>Ga0116147_1004367_pt1 | contig 12673 bp, 9 predicted proteins | sample AD_JPNHG3_MetaG_FD_89749 | JGI IMG/M metagenome (GOLD analysis project Ga0116147, IMG submission 89749) | Active sludge microbial communities of municipal wastewater-treating anaerobic digesters from Japan - AD_JPNHG3_MetaG | ecosystem: Engineered > Bioreactor > Anaerobic > Digestate | place...
TAATCAACAATATAATAATGAAATGAATTTAACAATGAGTCATCAAGAGTTTAATGAAAACAAATTTGTAAACTTATATCAGGATTAAGAATAAAAACTGTCAACTTTTTTTAGGACGATACACACTGTAAGCCTTGATGTAATTGTCCCATGCCGACATTTTCCCGGTGTTAAGCGTATAGAAATCGCTTTTGACAATCCTGGCGAGGTTCTCGTTCCTGAAATAATTTGAATAGAGAATTGCGTGCAGGCCGTTGCCTTTAATCATCTGCAGCCATTCATTTATCGCCCCGGCCATAAGCTCCGACCCCTCTTTCCTTATCCCCCACGCCAGCCCGGCCGGCTGCGAAATAATGGTACTTACATCAATTATCGGGTTATACGTTGCATTGACGATTGCCACATTTTCATCACAAACGGCAAAATCAATTATCCGCCGTGCAACCATCGAAATTATCTTGTCGGTCTCGTAAGGAACTTCCGCCACGGTGAATCTTCCCCCAGTGTTATCATTGAGACTCTTTATTGTTGCAGCAGCAGTTGACCCCGACTGCACATAAACCGTCTTACCGGCAAGGTCTCTGACATCACGTACCAGGCTGCCTTTTATTTCCTCAGTGCTTAGCTTCGACCACCTGTTGGGTTTCCGCTGGATAAGCACCTGCCCTGAAACAGTAACCGGATCAGTAAGTCTGATATTCCTGTTCCACCTGATATTTTCACCAAGACCCGATACCAGAATATCCGCTTCACCGTTAAGAAGCATCTCAACGGAAGCATTGATATCATTGCTTGTTATAATCTCAATATCCAGTCCGGTGTATGATGAAAATGATTTAAGCAGATCGTAGTGGAACCCCATCTGGGTACCACGGTAAATAAAGTAGTTCGTGGAATTGAAATCGGTTACCGCTGTTATCTTCCCTCTGGTTCTCAGAACATCCAGGTCAGCCACATAAAGATTCGGCTGGCCTGACGGAACCATGTTTTTGTCGCATGAAAAGAACAGCAATAGAACAGCAATTGCAAATAATATTCTCCTTATCAATATACCCTTTTTTGGTTCTTAATTCGGGGTGCAAAGATAGTGATTATTTTTAATCATAAAACGTCCATGCAATTCCATACCTGAAAGTCCTGACATTCAGAGGATAACCCGGAATCATAAAGTAGTTATAGCCTGTAAACCCCGAATTGAAATGTTCAAGTGCGAGAAAGATCCTCGTTCTTCTCAGCTTTGCATTCAGGAATGCCGTAAGAAGCGGATAGTTTCCTGTAGTTACAGACGACTGGTTGAAATATACACCGGTGGAAGGATTGAAACCATAAGCGTAATATCCGGTATTGTAAAGAATCTCAACGCCGATCTGGGTATTGATATTCCCGTTTGTAATTCTGAAGCGGAAGTTATGTTCGAAATATCCGGCCGATTTTACGCTGACCAGAGGAAGGTCGAGAACATCCCTGTTACTCGACTTCTGCAGCAGTAACTGATTCGACAGATGAAATTTCCATGCAGAGAAATCCTTACCTAACATAAGTGAGGCCACTGAAAGGCCCCCCGTGTGCTGAAAGGGAACGGTATCGGGTCCAAAACCCGTGTAATTGTCAATGATGGCATAATCAAATCTCAAAAGGAAATGCCGTGACGGAACCGTAAGTTTTGTGCCGGCATCCACCCTGAATACCTTTAGAAAATCATTCTCCCATTTAAAATGGTTGCTTCCCCAGTAATAATACCAGTATGAAGGTTTTACAGAGGAGAATGAACCATATATTTTCCATGACGGGGGATTCTCCACCCTGCCGAATGTCTTCATTATTTCTCCTTCCACGCTGAAATCGCCTGCCCTGAAACCGGCAAGGAACAGCTCTCCTGAGGCTTTCCATCTGAAATTACCACCTATGTCATTGAAAAGCAATCCTTTTACCAGCAGGTTGCTTTCCTTTCTTACAGCAGTGTCCGACGGAGGGTTCAGTTCCGAAGGTACTATCTGGCTGTACCTGTAAAATTCGTGGCCGATGCCTGCACCGCCTCCAAGCCTGAATTTCCTTGCAGGATTTGTGCTGAAATCGAACCGCAGAGTGTTCTTTATGCTCCTTTCGGAGAGAGAATCAAAGGTTGCGGTGTTGCTTATAAAAACCGTATCGTAAAATCCCGACAGAGGGTAGCTGTCCGAATATGTCCTGCGGGTGCTCTCCCAAACAAATATGTGGGAAAAAGTACCTGTAAGGGGTGGTGATGATTTTTCACTGAGTGTATCACCTTTATTTCCTGCATGACCCGGAGAGAATCTCTGAACAACCAGGATACTGTTATTCCTAAGAATACTGCCTGCACGGCTCAGTGAACCCAGCTTCACCTCAACATCGCGCGGTTCGAAACTCTGAAGCTGTGTTTCGTCTGTTATTCCACCGTTCTCATTATTGAGAATTGTATTAAGCCCTGCCGCAAAATAGAATTTATATTTCGCCCCGGTGTAGGAAGAGTGGAAAGTAAAATTTTTATTATCAGTCTTCTGGTAACTGTACTGCCCGAGACTGTTGACGATGTCATAAATCAGTCCGAAATTAAGGAATCTGTTTACATTCTGCGAGTGCCTTATTCTGAATGTCTGATCGGCCATTTCCCTGGGCCCGGCATAGGAAAAGACCATCTCTGTGAAGGGTACCCTGGTATCCATGAATACCGGGTTAAAAGGGGTGAACATAAACGGGTAGTAATGCCGGTAAAGGAAACGGGAAGGATCGGTAATCCTGTCGAAAAAGTTTACCTGGTACAGAGGCTGACCATAATTGCCTGTGAAAGCATTGAAAGGTGAGAATTTATCGGTTTTCCGGTACCTGTGGAAAAGAGAGAAGGCCGTATCAGGGTCTGTGGAGGTTTCCGTTGTATAATCATCCGTAAGAGTCCACTGCAGGGGTTTACGGACCCCGGCAGTATCACCAACCTGTGCATTTGAATGAAAGACCATGCACAGGGCAGGAATGACTATCAACGTTAACCTGCGTAGCATTTTCAGTCTACGTTGTCATTAAGGTATGCGTTATCCTCTCTCAGAACGGGGCCCTCATTTTCATCGGTGGAAAGGGTAAATTTCGACACTTTGCTGCTGCTCTTTTTTCCTGTTCCCGACAGGACCAGGTTGCGCCTGACGTAAGCCGGCACATCCTCGAACGATTCGATGTTCTCTTTCATTGTCTGACCCGAGAGGCCCTCCTTTTTCAACATATTCTGCATATGTTTCAGTTTCTGAAGGTTAGCGGCGGCAGGTCTCTCTCCGTCCTCTTCTCCCTCCTCCCTTTTCCTTGCAGTCTGGCTCATATCGAGGATGCCGAAATCGAGCTTCGCCTGCAAAGAGTCGTTCACTTCGGGTACCAGAGCCTTTTTTGATTTCTGGTGGACTGAGAAACTTTCGCTTTGCCCTGCCTGAAGCTGATTTAAAGGCTCCTGATTCACTGGCTGTGACAGTGTAATTCTTTCAGGTTCAGGATTTTTATAAGGCTGAAAGATACTGTTGGCCTCAAACCCAGTGGCAATTACTGTTACGCTGATTTCCTCATTCAGCGAAGCGTCGCGTGAAAGACCCCTTATGATGAGGGCGTCATCTGCAGCCACGTCGTACATGTAGTCGGTTATTTCGCCGAGTTCATCCATTGTAAGTTCGTTTTCGCCGCAGCCTGTGACAATGTTTACAAGAATGCTTTTTGCCCCTGTTATGTCGTTTGAGTTGAGCAGAGGTGAGTTGAGTGCATTTTCAATGGCCTTGATGGCCCTGTTTTCGCCGGATGCTGAACCCATTCCCATAAGGGCAACGCCCGAATCCTTCATAACTGTCTCAACATCTGCAAAATCGACATTTATATAGCCGGTTGCCGTGATGATTTCAGCAATACCTTTAACGGCAGTTGTAAGCACATCGTCAGCCTTGGCAAATGCAGCCGAAACGGGCAGATCGCCGTATATTTCCCTAAGTTTTTCGTTATTGATCACCAGCAGCGAATCGACATGGTTTCTGAGTTCGTTAACGCCATCGATGGCATGTTTTATTCTTATCTTTCCTTCCGACCTGAAAGGTATCGTCACAACGGCAATGGTGAGATACCCCGCATCCTTGCAAGCCTTGGCAATCACGGGTGTGGCGCCCGTGCCGGTACCTCCTCCCATGCCGGTAGTAATGAATACCATTTTGGTATTGCCCGAGATGGCGTCCATAATGTCGCTCAGGTTCTCCATTGCAGCCTGCCGGCCTGTCTCAGGCCTGCTGCCTGCCCCTCTGCCTTCGGTAAGCGATTCCCCGATCTGCACCTTTACGGGAACAGGGCTGGTGGCAAGCGCCTGGTGATCAGTGTTGCAAATAACAAAATTCACATCCCTGATTCCTCTTTCGAACATGTGATTAACGGCATTGTTGCCTCCGCCGCCAATGCCAACGACCTTTATTATCGACGACCTTTCCACGGGAAGGTCAAAATTCATTAAATCATCGGCCATAAAGCATTAATTTTAAGTTTATATATTTATTACAGATATCAGTTAAATTTCTGATCTTCAACTTCAAACATCCTGGTGAGCAGGGTCTTTATTTTTTCGGTGAGTGAGACCTTTTCTTCAGTATCAGTCACCTCCTCCGTACCGGCTGCAACAGATTCCGCAGCTTCATCCTTAACGGCGGCAGCAGGTCTCACGAATTCATCCTGTTTACCGGCTATGAATTTTTTATGATAAGTGTCGAGGAATTCAAATCCTTTGATTATGAGACCGACTGAGGTGGCGTACATTGGCTGGTTGATCTCGTTCTTGCCGGGACCGCCAAGGTGTTCATTGGGGAGTCCTACGCGCACATCCATGCCGGTTTTAAACTTCATCAGTTGGGGAAGATATTTCAGCATTGCGCCTCCGCCCGTAATGACCATTCCTGCAGCAAGCTTATCGGCAACGCCAGAGTTTTGTATCTCGAAGTTGATGGCATCTATTATTTCCTCCATTCTCGACTGTATGATATAGGCGAGGCTGCGGAAGGAGATCTCTTTGGGATCCCTGCCGCTGATGCCGGGTATTGATACCACCTTGTCTTCGGGAGCCAGTTCCCCCAGGGCCGACCCATACTGAATTTTAAGCTGTTCGGCATGACGGTGCAGTATTGCACATCCTTCCTTGATATCGTTTGTAATAACGTTGCCTCCGAAAGGAATCACTGCGGTATGGCGGATGATATTATCGTAATAGACGGCTATGTCGGTTGTTCCGCCGCCAATATCCACCAGTACCACGCCGGCCTCCTTCTCATCGTCTGTAAGGCATGCATCGGAAGAGGCAAGGGGCTCAAGAATCATGTCCTTTACCGTCAGGCCTGCCTTGCGGATGCACTTCTCGATGTTTTTAGCGGCTGCCACCTGTCCGATAACAATATGGAAGTTGGCTTCCAGCCTCCTGCCGCACATTCCGATGGGGCTCTTTACACCGGCTTCGTTATCAACAATAAAATTCTGAGGTATCACATGAATTATCTCCTCACCGATGTCGATATGTATTTTATGCATATCGCCTATCAGCCTGAAGATTTCATCTTTCGTGATCTCATCGTCATAATTGTCGCGCATGATATAGCCTCTGCTTTTCATGCTTTTTATATGCTGCCCGGCAATTCCCACGAAGACTTCGGAAAAATCGATCCCGGACCGCCTTTTCACATCTTCCACCGTGGTGGAAATGGCGTTAACTGTTTCCTCAATGTTTAGCACAACGCCTCTTTTGACACCTTTCGAAGGAGCGCGGCTGATGCCAAGAATCTCGATCTTGCCGTTCTCGTTCCTGGTACCGACAATTGCCACAATTTTAGTGGTACCGATGTCGATTGCTGCTACATATTCCTGTTTTCTGCTCATAGTGATTAGATATGTTTTATTTCGGTTTTTTTCTGCAAACAACCTGGTCTTTATACTGAAGGTCTATAAGTGAGTAGGCGTCCCATCCTGCCAGGGGCATTATTTTGTCGTATAAAGCCTTAAGGTTTTCGAGCTTTTCTTCAAGGCCGTCTATTTTACCGATATTGATTATGTGCCCTGCCGTGCGCGGGACAAGACTGATATCTCCGTTACCGGCAACCCTTATCTGGTCTATTTGTGCCGACCAGAACCTGTCGCGTCTGATGAAACCGACAAGGTTATAGACATCCTTAAGGATCGTTTCACCGGCGGCGGTATCCAGGACACTTACCCCTTCTGCTACCGGGCCCCTGATTTCGAAATTTCCTGTTACCACATGAACCCTGGGGGTGTATAGTTTCCTTTTTCTGAATAATACTCCTTCATCATCCATAAAATAGTCTGAACCGTTTACTATCAGCCTCAGCACAGGTTCTCTCGGGGTAACGGCAATACGCAGCGTGCCGTCGATTGTAACATAAGCCTCCGCACTTTTTATTTCGTTCCTGGCCCTGATACGTTCCTCTATCTCGTTAAGCTTAATCTCCTTCAATCCAGTTCCTGCCAGTGTAGTGCCTTCCTTTCTTACCATTGAAGCAACTTCACCGCGGGTAATAAGTCCGTTTTCTGAAGAGTCGCTCACAGTTATTTCGACACTGCTGCACTTAATCTGTTTTACGCGGCCCGACAGATAGACAGGCGTTGCCAGCAGATAGAGCAGCATCACGGTTACCAGTATTTTTCCTGTCGTCTTCATCTGTCCTTCAGTTTCTTCAGCTCATTCTCAATAGGATCAGCAAGACGGTCAATATCTCCTGCACCTATTGTCAGAAGCACATCAATCTTCCCGAAATCGAGGGTGGAGAAAACATCTTTCATTTCAACCACCCTTCTGTTTTTCATTTTCATTCTTTCGGCAATCATTTCGGAGGAGACTCCCTCAATCGGTTTTTCCCTTGCCGGGTAAATCGGCAGAATTATCACTTCATCGAGTGTGTCGAGAATGGCGGCAAAGCCGTCGGCATGATCGCGTGTGCGCGAGTAGAGATGAGGCTGAAAGATACCCGTAATCCGCCTCTTGCCGAAATAATCCCTGACCGAACTGATGAATGCCCTTATCTCTTCCGGGTGATGGGCATAATCATCAATATAAACGCAGTCAGGTCTCTTTACCCTCACATCAAACCTTCTTCTCACACCTTTAAACGTTGCAAGGGCGTTGCGAATGCCGTTTTCGTCAACTCCGCACATCATGCCCAGAGCCGATGCGGCGCAGGCATTCTCCATATTCATGATTCCGGGAAACGGATAAACAAGATTTTTCAAAGTGACCCGGCCTGCCTGTATGCTGAACCTGTAGTTTTCACCGGCTTTTTCATGGTCGGTAATCCTGAAATCGCAACTCTCCGAAAACCCGTACACAAACAACGGTAAACCCTCCGGTACTGCGATTTTCCCGACAACCTTTTCGTTAATGAGGAGTTTTCCCTCCGGCCTTATCTTCCTGCAGAACTCCGAATACCCTTCCAGCATCGATTCATAACTGCCGTAAATATCGAGGTGGTCGGCATCGGCCGAGGTAATGACCGCAAACAGCGGCGAAAGCCTGTGGAAAGACCTGTCGTACTCGTCTGCTTCCATTACCGTATATTCCGAATCGGATAGCAGCAGGTTTGAGTTGTAGTTTTTGGAAATTCCTCCAAGGAAAGCTGAGCAGCCCCTTCCCGAATGAGTCAGGATATGTGCGGTCAGGGTCGAAACGGATGTTTTGCCGTGAGTTCCAGCAACCGCAATGGTTGAGGTTGTACGTGATATAGCCCCGAGGACTTCGGAACGTTTATTGATGGCATATCCCTCCCTTCTGAAGAAATTCAGTATAGCTGATTCGGGCGGGATAGCCGGAGTGAAAACAACGAGGATCTTATCCTTAAGGCCTGCATTTTTAAAGAGAGGCGGAATGGCTGATTCGTCGTCATTATATGAAACAGAACACCCTTCCCTTTCGAGTTCACGGGTGAGACTGCTTTCCGTGCGGTCGTAACCTGCAACGATCACACCCTTCGAAATAAAATACCGGGCCAGGGCGCTCATGCCTATGCCGCCGATACCTATAAAATATACTCCCGCAAGGGTTCCTGTACCGTTCATTTTCCCGAGAGTTTTAATATTTCATGAGCAATCATCATGTCTGAGCCTCTTACCGCCATTTTCCTTATGTTTTCGGAGAGGCTTTTCCTTCTGTTCTCATCTGCAAGCAGTGAAAATATCTCCGGAAGAAGAGCATTCTCAAGCTCATTATCCTTCACCACCACGGCTCCTCCCGCCGATGAAAGTGCCATTGCGTTTTTTGTCTGGTGATCCTCCGCGACATTCGGTGAAGGGACAAGAACAACAGGCTTGCCAGCCAGGCAAAGCTCGCTGATTGTTCCTGCACCGGCCCTTGAAACAATTATATCGGCAGCCGCGTAGGCGTAATCCATTCTTTCAATGAACGGGACAACCTTTACATCGGTGGCTCCTGCGACGGAAGCCAGTGCGTTTACGTTTTCAAAATAGTGTTTACCCGTCTGCCATATCCATGAGGCATTCCCTTCTGCGAGTATCCCGATATTGGAAGAAAGGCATTTGTTAATGCTCCCGGCGCCGAGTGAGCCGCCAAGAACCAGTACCACAGGTTTGCCGCCGCCAAGCCCGAAATAGTCAAGGGCTTCCTTTCTAAGGCTTACCGAGTTTTCCATCTCCATCCTGACAGGATTACCCGTTTTGATAATTTTCGATGCGGGGAAATATTTTTCCATCCCGTCCCATGCCACACAGATGACGGAGGCTTTTTTCCCGAGGAGTCTGTTTGTAAGGCCGGCATAGCTGTTCTGTTCCTGGATCAGTACTGGTATTCCCATTGCCGAAGCCCGGAAAAGAACCGGTCCGCTTGCATAACCGCCGACACCTACCGCAACATCGGGTCTGAAGTCGCGTAATATTCTTCCTGCAATCAGCAGACTTCTCAACAGCCTGAAAATCACCGAAAAATTCCTGAACAAGTTTTTCCGGTCGAAACCGGCTACCGGAAGGCCGACAATATTGTATCCTGCGGCGGGCACCTTTTCCATTTCAAGCCGGCCGAGGGCCCCGACAAACAGTATCTCTGCCGAAGGGGCAGCTTTTCTGAGCGCATTGGCAACAGATATCGCAGGGAACACATGACCTCCGGTCCCTCCGCCGCTGATTATAACCCGTATGTTTCCGGTGGTTTTCATATCATATCTCCCTCATTTTTCTTATCCTCCTCCGGAAGCTCCTCATTTCTCAGCCTGGCGTTATTGACCCTGCTCACGCTCAGAATTGCTCCTATGCTGAAACTCACAACAAGCACAGAAGTCCTTCCCCAGCTTATCATGGGGAGGGTCTGGCCTGTTACCGGAAAGAGGCCTGAAGCCACAAGCATGTTTACCAGGGCCTGGATAACTATCATCAGGGTCAGTCCCAGCACGAGAAATGCGGGAAAGGCTGTATCGCATTTTTTTGCTATTGCTATTCCCCTGAACAACAATATCATATAAGCGAGAATAAGCGGTATGGCGCCGAAAATCAAACCGTATTCCTCAACTATTATTGCGAAGATAAAATCGGAGTTTGACTGCGGAAGCATATTTCTTTGGGTGCTTTTGCCGGGGGCTTTGCCGAACAATCCTCCGGTGGCGATTGCGATCCTCGACTGGGTGGTCTGATAGGATTCATCATCAGATGTTTTCTCGGCCGAGAAGTAGTTCTCAACCCTGTGCTTCCACACCTGCACCCTGTTGTTGCCGGGCCAGATGACCGTAATCAGATAAACCACAAGTACCAGTCCGGCTATGCCAATACCTGCATAAGCCAGCAGGAATTTCACGGGCACCCTTCCGATAAAAAGCAGAAGGATGCTTATTCCGAAAATCATCAGGGCGGTTGACAGATTCTCGGTGATAATAAGAAGGCATACTGCGGCAACCGGCATTATAAGCCTGATTGTCACAAACCGGAAGTTGTTCAGTTCCCCGCCCTGGCTCTGCGAAAGGACTCTTGAGAGATAAATTATCAGTGCCACTTTGGCGACATCCGACGACTGCAGCCGGAAGCCCGTGCCCGGTATCTCTATCCACCTGGTAGCCTCATTTATTCTCACCCCAATAAACAATGTCAGTACAAGAAGTATTATTGCCGCAATAAAGAACAGGTTTGCCAGTGATGAATAAATGTAAACTGAAAGCCTGTGGGTGATTATTATTATTATCAGGCCAAGGGCAAGCATAATCAGCTGGCTTCTGAAGAAATATGCGGTGTTTCCGCCAAACCTTGAAAAGGCAATACCTGCCGAAGAGCTGTATACGGCAAGCAGCGAATATATCATAAAGAGAGCGACCAGGGCCCATATAGCCCTGTCACCTTTAAACATCGCTGCAAACCGTTTTTCGCCCATGAATAATACTTTTCAGAGATTTCTTACAGCCTGTTTGAATTTTCTTCCTCTGTCCTCGTAGTTGTTAAAGAGGTCGAAGCTTGCGCAGGCAGGAGAGAGCAGGACGGTGTCGCCCTTCGAGGCAAGGTAATAGGCCGACCGCACTGCTTCCTCCATCGACATGGTTTCAACAATTGAAGGCACCTTGTCGCTGAATGCCTCGATAATTTTCCTGTTGTCTTTGCCGAGGCAGACAATGGCTCTGACTTTTTTCTTCACCACATCAAAAAGTTCGGAGTAGTCGTTACCCTTGTCGATGCCGCCTGCGATCCAGACAACCCTGGTCTGCATGCACTCGAGCGCATACCAGGTCGAGTTCACGTTTGTGGCTTTTGAATCATTAATAAAGTTTATACCATGAACAGTGATAACGGGTTCGAGCCTGTGCTCTACCCCCTGAAAATCGGTGAGGCTTTCCCTGATCACCTCCTTGCGGATGTTCATCACCCTGCCGGCTATTGCAGCGGCAAGTGAGTTAAGCGTGTTGTGACGTCCCTTTAGAGCAAGATCGTGAATAGTCATAAGGCTGGTTTTATCTTTGAGGTTTATAAATATTTCATCATTTTCGACCCAGGCTGCCATCCCCTCTGTTTTTGTGGCAGAGAACGGGAGCATCCGCGACACGGGATTTCTTTTTTCAATCTCTCTCATTATCACCGGGTCGTCGGCCCAGTAAATGAAATTATCCGCACTGCCCTGATTCTGAATTATGCGGAACTTTGAATCGACATAATTCTGCATCTGGTAATTGTACCTGTCGAGATGATCGGGCGTTATATTAAGAAGGATGGCTGTCTCGGCCTTAAACTCTGACATTCCGTCGAGCTGGAAGCTGCTCAGTTCAAGCACGTAGCACTCATAACCGCCTTCTGCAACGGCCATCGCAAAGCTGTTTCCCACATTACCGGTAAGTGCGGCATTGATCCCGGCCTTCTTCAGCATGTGCCATATAAGTGTTGTTGTTGTGGTTTTTCCGTTGCTCCCGGTGATGCATATCTTTGGAGCGTCGGTGAACCTCCCGGCAAACTCAATCTCCGAAATCACAGGTATGCCCTTTTCGTGAAGGGATTTTATAAGTGGATTCTTTTCAGGTATGCCGGGGCTTTTAATCACCTCATCTGCTGAAAAGATTATTTCTTCCGAATGTTTTCCCTCTTCGAAACTGATGTTGTTTTTTTCAAGAATCTCCCGGTAAGCGGGTTTAATTGTTCCGCTGTCGGAAAGGAAAGTATCGAAGCCCTGTTTCCGGGCCAGCACTGCCGATCCTGTTCCGCTTTCTCCTCCTCCGAGTATCACAATCTTTTTCACAGCCCTATCTTATCTTAAGTGTTACAATACTGAGCACTGCAAGTATTATTGCCACAATCCAGAACCTTGTTACGATCTTTGGTTCGGAATATCCTTTTTTCTGGTAGTGATGATGAAGTGGTGCCATCAGGAATATTCTCCTTCCCTCGCCGTATTTTCTTTTTGTCCGTTTGAACCATGCCACCTGGAGAACCACTGAGAGATTCTCAACCAGGAAGATTCCGCATAGCACGGGAATCAGAAGCTCCTTTCTTATTACGATGGCAAAAACGGCTATAATGCCACCGAGAGAGAGGCTCCCCGTATCGCCCATAAAGACCTGTGCGGGATAGGAGTTGTACCAGAGAAATCCTATTGTTGCCCCGATGAAAGCGCTGGCAAAAATCACAAGCTCTCCCGAACCGGGGATGTACATTATGTTAAGATACCTTGCATAAATGATATTGCTTGAAACGTAAGCCAGCACTCCCAGGGCGGCTCCGATAATAGCCGATACCCCTGTCGCAAGTCCGTCGAGCCCGTAGGTCAGGTTTGCACCGTTTGAGACGGCCGTCACAATGAATATCACAACCACAACAAATACTATCCATGTCAGAGGCTGCCTTGCGGGGCCTTTTACGAACGAGACGAGCCACCTGTAATCAAATTCGTTGTTTTTTACAAAGGGAATGGTGGTTTTGGTGGATTTACGTTCAATGTTCACCTCATCCTGGCTTGCCGCAACAGGTCCGTTCTCAACAATCTCTACCCTTTCCCTGAGTGAGAGAGTTGAATAGCTTACCCTCTCAACAATCATCACATCATCACTGAAAAAGAAAACCACTCCCACAAGAAATCCGAGTCCTACCTGCCCTGCAATCTTGAATTTACCGGCAAGTCCGGCTTTGTTCTTTTTGAAAATCTTTATGTAATCGTCGAGAAATCCCATAAAACCAAGCCAGA
>Ga0116147_1004373_pt1 | contig 12658 bp, 13 predicted proteins | sample AD_JPNHG3_MetaG_FD_89749 | JGI IMG/M metagenome (GOLD analysis project Ga0116147, IMG submission 89749) | Active sludge microbial communities of municipal wastewater-treating anaerobic digesters from Japan - AD_JPNHG3_MetaG | ecosystem: Engineered > Bioreactor > Anaerobic > Digestate | place...
CGAATTTGCACCATCGGCGCAAAAAATTTATACCCCGGTTGCGTGTGCGTTGCTTCATATGTTTGACATCGTCGCCAACAAGCATTAACTTCGCCACATAACGAAATGAACGTGGCCCTTATCAGGAAGACGACCCTATGCGAAACGATGAGATCAGGACTACTTTGCGGGTGACGAAAGCGCTGTCGGACAAACAACGGATCAGGATCATGATGCTGTTGCGTGGCGGCGAGCTGTGCGTCTGCCGCATCGTTGAAGTTCTGGGATTGGCTCCATCGACAGTCTCCAAGCACCTGTCGATCCTCAGCGACGCCGACCTCGTTGATATGCGAAAAGAGGGGCGCTGGGCGCACTACAGGCTGGTGCAGGGGGAGGCCAGGAAGGCGGTACGTCCTGTTCTAACATGGCTTGAGGAGATGCTTGAGGGCAACGAGACGGTCGTTCAAGATTATCGGAAGCTGGCTGATATTCTTGAAAAAGCCGCGGCTTCTGGAAAATCGGTTCCCAAGGAGTGCTGATGCGTGAGTGCCGGAGGCTGTTGCGGCACATGTGACCCGGTAATGGCAGCGGACTGATGTGGATCCCGCTACATGATCACACCTGATCTTGATGGGCGCATTGAGTCGCCTGCCGGGGACGCGCGGTGCCATTGCGGCTAAAAAATCCTGCGGCGGCTATTGACACGGCATACCGACAATGCTATATTTCGCCATGTGACGAATCAAAGGAGTATGCGCGATGAAACAACTGGAAGTCTATGATCCTCCGATGTGCTGTTCCACGGGCGTCTGCGGTCCGAAAGTCGACCCTGTGCTGCCGCGTTTCGCGGGCGATCTGGAATGGGTCAAGGGGCAGGGCGTGGCTGTGGCCCGGTACAACCTGGCGCAGCAACCCATGGCGTTCGCGGAGAACGCGACCGTGCGGGAAGCCCTTGAGAAAGAGGATGTGGCCTGTCTGCCGCTGATTCTGGCGGACGGGGTGATTGTGAGCCGCGGCGCTTATCCCGAGAGGGAAGCCCTGACGGCTTTGCTGGGTGCGAGGCCCGCGTCGAAACCGTTTATTCCGAAAGCTTCAAAATCGTGCTGCTGTTGCGTGTCTTCAACGGGATCCACGGCACAAAATTCAAAGTGTTGCTGAGCAAGGAGGATTGCAATGTCGGATTTTTTTGAGAATGTAACGCGGTATTTGTTTTTTACCGGCAAAGGTGGTGTCGGTAAAACGTCGCTCGCCTGCGCGACGGCGCTGGCTCTTTCCGACAGAGGCGGGAAGGTGTTGCTGGTCAGCACGGACCCGGCCTCGAATCTGGACGAGGTTCTCAGGGTCAAGCTGTCCACCGCCCCGACCGGCGTTCCCGGGGCTGCGGGCCTTTTCGCGATGAACATCGACCCGGAGGAGGCGGCCCGGCAGTATCGGGAGAAGGTCGTCGGCCCGTACCGCGGCAAGTTGCCGGCGGCGGCGTTGCGCAGCATGGAGGAGCAGCTATCCGGCGCGTGCACGATGGAGATCGCGGCTTTCGACGAGTTTTCGCGCCTGCTCGGGGATGTCGGGGCGACGGCCGGTTTTGACCATGTGATTTTCGATACGGCCCCGACGGGGCACACGCTGCGGCTTTTGGCGCTTCCTAAAGCCTGGACTGGCTTTCTCAATGCCAACACGAGCGGCACGTCGTGTCTGGGTCCTCTGGCGGGTTTGGACAAGCAGCGGTCCGTATACGAGCGCACGCTGGCCGCCCTTGCGGACGGTGCCCGCACAACTCTGGTTTTGGTGAGCCGGGCGCAGAAGGCGGCGCTGAAGGAGGCCCGCCGCGCGAGCGAGGAACTCGCCAAGCTGGGCGTGGTCAACCAGCGGGTGATGCTCAACGGGCTGTTTCAGCCGGAAAAGCGCGACGACCGGCTGGCGTCGGCGCTGGAGCGCAGGGACCGGGAGGCGCTGGAGGCGTACCGCGATTGGCTGGCGGCGTTCCCTGTGTCCCGGTTCTATTTGAAAGCCCACAACATTCTGGGGATCGGCGCGCTGCGCGCCCTGTTTGAAACCGCCGCCCCAGGTGAGCCGGAGGCCGTGGCCGCTGCTCCCGTCGGGCTCACTCGCACGGATACGCTGTCGGAACTGGTTGACGATCTGGCGAAGTCGGGGCGCGGCGTGATCATGACGATGGGCAAAGGCGGCGTCGGGAAGACGACGATCGCGGCGGCGATCGCGTGCGAGCTCGCGAAGCGCGGGATGCCGGTGCGTCTCAGCACGACCGATCCGGCGGCCCATGTGCAGACGGTCGCCGGCGACGGTCTCCCAAATTTGAGCGTGAGCCGGATTGATCCCGTTGCGGAGACGCGGGCCTACACGGACGAGGTCCTGCGGGTTTCCGGCAAAGGGCTCGACGCGGATGCGCGGGCCCTGCTGGAGGAGGATCTCCGCTCGCCCTGTACCGAAGAGATCGCCGTTTTCCGCGCCTTTGCCAGAACGGTCGCGGCGGGTGAGAAGGGCTTTGTCGTGCTCGACACCGCCCCCACCGGGCATACGCTGTTGCTGCTGGACGCTTCGGAGGCCTATCACCGCGAGGTCTTGCGACTTGCAAGCGATATGCCGTCCGAGGTGCGCGAGCTGATGCCCAGGTTGCGCGACCCGGCTTTCACCAAAGTCTTGGTCGTGACGCTGCCCGAGGCGACGCCGGTGCATGAGGCCGCCTACCTGCAGGAAGACTTGCGGCGGGCGCAGATCGAGCCGTGCGCGTGGGTGGTGAACCAGAGTTTCGCAAATAGCGCGTCCTCCGATCCGCTGTTGGCGGCGCGCGCCCGGAACGAGACCCCCCACATCGCGGAAGTTGCGGAGAAGCTTTCGCACCGTACGGTGATGGTTCCTTGGGTGCCGGAGGAGCCGGTCGGACTTGACCGGCTGGGCCAGTTTTTTGATTGGAACGGTTGAAACGGTGTAATTCAAAACGAGAAAGGACAGAATCATGAGCGATCAGGAGCAGGATGTGCGAGTCGGTGACGGGATCTGTTGCGGCCCGGGATGCAAGTGCGGCACAGGCGGGCTGGGCAAGAGGACCAAATGGCTGATTAGCGGCGTGGTGGTTCTGGCTGCCTGCGCGGTCGTGGCGGCGCGGGTTGCCGGCGAGAAAGAGAGCGCACCGAAGGCGGAGCAGGGATTCGCGCTGCCGGCGGTGGCCGCGCCTGCCGTAGCGGCGCAGGGAACGCCCGAGCTTGCCGGCTGGGACGCCCCGCTGAAAGGGCTTGGTGAACTCAACGTGGTGGCCACGAACACCGAGGCGGTCTTTGTGGTGATTCCGGCTGACGATGCGGCCCGGACGGCGGCGATCCAGAAGGAAGTGGCCGCGGCCTCCGCGACCATCTCGGGCCGAGGGACGAAGATAGGCAAGTATCTTCTCAGCAGGGACGCGGAGGACTACAAGGGCGTCGTGGCGCAGCTCGGGGCGCCTTCGGTCTTGGCGATGGTCAAGAACCGCGGCATGTCGGTTGTGGCCGACAAGGACGTCACGCAGGATGCCCTGATGAAGGCGTTTGTGGGCGCGTCGCGTCCCCGGTCGGGTTGCGGTGCGGGCGGGTGCGGGCCGCGCGGCTGTAATTGAGCGGAGAAAGGATCTGACGAATGGAATGGTTCCGGTCACTGTTGACGAGCGCCACGGCGGCGTTCGATCAGGCGGGCGTCGGCTTCATGGCGATCCCTCTCGCCCTGGCGCTCGGGCTCCTGAGCGCGGTGGTGAGCACCTGCTGCACGCTGCCGGTGCTGGGCATTATCGTGGGGTACGCGGGTGCCCGCAAGGACAACAGTTTGCGGTCGCGGCTGATGTCGGCGGGCTCCTTCTTTTTGGGCGCGGTGCTTTCGCTGGTGATCCTGGGCGCGGTGGCGGCCATGGTCGGCCAGGTGGCGCAGGGCACGCTGGGGCGCTACTGGAAGGTGTTCGCGGGTTTCGCGGCCATCGTGCTGGGCCTGGGCTCGCTGAACCTGCTGCCGTTCACTCTGCCGCAGGGCAAGGCCAGGTTCGGCGTAAGGGGCCGATCCGGTGGCATTCTCGGGGCGCTGCTGTTCGGCATCGTGGGCGGCGGGGCGGTGAGCGTGAGTTCGCTGGCCTGCAATCCCGGCATCTTCATCATCATCGGCGCGGCGGTGTTGCAGGGCGTGACGCTATGGATGACGGCGGTACTGATCGCATACGCTGTCGGGTTCGCGCTGCCCCTCGGGGCGCTCATGCTGGGTGTTTCGCTCGGCGCGGCGGCGGTCAGGTTCAAGGGGCTGGAAACTGCCGTGCGGGGGCTGGCCGGCGTGCTGCTGGTAGCGGCGGGTTTCTATTTTCTGTGGAGTTTTTGACATGAGGAAGTTGAACATCCTTTTCCTGTGCACCGGCAACTCGTGCCGCAGCCAGATGGCCGAGGGCTGGGCGCGCGCGCTCAAGGGCGATATGATCGAGGCGTACTCTGCGGGCATCGAGACGCACGGGCTGAACCCGAACGCGGTGAAGGTCATGGCCGAGGCGGGCGTCGACATTTCCGGTTACGTGTCGAAGAACGTGGACACGCTGACCGGCGTTCCCTTTGACTACGTGGTGACGGTGTGCGGTCACGCCAACGAGAATTGCCCGTTCTTCCCGGGTTCGGCCAAAGTGGTGCACGTCGATTTCGATGATCCGCCCGCGCTGGCGAAGCTCGCGGAAGGCGAAAAGGCGAAGCTGGATTGTTATCGCCGCGTGCGCGACGAGATCCGGACGTTTGTGGAGACGCTTCCTGGAATACTGGAATGATGGAATACTGGAATTTTGGAAGAAGAGGATACTCAAGTGAACGAAAAGCGAAAGCTGGAAATCGGTTTTTTTGACAAGTATTTGACCGTGTGGGTCGCGCTGTGCATGATCGCGGGCGTGCTGATCGGCAAGTTTCTGCCGGACGTACCCGCGTTTCTGGGGCGGTTCGAATACGCGCAGGTGTCCATCCCGATTGCGGTTCTTATTTGGCTGATGATTTGGCCCATGATGATGAAGGTGGATTTCGCCAGCATCAAGAACGTCGGTAGAAATCCGAAAGGGCTGTATGTCACCTGGGTAACCAACTGGCTGATAAAACCCTTTACGATGTATGCGATCGCGGCCTTTTTCTTTTTTGTGGTTTTCAAAGCGCTGATCCCGAAGGAATTGGCCAGGGATTATCTGGCGGGAGCCATTCTTCTGGGCGCCGCGCCCTGCACGGCGATGGTGTTTGTCTGGAGCCACCTCACGCGGGGCAATCCGGCCTACACCGTGGTGCAGGTTGCGACCAACGACCTGATCATCCTTCCCGCTTTCGTTCCGATTGTCGCCCTGCTGCTGGGCGTGAGCGGCATCAAGATCCCGTGGGACACGCTCTTTCTGTCGGTCGGTCTCTTTGTGGTCGTCCCGCTGGCGGGCGGCACGCTGACCCGTTTTCATGTGATCAAGACAAAAGGGCTGGACTATTTCAACAGGACGTTCATCCCCAAGTTCGGCCATTTCACCATTGGCGGACTGCTGCTGACGCTCGTGCTGATTTTTTCCTTTCAAGGCGACGTGATCCTGAAGAACCCGCTGCATATCCTCCTCATCGCCGTGCCGCTGATCCTCCAGACGTATCTGATTTTCTTCATCGCGTATTTGGCCGCGAAAAAGCTGAATCTCGCGCATGACATTGCGGCTCCAGCGGGAATGATCGGGGCGTCGAATTTCTTCGAGCTTGCGGTGGCGGTCGCCATATCGCTATTCGGCGCCTCTTCTCCAGTGGTGCTGGCTGCCATTGTGGGGGTACTGACCGAGGTGCCAGTCATGTTGCACTTGGTGAAAATCGCAAACCGAACCACAAATTGGTTTGATCGTGTTTGACGACACCTGCGGCGGCAGCTTCATCGAGCCTTCGGCGTCCGGATCATCAGTCCATTGCACTCAACATTGCCGAAGGCTGCGGCACGATTCCGGCGGCAGACCGGGGCGATTCCTTTGATTGCCAGCGGTTCGGCGCGGGAACCAAGTTCGTGAAGAAGGGATCGTGTACGGGGACGGGAACGGGTACGTGAACGGGGACGGGAACGGGAACGAGGAGGACTCGGGCCAACCAGAGGGGTGCAGGCGACTCGCAATAGCCCGCCGCCTCACCACTGACCTTGGGCCGGGAGGCCGTACACGTTCACAGCGAAGCGGTAGACGCTCACGTACACGAGGATACGGATGGCGCTCGGACACGAGAGATTGGATGTCTATCGGCTGTCGATCGGCTGCGTCGCGTGGGTCTACGAGATCGCTGCGCGGCTGGAGGGCGTCCTTCGTGCGGCACGGCACCCATGGCTGTGCGCCAGCCAGTCGATCCCTCTGAACATCGCCGAGGGCAAGGGGAAGACGGCCGATACGGACCGCAGGCGCCACTTTGAGATCGCACGGGGACGGCGCTGGAAGGCGCAGCGATCCAGGAGGTATTGGTTGTCGGGAAGGCGCTGGACGAAGCCGAAAGCCAGGAACGAAAGAATGAACTGGAGCGCATGGCGGCGATGCTGAGCCGGCTGGGCGGAAGAGGATACCCAGTGCGAGAAGAAACATCGGACTACGGCGGAAACCCCATCGATCCCGATAGCGATCCCGATTTCGATGACCCCAACGAAAGCGTCACCGCATTGACGCCGTAGGCGCGGCAGAACGCCGCCTGCGTCATCCCGCTCCTGCCGTATGGACGCAGCAGTTCCCGGTGCTCGCTCTGCGCATACCGCTTGCGCCCCGTCTTCACGATTTGTGTGTTCATGCCCGCGTTATAGCACGGCCTTCAAAAGGCGGCTAGGCGGTCAAATTTAAGCCGCTTACGAAAGACACGGTGATGGATATTTTTAGCGTCGGGAAATGGGTTTTAACGATCTCCCCGCAAAGGGGCTGGACATCAAAGGTCAACATAGGCAGGTAAGGACTGCGCCTTGCTAACCAGAGTTTATGCGCCTTTATGGGATCTGTGATGATCATGGCTTAGCGAGCGGGTTATACGTGATATTCAGTAAGCGTCTCAGCGGACTGTCAGCAGGGTGGTCGGATGGCGGTATGCGACGAACAGACAGCGTGCGCGGTCGTCTTCAGACACAAACCATCCCAAGCGATTGGTCGTGCGGCGGAAACGGTCTTGCTTCTCACCCGAACAGCGGCATATCACATATTCTCTGTTTCTGCATGAAGTGGACAGGACCTCTTCGCTTGTCAAAATTTCAACACGGGTATCGCCACTGACCGTCAGGTGGCCATGTAAGAACAGGCAGTCGCTGGTCGTCGCTGTGAGATCGACCTCGAGAATGGCCCCATCCAACATGACGGCGATGGGATGGGGAGAAGGAGGTGGAGTTGCCGCGTTGCACACCACGACATTCTGTGTGGGCATCGTGCCGACAGAAAGGGGAACGGAACCGTCGAAAGGGTCAAGATTGCACAGTACGGCGTCTTTCAACGTTCCTTGGATCAACACCGTGCTGCTGGCCCGGCTACGTAAGTTTGTGACGAAGACATTGTAAGTCTCCCCGAGTTGATTGAGAGCAAGTGTCGAATACCCGGGATCCCCGATTTTCAGTCCTGCCCGTGGGCGGGTTTGTCCGGGTTCCGACATGTCGACCACATCTGAGATGCTGATGTTGTAAAGCTTGATTCCGTCATGATTCAATAGCCGCACGGTGTGATGGCCACCGGCCACAAGCGTGCGCACGTTACGGATCACAATATCGTGGATGTCGTCAGACGCCATCGGATATGCGTCGCCGATCTGCATACGGCTGCCAACCGAACCATCCAGCGATGAACGCAGTCCGGTGACGGCCACGGAGTCATCCCCAGTGATGCCGGAAATGTTTTCGATCACGATGTGATGGCAGCCCTTACGCACGTCCACGCCGTCTTGGTTCGGATATTTGTTGGTGTTACTGAAAACAATATTGGAGACACGACCGGAGGCACAACCGTTTTCCATGGAAATGGCCCAGGATTGCGTCTCTTCCATCGTGAATCCGGTCAACAAGAAATCCCGCGTGTTATAGAGCAGGATGCCAATGGTACGCCAACCGCTCTTATCGCCCGGCGGATTGAAGTGAGACTCGGTGCCTCCACTCAATACCGCATGACCGACACCGGTGACCGTGATATTGGTGTTGCCGACCATCGGGATCGATTCGGTACCGATGGTCCGCATGATGTTGTCTCGCGTACCGGGTGCCAGCCGAACGAGGCAATTATCCAGAATCAGTCGGAGATTGGACGGCAGGAGAATCGCCCGCGTGATGAGCCAGATTTCGCCGCCTGTGCGCATATTGACCCGCGGGATCACAACCTCATTCTCACCAGAAGCCATGGCATGCGCGATCGCCGCCTCGATCCGGTCGCTGTCCGATCCCGTTTCAAAGTCGTTCGGCGACACCACAGCTTGTGCGTTTTGCCATGCGGACAGCGTGACGATCAGAGCACACAAAACGGTTTTCACGATGTCGCGCGTATCTTCTGAAGGATCCCCCACGCTGCTCGTGAATCCTGTTCTCTCAACACCTGCCTTCAATGTCAGGCACACGTCCACGGCTTGTCGTACCTCACTGCTGAGTCAGGACTTTGGGGTCCGCCGCAGCCTTCTTGTTCGCCGCGTTCCACGACGCCATCCACGGGGGGGGCACAACGATCGGACTCAGAACATGGCGCACGGGCCCCAACCGGTACACGTCGCGGTACAGACGCTCCTGCGCGTCGAAATAGTTCTCTGCCAGAGCAAGCTTTTCAGGCGTCCACCCTTCGGGTTTCGGCACACCGATCGCCCGGTCGAGTGTCTCCAGTTCGATTTTGCTTCGCCAGTGTTCGACCCGCCAGGAGGCTTTCACATCCTTCGACAGTCGGGCGAACTCTTCAGCGGCTGCCGGTAACGGCACCTTCTTGCGGTCGCCCCACCGTGCGAGCCAGGCGGCCCAGGCCGCTGACTGCTCTTCTGTCGCACCGAAATACCGTTTCGCATAGTTGGCCAGTGCGTCGTTGGCATCCAGGAAACGCCCGCTCCCAAGCCCCGCCAGCAATGTCTTGTTGCAGTCGTCGAGCACGCCTTCGCTGTAGGCCTGAAAGCCCTCAAAACCCAATTTCTTCAGCTCAAGCAGCGTCGCGGACAGGCGGTGTGGCGCGATCACCGCGCCCTGATGTCCGTACACCTCGTAGTCCTGCTGGTTGCCGTAGCCGACATGCACGAAGGCCAGTTTGCGGCACCCCGCCGGAACAGGCACATCTTTGGGGCGCGTCTGTCCGTATTCGATATGCATCGTCATGGCCTTCAACCAACCGGGAGCCTCTTGGTCGGCCCACGCATTGAACTGCGTATGCTCTTCAGGCGTCCACCACCAGGAACAGAACCAGGGCTCGATGCCGGGATGGTATTTCTCGGCGATACCGTGGATCTCTTTCATCAGCCCCGCGAAAGTCAGAATCCAGGGGGCACACTTCTCACACGCGCACCCGCCGTAGTCGTAGGCGAACGCCGTGAACGCGCTAAACCGGAGCCCCTCGTCCGCTACATCTTTGAACCAGCGTTCAAAGTTTCCGAGAATGAGCTTGCGTCCTTCGGGATGGCTGGGGCAGATGAGTTGGCCGAATATGCGCCCCCCCCTTTTCGCGGACATCTCCGGCTTTAACTGGTCCAGATAGACGTGGTTCGGCGTGACGATCAGGTTGAGTCCCAGCCCGAGATCCTGCGCCGCGCGAAACGCCTTTTTTTTGCGATACATCTGTTCTTTCCCGAGATCCCACGTTGCGGAGGACGTATACGGATTGCAGATGTCGGTGGTCGTGATCCAATCACTGTACCGGTTGAACCCCATCCACTTCATCTCGGCCAGGTAAGCGGCCATCTCTCGCGGGCCCATCGCCTCGTAGGAATTGCCGAAGTGGGCGGGACAATAACACTCGCGAACCGGAAAACTGTGTGGGGCGTTTGGTGCCGACGTGGTCGCCGTCGGCGCCGCATCGCCAGCCGGGACATGCCCGGCACACAGTGCACCCCAGACAATCAATAGAAAGCGTCTCATTCTTTTGATCCTTTCACGCATGTGTGTACAGACTTTACCGGAGAAGCATCATCGTTCCCGGAGAAAGATAAACCAGTGAGATCGTTTTCGCGACGAGATCTTCCACCACGTTCCAATGCCGGACATTCGAGGCTGTTGAAAATGCGCCGACCTTTTCTCCCGTCCACTGGCACACCGTGACAACCTTACCGCGCAGACTCTTGAGCAGATTTTCGTCCGGAGCCAAAATATTCACGGTGGAAACTCCAATCACAGACAGGTCACCCACAACGATGACCTTGTCCGCATCCGTCTGTGAAAGGTTGACATCCAGTGTCACGCCTGTCAGTTCGACGGTGGTTAGCGTTTCCGGAGTGCCCAGCGTCAATGTGCCAATCGCGCCGGGGCCGCCCGGTGACAGCCGCGAGCCCGCGCCGAACACGAACCTGTTTTCGGAGTCGGGCGCGATGACACCTGTGCCGCCCAGCGTGCCAGTCACCAGGTAGTTTCCGCCGCCGATATGCTCGCCGTTCACCAGCAGAGTCGAGCCGTTCGTCACGACGGTCACGCCCGTATAGGTGTTCGTGCCGTTCAGCACCGTCGTGCCGCCGTCGGAGACCGTCACATCACCGGTTCCGGTAATTTTGCAGGACACCGTCTGTACCTCCTGCGTACCCGCGCATTCAAGTGCCTTGCCGTCACCGGTGATGGACACTTCGGACAACGTGTTCAGAGAGACGCCTTCGCCCAGCCTCACCTTGCCAGAGGCGATCGCCAACTTGCCGTTCATCGTCGGACTCTGCTCAAGTACCAAGACGCCCATGCCGCCTTTGGTCAGCGTTCCGCCACCGACACTGTCGGAAATCACGCCCTTGAAATAAACCGTCTTCTCAAGGTCGGTGGACACGCGGATGTGCGGCGTCGCAAGGCCCTTCAGATCCATCCCATTCATAAACGCCAGATCGTGTGTCGCGAGACGGTTCTGCAGGTAGACCACCGCTGTCGCAGGCAGAGCCGCCGAGCCCCATACCAGTGTCCTGCCGTCGCCGTGCAGGTTCACGATCAAGGGGCCTCCGTACGCGGAGAATCCGCCGTACAGGCTGCCTAAATAGGGCTCAGCCGGGTACTTCTTCCAGCAAACCTGCCCCGGTCCATCCCCCAGCGGACGCGTGAACGTGCCGCTCATATCCAGCGTGCCGACCCCCCCCGTGTTGTCTGAGAAGCGGATGCTCGCGTTGGTCGAAAGCCCCACGCCCTCCTGTGCCCGGATCGCGCCGAACACGTAATAGGCCCCCGTGAACCCGTTGTTATTCCCCGCCAGTTCCGTAATCGTCTTGATGCCGCTACCACCGTATTCGCCCGTCACGAGCGCACCACTGCCCGACAGTGGCCCGCGGATGCGGCTGGCTACTTGGGAATCGCCCATTGACCCGAGCAACTGAAGCGCCGCGTTCGGTCGGATCTCGATGGGGCGCTGTGCCCCGGTCTCCAATACGTTCGACACCGGCCGCAAAACACACAGGCCCGCCACCACCACACGACCGGTGGCGGCACCCAGCATGTTGTCGCCGTCAAACCAAACTCCACCGTTGGCCAGATACAACCCTCCCGAGAAGGTGTTGGGCTTTACGAAACGGACCAGCGCACCCCCCCCCCAGAACGTTCCGCATCCCGGCGACTGTGACCGCCATTGGTGCGCCCGATACAGGATCGGCCAGCGTTGTCGAAATGATGTAACGCCCGCCGTAGCCGGCGTATTGCCTCCTGTCGTTGATCTCGCGGTCATAGATCACGAGACCGCCGGGCATCTCTGTCGTCAGCGTCCCGCCCTCCAGTGTGCCGATGCGTTTGACCCGCGCTTGTTGAGACCGGGAAACGATCATACCGGAACGCACCTGCGCTGCGCCGGTCGTGTTGAAATAGAATTCGGCGTTTGCATCCACGTCGTCAAAGACCACGCTGTTCACTAGGGTTACGGACACGGTCGCCACACCTGTGGGTACCAGGAAATTACTGTCCGCTCCCGCCGTTTCCGAAAGCGCAGCGGTTTGGAGATATCCGTTCGCCGGATCGCGATCCAGCAGGTTCCACCCATCCGCTGTGATGAAACCGGCGACAACCGGACTGATCGTTGACGGACTGACCGGACTGCCACCCGTAAGCGTCTCTGCCGAGAACCTGACCCGGCCAGATGCCGACGGCGTAAAGCTGACCAGCGAACCCTCGCGGCCATACTTTCCGAAGTGAATCTCAGACACGCCGTCCCCGCCCGTGAAATCCAAAGTCGCACAACCGGGATGCGCAGCCAGCTCCGCAAAATGCTGCGTGTTCGTGACATCCTCCTCTGCTGGCCGTACGGATCTGTAGACCGGTGCGAGCCCGCCGCCCGCCAGTTCCAAGAGCGCCTCAGGATTGACGCGGTCGTTCTGGCTCGAAAACGTCTGAAAAACGCCGCCTTCCAGCTTCAGCGAGGCCAATGACGGAAACTCGCCCTGATCGGTCAAGTTCAAATAACCGTCCGCCAACCTCACGGCAGGGCGTTTTTATTTGAACGGTTTTTGTGCGGTGAGGGATCGCATGGCGTACGATCTGTTCTCGCGGCAGGCGTCGGTGAAGTCGCCAAGGTGGCCGTCCGCGGTGCGGGAGTTGAAGA
>Ga0116147_1004375_pt1 | contig 12646 bp, 5 predicted proteins | sample AD_JPNHG3_MetaG_FD_89749 | JGI IMG/M metagenome (GOLD analysis project Ga0116147, IMG submission 89749) | Active sludge microbial communities of municipal wastewater-treating anaerobic digesters from Japan - AD_JPNHG3_MetaG | ecosystem: Engineered > Bioreactor > Anaerobic > Digestate | place...
GATCGCGGCGCCGATCAGCGGCCGCATCGGCCGCTCTTATGCCACCGAGGGAGCCATGCTGACCGCTTATCAGCCCGCCGCCATGGCTATGATTCAGCAGCTGGATCCCATTTACGTGGACGTCGTGCAGTCGACGACGGAATTGCTGATGTTGCGCGAGCGGTTGGAGAAAGGCATTTTGCATGCCGACGAAGACTTGCAGCGCAAGGTCAAGCTCAACTTGGAGGATGGGACTCCGTATCCTCATGAGGGAACCTTCCAGTTCCGGGATGTTTCGGTCGATCCCACGACGGGCACCGTTGTCTTGCGGATGGTGTTCCCCAACCCTGAACGGCTGCTGTTGCCGGGAATGTATGTCCGCGCCATTGTACAAGAGGGGGTCAATCCTCGCGCCATTCTCGTTCCTCAACAGGCGGTTCAACGGGATATACAGGGGAGACCTTTCGTCATGGTGGTCGACAGTCAAGAAACCGCTCAGACGCGGCTGCTTAGTGTGGATCGGACTATAGGGAGTACATGGCTTGTAACGCAGGGCCTGGAGCCCGGTGAACGGGTGATCGTCGAAGGACTTCAGTTTGCTCGCCCGGGCACACCGGTACGGCCTGTGCCCTGGGAGGAAAGCGGTGCCGACGGACGTTCAGGCCAAACCGCACCGGCTCAGCCTTCCTCTGAGACTCGAAATCCCCGTACGGCCGACTGAGGAATTTTGTTATGCTGTCACGATTCTTTCTCAAGCGACCGGTTTTCGCGTGGGTGATCGCCATCGCGATGATGGCGGCGGGCGTTTTCGCGATCGTCAACATGCCCGTCTCTCAGTACCCGAACATCGCGCCGCCCTCCATTTACATCAGTGCAAACTACCCGGGCGCATCCGCGGAGACCGTCGAAGCAACGGTTACCCAAGTCATTGAACAGAAACTGACGGGACTGGACAAACTGCTTTACATTTCTTCCTCCAGCGATTCCGCCGGATCGTCCCGATTGGAGCTTACGTTTGCTCCCGGAACCGATCCGGATTTGGCCTGGGCAAAGGTGCAGAACAAGCTGCAGCTTGCCATGCCGAGCCTGCCTGAAACGGTGTCTCGCGCCGGTCTTCGGGTTGGGAAGGCGACCCGCAACTTCTTGTTGATCGCAGGCCTGATTTCGACGGACGGTAGTCTCGGTCGAGAAGACCTGATGGACTACGCCTATTCGAACCTCGAGCAGGTGGTCGCCCGTCTACCCGGCGTAGGTGAGGTGGAGATCTTCGGCTCTCCATATGCCATGCGCGTTTGGCTGGATCCCGACAAACTGACCAACTACTCGCTGGCCGTCAGTGACGTGATTTCCGCATTGCGTGCTTACAACGTTGAGGTTTCCGCCGGGCAATTCGGAGGATGGCCCGCCCCTCCGGGACAGCGACTGAACGCCTCGATCATTGTGCAGCACTTGCTGCAGACCCCTGAGCAGTTTGCCGCCATTCCCGTCCGGATCAACGAAGACGGTTCCGTGGTCCGAATCAGCGATATTGGGCGAACCGAGCTCGGCACCGAGTTCTACGACGTCAATGTTCTTCACAACGGTCAACCGTCCTCGGGGCTGGCCATTCGCATGATGGCGGGAGCCAACGCGCTGGATACCGCCAATCGGATCAAGCAGACTCTCGAAGACCTGAAGCCCTACTTTCCTCCGGGGATGGACGTCGTTTACCCGATGGATACGACACCGTTCACCTTGGAGTCCATCCGAGAAGTCGTCCGGACGCTGATTGAGGCCATCATTCTTGTTTTTCTGATCATGTACCTGTTCCTGGGCACGGTCCGTGCCACCCTTGTGCCCACTATTGCGGTGCCCGTAGTACTTTTGGGAACGTTCGGGATTTTGGGACTCGCGGGATATTCCATCAACGTTCTCGTCATGTTCGCTTTGATCCTGGCCATCGGGTTGCTGGTGGACGACGCCATCGTGGTCGTGGAAAACGTCGAGCGGATTATGGCCGAGGAGGGGTTGCCCCCTCGTGAAGCGACCGCAAAGTCAATGGATGAGATCACCAGCGCCTTGATTGGTATCGGGCTAGTCCTATCCGCGGTCTTCGGACCTATGGCCTTCTTCGGAGGCTCCACCGGAATTTTGTACCGGCAGTTTTCCATCACCATCATCAGCGCCATGATGCTCTCGGTGGCGGTGGCGTTGATTTTGACGCCGGTTCTCTGTGCTTCGCTGTTGCGACCGATCGGGGCGGGACACCAGCTGGCCGACAGCGCCGTTCCCGCTTTGCGGCCCTTCTTTCGGTGGTTTGAGCGGAACTTCTTCAAACTCCGAGATGCATACGTGCGCTTGGTGGGCCGTACGGTCCGAAGGAGATTCGTTTATTTGACGCTGTACGGCGCGATCGTGCTCGTTTTGGGATTTCTTTTCTTCGGCATGCCCACGGGTTACTTACCCGAGGAGGACCAGGGAAGTCTGGTAGTGCAGCTGACGTTACCTGCGGGCTCGACGCTGGAACAGACCCAGGCGCTGATGGACCAGGTCCAACTGTACTTCCAGGAGCACGAAGCGGAGGCCGTGGAGAGGTTCATGTCCGTGGTCGGCGTCAGCCTCAGTGGAAGAGGGCAGAACGCAGGCATGGGTTTCGTGAAACTCAAGGATTGGGCTCTAAGGCAAGATCCGGAGCTGAGCGCATGGGCGGTCCAGCGACGTGCCATGCGGGCTTTTTCAGGTTTTCGAAATGCAATGACCTTTGTATTTCTTCCTCCTCCGATCGTCGAGTTGGGAACCTCCACCGGTTTTGACTTCGAGTTGCTGGACTTCGGCGGTATCGGCCACGAAAGGCTTATGGCCGCACGAAACCAGCTTCTGATGATGGCGGCGCAAGACCCTCGTTTGGTCCGGGTACGTCACAACGGCTTAGATGATGTGCCGCAATACAAGATCGACGTCGACTGGGAGAAGGCCGGCGCTCTGAGTTTGCCGATTTCCTCGGTTTATAACGCGATCAGCGCTTCCTTCGGTAGCGCTTACGTCAACGATTTCATCCAATCGGAGCGGGTCAAACGGGTCTACGTACAGGCGGATGCACCATTCCGCATGTTGCCCGAGGACCTGCACAAGGTGTACGTTCGCAACACAGTTGGAGAGATGGTTCCTTTCTCGGCATTTGCCAGTGGCCGCTGGGTTTATGGTCCACCGAAGTTGGAACGATACAACGGGTTTCCCGCGCTCAATATTCAAGGGGAGGCCGCTCCGGGTTACAGCACGGGAGACGCCATGGCGGCAATGGAGGAGCTCACGCGGCGACTACCCGAAGGACTCGGTTTCGATTGGACGGGTATCTCGTACCAGGAGCGGATGGCGACCGGGCAAGCCCCCATCCTCTACGCTTTTTCCATTTTTGTCGTCTTCCTGTGCCTGGCGGCTTTGTATGAAAGTTGGGCGATCCCGTTCGCCGTATTGCTTTGTTTCCCTCTGGGCGTCATCGGCGGTGTGATTGCGTCGGACCTCCGAGGGTTGCCCAATGATATCTACTTTCAAATTGCGGTCTTGACGACACTGGGATTGACGGCGAAGAACGCGATCCTGATCGTTCAGTTTGCCAAGCACCGTGTAGAAGAGGGCATGCGACTGGTGGAAGCCACCATGGAGGGTGCCCGACTGCGGTTCCGCCCCATCGTCATGACGACGTTGGCTTTCGGATTCGGTGTTCTGCCGCTGGTGCTGGCCACCGGTGCCGGTGCGGGCGCCCAGAAAGCCATCGGCACGGGAGTGTTCGGAGGCATGCTTGCGGCGACCACTCTGGTCATTATGTTTACACCACTCTTTTACTTGCTGATTCAGCATGCCAAGGGATCAGCCTCCAATTCGGCGCCGTCCCCTAAGCTTGAGAATTCCGGAGAGGGAGAACCGAGCCATGAATAAGATGCGAGCTCTTGTGACCGTTGTCGCTGCGTTAGCACTAACGGGCTGCAATATGGCTCCGAAGTACAACCGTCCTAAGGCGCCCGTACCCGACACCTGGCCGCAGGGAGAGGCCTATGAGTCGTCTGCTGCAAAGGGGAGTGGCGCCTCGGTCCAGTTGCACCCCGAGGACGTGCTGCCGGATCAGAAGCTGCTCCAGATCCTACAACTGGCCCTCGAGCAGAGCCGGGACCTCCGGTTGGCGGTACTTAACGTTGAACAAGCTCGTAACCTTTATCGGATTCAGCGGGCCGAATTGTTCCCCTCCGTCTCGGCTTCGGCGTCCGGCACGGCGCAACGGTCTTCCCGCCACCTCTCCAGACCTGGAGAGCAACGGAACACCGATCGCTACAACGTCGATCTGGGAATCAGCGCGTGGGAGATCGATCTTTTCGGACGCATCCGCAACCTGAAAGACTCCGCCTTGGAGCAGTTCTTTGCTTTCGAAGAATACCAACGCGGGGCGGAGATTTTGCTGGTCTCCGAAGTAGCCCGTGTCTATTACACGCTGGCGGCGGACCAGGAAGCCCTGAAACTGGCTCGCTCCACCCTTGTTGCGCAGGAAGACTCCTACAATCTGATAAATGCGCTGTATCGGAACGGCTTGGCGACAGAACTCGACTTGCGGCGGGCGCAAACTCAGGTGGAGGCGGCCCGAGAAGACGTGTGGCTGTATACGCAGCTGGTGGCCCAAGATACCAACGCCCTGAATCTTTTGGTCGGTGCTCCGGTGCCCCCTGACTGGCTCCCCGGTAGTCTGGACGACGTTGTTCCTCCGGAAGCCGTCCAACCGGGCCTCTCTTCCGAAGTGCTGCTCAGCCGTCCCGACGTGGCTGCGAGTGAACACCAGCTGAAGGCGGTGCATGCGGATATCGGAGCGGCTCGGGCGGCTTTGTTCCCACGGATCGGTCTTACCGCCGTCGGGGGTACGGCCAGTAACGCTCTGTCGGGTCTTTTCGATGCGGGCACCGCAACCTGGACCTTTGCCGCTCAGGCGGTAGCGCCCATTTTTGACGCTCGCACTTGGGCCGCCCTGCGCTTGACCGAGAACCAAAAGGAGATCCTGTTGACCCAGTACGAGAAGGCGATCCAAACGGCTTTCCGCGAGACGGCCGACACCCTCGCTGCACTAGGTACGATTGACGAGCGGATTCAGGCTCACGAATCCCTGCTCGAAGCTTCTTCCGAGGCTTACCGACTTTCGCAAGTGCGTTACCAAAACGGGCTCGACAGTTACCTCGGAGTTCTCGACGCCCAACGCTCCCTTTATTCGGCTCAGCAAGGGATGGTCTGGCTCAAGCTGGCCAAGTTCAGCGACCAGATCAGGTTGTATGCGGTACTCGGAGGGCAAGGCTACAGACCCTAGGTTCGGGGATCTCGTGGATCACAGACTGACAAACTGTTCCGGATCGGCAGAGATCGGATTCTTGGTCGGGGATGGACAATATGCAGGGTCGAAAGATGAGGAGATGCTCGTTTGATAAAGAAACCGCCCGGCCCCTTATGTCGGCGTGAAAAACGGAGGCTGCAACTACGAGAGGAGATTCTCGACGCTGCCCTGGACCTGTTTGCCGAGAAAGGCTTCTATGCCGTCACGATGCACGAAGTGGCGGACCGAGCGGAAGTCGGTGTCGGCACTCTGTACTCTTTTTTCACCAGCAAGGAAGATCTTTATCGGCAACTGGTTCTCGAATACGCTCGAAGCATCTTCGCTCTTCTCCGGGAGGCCCTAGCCGATTCCGAGACGGATCCCAAGAAGGTCCTGGAAGACTTCGTAACCACGGGCTGGACGTTGTTGAGTTCGGACTATCGGGTATTGAAACTTTATCTTGCGGAAACGCAAGGAGTCCACTTTTCGATGCGACTCCAGGTCTATCCGGAGTTGAAGAAGGAATACGAACGGCTCACGGGTGATCTGGAAGTCCTCATGGCACGCGGCGTCGCCGAAAAGTTGTTTCGTCCCGTGGGCGAACGGAATCTGGCCTTGGTGCTCCACGGCATTTCTCATGCTTTCTTCATGGAGTGGTTGCGCGACCCCACTCCGGAAGCGGTACAAGAGAATATTCGATCGATTCTGGACCTGTTTTACCGTGGAGCTCTCGCCGAGCCGGAGCCAAGCCCGCAGTGACTCGCTCCGATCCTTTGTGTCTCGGCCGACCCCTCCCAGACCCAGTCTGACGACGTTCCCAGGACGGCGGATGCGACTCTTGAGCGGGCTGAAGGTGTTCTCGACAACCCGCGCCTCGGCAGCGTACCGCCGGATTTCCTTCCTGTCTCGGCGTCAAGCGTGGCCCATTCTCTGCATGCGACCGGCGCTTTTCCGACACTTCCGATCGAGACCGTGCATTGCGGCGGGAGGCCCCTGGGGCGCGTCCGCGTCTTGCAGTCGGGCCTTTTTATAGCCTGATCTCCACGGCTTCGCTCTCCGCCTTGGTGCCTGCAGCGTCGACCGTGGCCACAGTGTAAACGTGGCGCCCGGGGCCGGGCGGAAGGTCTTCAAAGGCAAAGGGTTCTTTCGTGACCTGCGGTCGATGCTCGAGCCTACCCGCGGCGGTCCCGTCCCGGGTGATCTCGTAATGGACGATCGGTGCCTCCGAGGCGAAAGCGGTTTGCCAGGTGAGACGGGCCACCAAAGCGTCGTCTCGGCGCTCGATCTCGACGTTCAGCTCGCGGGGCGGGCCGAGAGGTTGAGGCGGATGCTGGAAGTAATTGGTACGTCCTTCCTTGGCGCGTAGGGCGAGTTGCTCGATCTCGGAGCGGTCGTCGGCGGTAAGCGCTTGAGGTTCGACCTGTGCGGCGGAAAGATTCTGCTCCAGCTGGCACTTTTCCGGGTCTCCGTCGATGTGGCCGATGCCGATAATCGCGGTGCTGATCCCCGGTACGGCGAGGGAGTATTCGATGAGACGCCGGCTCGGCAGTTCGGGAGAACCGACGGTGAGAACCACATCCTCCGGGGTCCGAGACCATTTCGCTTCTTTGGTATACATGGCGCCGTCCGCGAACACCTTCATGGCGACGACGCCGACGCCCTTGGCTTCAGCCACCGGGATGGCGTTGAATTGGTGGGGCAGGCAGCGACGATCGTTGGCGTTGATGGCAATCAACATGACGTCGATCAGGTTTTTGGTGTCTCGTTGGAGACACTCCATCATGACGGGCGAGGAGAAGTGTCCCGAAATGCCGACGGCTCGAATCAATCTCTCTTCTCCGGGGTTCAGCCCGGTCAGATTGGTTCCGTCCCGGTAGTCCGCCAGTGCCGCCAGAGCACCGATCCGCTCGGCCCGGGAGTCGGGCGCGTCGAAGCCTTCGTAAATAGCGTCCACTTCCTTTTCGTCACTCAGGTTATGGGTGAAAAACACATCAACGTAGGCGCCGTCGGGGTAGTTTCCGCGTCCGTCGCCGAAAATGAGGGAAAGTGTCCGCTTTAAATCGTCGACCGTCTTTGAGCCCGGCGGTCCCTCGGTCCAGCCGGGTACTTCGGGGTTCTCACCCTTGGCGTACCGGACCATCGACTTGCTTGCTAAGTGGACCGAGCGTCGAAGGTTTTCGTCGTAGCCGGACTCGCCCGGGATGAGGTGAAGCGACCGAAAAGCTTTTCCGTAGTTTTCCGGACTGGGACCATAGACGTTGGAAGTATCGAAGTAGTTAATCTGCTTGGAGAAGGCCTTGAGAATAATGGCGACGGGGTCGACTCCCGGCGGAGTCCATTGCAAGGCCGCCTGGCCGCCCAGACCCAAGGTCGTCACTTCCCATCCGGTTCGGCCCAGTACCCGGCGCATAGGCGCTTCTACACCGACACGTCCGGTACAGAAGTAGGGTCCGCCTAAAGAAACGGCGAGCAAACCGGTGGTTCGCCGCAGGAAGCGGCGGCGGGATAGGGCCTCGTTCATGGGGTCGCTCCTTTCGTGCTGTGAAATGAAAGCAGGTTTGACTGTTAATTCCGGATTATGCGGCGAAGAGCTTCCGGCGTCAACGGGTGGAAAGAGCCCCGTCTTTCATGCGTACGGGGTCTTTCGTGCCGTGTGCTCCGTGCTGTGTAGCGCGTGCCGCGAGTACTATCCTGTAGGGAAGTCGCCGGACCGGAGGACGACCGTCTCGGCCGTCGAGGAAAGCGCGCCCGCACAGGCATCCGTGGTGCGCAATACTGAGTATGCCGTACGGGAACAAACGTCGCTGAGACCGCGCGACGGGGGATAGAACCGGCTTCCTCGGTAGGCGAGAAAGAGGAAATGGAATTGCCGTCAAGAGGAGGCGGAACCGGCCCTTTGCTTCCGAACTTCGGCAATCCGGCCTGTCGGCAGTCCGGTACTTCTCTTTCCCGGCCGAGCGTCGAAACAAACGCTCAGACGCCCAATCCGGCCGCCGGCTTAGCCTCTTCAGCGCTACCGGTGCGTTTGGGGGTCTTTGGCCGTTCACTCGTCGGGCGTCGTCAGAAAAAGTTCAACCTTGGGAGAGGAAGATCGACCCGGACTTATGCCTCGTAACGCACGACGAGGAAAGAATGGCTCCGCCCGTAAGGCCCAAAAATCCGATCCCAGGCTAAAGCTGCCGGGAAGGGGTGAAGTTAATTTTGACATTGGCGCCGGCTCCCACTCTGATTCGTCGTGATCGATACACGGCTTGAATGCCTCTGGCCCGCAAAGCTCCGCGCGTTCGCGAATCGAAGACCGTGTAACCCAGTTCCGGAAGTACCAGCAATGATCGGATTGAGTCCGGACCAATCGGATGACTCCAAAGAGGCCAAGTAAATACGGGTTCTTCCTGCCGTGTCCACCCGACGGTACCCAATCCATCTCGTGTGGGGACTGAAGGAAATAAGACCAGCGCGCGATACGCCAGCAAATTGGCCATCCAAACCGTACGTGGTTGATTGTCGCCTGCCGTCGGGTCACGGTCCATCAGGGCGTAACGCCGGTCTTCGACAGGATCCCAACGCATCGAAAGTCGCTCTTCCTCGTAGGCCCAAGGTGCGAAAAGCGCGGCTTCTAGACGATCCGGCGAAACCTTCGTCAAGAGTTTTCGGGCTGTGTCCAGAAAATCTTGATGCCCGGAACCGGAGACAAACGCGAAGGGAGTCGGAGCAAGTTTGCCTTGCTTACGCTTCGTAGGGCTCTCGTGCAGACAGCCGGCAGTACAAAAGGCGGCCGCCATATCGAGTGACTCGCGGCGCCCCACGTCGGCGCCTTCAAGCAATGGTTCAACGATAGCGCGGTATTCCGAGTCGGTACAGTCGATATTCTTACCCAGCGCCAGTTCGGGTCGGGGAACGGATTCCTGCAGAGCTTCCAGCCACTCCTTTCGCAGGCGATCCAGCTCGCGCTCGAAAGGTCCCACTTCGGCTGCAACGGCCTGGTTACGTTCCTTCCCTCGCAAACCGCGGGCTCTGATCTCATTACGCTTGTCATTGATCGTCTTCTTCATCGCAGAAAACCGATTTTCGGCTTCTTTTACCCTTTCTTCCGATTCCTTTGGGACCGGTTTTCCCCTTAGGTTTTCTGCGAGCAATTTCGCGAGCTCGGAGGCGTTATCCGTCGGAAGCCCCGTCAGCCGAGGGCGCCAAGCGAGTCCCTCTCTTTGCCATGCCAGGCCTGAGCTACGACAGCCGGACTGATGAAGCACCACCAAGGTTCCGAGAGCCGCCAGAAAGCCCAAAGGATTCACACCGTCAAGACCCGCCAGTGTCAAACGTTTCCCCGCCTGTAGGTTGTCCCCCAACACGTTGTTCTGCCGGCCGGTTCCGAGAAGTGCGGGTGAAGCTGTCCGGCTCGTCCTTCTTTCGTCTGCGCTCACTATCCAGCGGCTTCCGTACCAATCTCCCAGGCGGAGAATGGCTTCCAGGTAGGCAAGGCCCCACCATCCATAACGGCGCGTCAGAGCCCAGAATCGCTCGGAAATCCCGGAAGACAGCGCATGGGGAGCCGGCCACAGCGTCCGTTCGGCCGTAGAGACCTCGATCGTTACGCCATCAACGGTGTGACGAATCGGCGGGGGTTCAGAGTCGAGGCATATCGGGGCAAAAGGCCTTCCGTGACCGTGATGGCTGCCGATGGTATGGAGGAGCAAATGCTGTAGGGCTTCGTTTCCGTCACCCGCCAAGCAATACTCTACCAGCTGCAGTGACACCATTTCGTGGCGGAAATCAGAAGGTAGCCCTGCCTCGATGCGAATGGCTTGACGCCGGAAGGGAGAGTCGGGAATCGTCTCCGACTTCGCAAGGGGTTCCCCCAGCGCGGCAAGTTCATTCCCCTGGCGAAGCATGATCTGGAAGCGTTCATCCGCTTTGCCGACATCGTGCCAGTAGGCCGCTCGCGTAAGCACGGGCTGGAGTGTCTCCGGAAGGCATTTTCCCGCAAGCTGTTCAACGGCCCTTTCTACCGTTGCGCCGTGCATGGTGAGGCTGACCTCCTTGCCAATGGCAGAGAGGACATCGTCGTCGTCGGCAAAGAGATCCGGTTCGGTCTCTTCTTCGGTCTTTGCCGCTCGGGCGAAGAGTACAAGTCCGCCGGCAGGATGTTGTTCGTAGCGGCCGTCGCGCACTTGCTGTAACAAGCTGCGCCACCAATCCGGCAGATCGGCCGCCTCATTCTCAACCTCCGGCTCATAAGTCGCCAGGGAATCAATTGCCTCTTGTACGCTCTCACGATCCCAGCAGGGATCTTCGGCTCGCTCCAGAAGCGACTTCACCGCAGGGCACGCCAACCACGGTTTCAACACTTGCCGTTGCAGCCGCACTGCAACCGGCTTTCCGCTCCGTGCGTGGGTCGGTTCCCAGATGTCCAGTTGGGTCTCTCCCAAAGCCTGTTCCGGCGCCGCCTGTCCTAGACCCTCGATCCCGTACGAGGCGGGAAGGACGACGACGTCGTCCGGCTTGAGGTCGGCGGCGCGCGTACCCACCCGCGATCGTTCGCGTCCGCGCCAGAGCAGCACGGGTCGAATGTCGCCAACCGTCCGTTCCTCGACTTCTAACGTGCCTTCGACGTCGGCGCCGTCGTCGGGTGCGGGCCGTCGCCCGGCGAGCCACGTTCGCAGCCGCGTCAGGGGCGCTGACAGCGTCTCGGCGCTGTTCGGCGGGCACAAGGCGACGATTTCGGGCCAAAGAGCGTCCTTGTGGCTTTCGACGCCGTCCAAATCAGCTCTCCAACAAACCCGCACTTCCGGCGTGCCGCGTTCCACCCCGTGCAGGTAGAACTGGATGTCCGGTTCGACGCCCGATTTTGGTGCAGTTTGGCAGAGCAGATCCAGGTGTGCCGGTAAGAGGAGAGGTGCAGTCGGCACTGGGGTGAGAAAGGGCGAAAGGTCGTCGACGTCGTTCAAATACTTGTCGAGATTGGCGACGCCGAAATCGAGAACCCTGCGACCCGGTTTGCCCTCGCTCCGGGTTTCGGCCAGGCCTTCCAACAGCCGCCAAGTTTCCGCAACAGCCCCTCCGTAGACAAAATCGTCGGCGCCGGGCTTGGCATCTTCCTGTCGAATCAGGATTACCGCAGGCGACTCTTCAAGTCTCCCCATTCGATTCAGGCGTCCGAACCGCTGGCGGAGGGCGTCTAAACCCGCCGCTTCCGTGACCAGTGCGTCGAAACTGAAATCGGCCCCGACCTCGATACACTGAGTTGTGACCAGCACCACTGGACGTTCCGGAGGGAGGGGTTCACTGGCCTTCAGAAAAGGTTTCCATCGGGCGACCAAGCAGTCACGCTCGAAGGGCCGTAACCGTCCCGTGAGTAGCACCACGTCCAACTTGTCGTCGCGCTTTGCCCTCAGTATTCTCGCAATACATTCCGCCGTCTGAACCCGATTGACGATGATCGCCACCCGTTGTTTGCCGTGGGCTTCGACGAACGATGTCGCGCGGCTTGCGGCTTCCTGGATGAACGGATCTGTCTCGGACAGCCGTGCAGGCTTCACCGTTACCAGTTCAGCCGGCTTCGATGCGTTCATACGTCGGGCAAGCTCGGGGTGACCGAGCGCGGCCTCCCGTTCGACTCCGGGAAATACCGCGTTCGGAGGGATGCTGGAAGGCAAAGTGGCCGACAAAAGGCAGAACCCGAACGGTGTACGAATCGGCGACTCAGCCCAGTTGTCGCCGCGGTACCGCTCCACGGACTGTAACGTCTGTAAAAACGGGAAGGATAAATGTGCTTCGTCCAGCAGAATCAGGCTGTCGTGTGCCGCCAGTCCCGCGAAGATCGGAGCCGTCAATGCACTGTGTCCATAACCTCGGAAGAGTAGTCGGGAACCGAGCTGATCCACCGTAGAGGTGATGATCGCCGGTTGTGAAGGTAGTCGCGCCCAGCCGTCGTCGCGCAGGACACCGCCGCGCAGCCGACCCACCGCCAGCGGCTGTTCGGTACCGCTCAGTGTTCGTAGGCGATCGGCGACGGCCTTTAGCGGTCCGTCCGTAGCTTCGCGGAGCATCTTGGCGATCTCTCGTGCCCGCTCGAAAGCCTCATCCACCACGATTCGCCGGTCTACCACGAACCAGATGCGACGTGGTGCCGTATTCTCCCAGACTCGCCTTTCCGCCTGCATGGCGAGAGCATAGACGGCTACATCGATGCATGCCGTTTTGCCGCTTGCGGTCGGCAAATCCAGGGCCTTGGGCCACGTTTCCGTCGCCGTCCGCTCTGCGAGCATACCCTGCCAAGGGAAGGGTTCGTAGCCCCACAAGGCTCGAAACCAACTGGGAAAATCGATCCGCTCCTTCATGTCGCTA
>Ga0116147_1004388_pt1 | contig 12623 bp, 8 predicted proteins | sample AD_JPNHG3_MetaG_FD_89749 | JGI IMG/M metagenome (GOLD analysis project Ga0116147, IMG submission 89749) | Active sludge microbial communities of municipal wastewater-treating anaerobic digesters from Japan - AD_JPNHG3_MetaG | ecosystem: Engineered > Bioreactor > Anaerobic > Digestate | place...
AACGTGAGGACGGGATCGTCCACCTTAGAGACGTTGCCCGGGTCAAACTGGGCGTCCAGGAGCCCCAGTCGGCCTACCGGGGGAACGGCCGCGAGGCGATCGGTATCAATATCCTCAAGAGCCAGACCGGGCGCACCCTGGATACAATCGATGCCGCCGAGAAGGCCCTTCCGGGACTTCAATCCGAATACCCCTTCATCAAGTTCGAGGTGAGCTACAGCCAGAAGGACCTGATCAAGCGGAGCGTGGATAACATGCTGGAAGCGCTCCGGGACGCCGTCGCCATTACGATTCTGGTCATCTTCCTCTTCCTGGCGAACGTGCGGACGATGGCCCTCGTCGCCATCTCCATCCCGTTCACGTATCTCATCACGTTCGCATTCATGTGGCTCTTCGGTTTCGAATTTCACATGGTCACCCTGACCGGCGTCATCCTGGCGGTGGGTATGCTCCTAGATGATGCGATCGTCGTCATCGAAAACATCGAGCGCCATTATCATGATGCCAAAAAGGATCTGCATGATATCGTGGCGGGTGGGACGGAAGAGGTTATGTTGGCCATCTTCTCGGGGACGTATGCGACGGTAGTGGTCCTGGTCCCGATCATCTTCATCGGCGGATACGTGCAGACTGTCTTGAGGCCCCTAGCCCTATCGCTTTCTATTGCCCTCATCGCTTCTTATATCGTTTCCGTCACGATCATTCCGATCTTCGCGCCGTCTATTCTCAAAAGGCAGGCTAAACCGAACCGACTGGAGGCCGTGCTGAAAAAGTGGAGCGACGCCGGGATCGGAGCCGTCCGGGATTTCTTTGCCGGTTCCCTCGAATTTGCCATCCGGCACCGGCTGGCTTTTATCCTGGTGGCCCTGGTTATCCTGATCGGTACGAACAAGTTCATCAAGCCCCTGATCGGGCAGAACATCATGCCTCCCATGGACACCGGGATCGTCAAGATCAATTTCGAGTCCGATGCTAACTCATCCCTGGATCAGACCCACGAGTTGCTGAAGCGGATGGAAGAAGTCATTAAAAAGCAGGAAGGCCTCGTGGCCATCAGTTCGGTTATCGGGTCCGAGCCGTCGGTGATTTCCTTCGGCAGCGGTAAGAACCCGCAGCAGGGAAACATCACCGTGAACCTGATCGACCGCTTCCACCGCAAGCAGACCATCTGGGAGATCGAAAACAAGATACGCGAGGGCTTTACACATATTCCCGGACTCAAATCGGTCGACGTCTTCGATTACGGGGCGACGCCGCTCTCCAGCATCCGGGCGACCGTGGACACGATGGTGACCGGACCGGACTGGAAGGAACTGAACGCGATCGGCATCGATGTCAAGAAGCGCCTGGAAGGCGTGGGCGGGCTTAAATCGGTCTCGCTGAGCTGGACGGCTGAAAAAAAGGAGATCAGTTTCATCCCCGACCGGGACAAGTGCGCCCTTTACGGCATTTCTCCACGTGAGATCGCTTCCCAGGTGCAGGCGGCCGTCCAGGGCGGTGGCGCATCGCTTTTCCGGGTTCCGGGAGAGGATGGCTTCCTGATCCGCGCTCGCCTCGAACAGAAGCACCGGGAGAATGCCCGGCAGATGGAATCCCTCCATGTGCATACGCCTCTGGGCGAGATACCTCTCTCGGCCCTGGGCAGGATCACTGAATCCTACGTACCGACCCTTCTGACCCGCCAGGGGATGGTCAACAGCATCGACGTTTACGGCTATCGGGAAAAGGCGCCCGTATCGCATATCATGGAGAACGTGGAAAAGTCCCTGAAAGGTATCGTGCTCCCTCCCGGCTATCAAATCTCCCAGGAAGGGGACGCCAAGCAGGCCAAGGAGTCCTTTGATGCCCTGATGGTCGCCCTGGCGATTGCCCTGGTGCTCCTCTATTTTTCACTCGTGCCCGCCTTTAACTCGTTTATCCATCCGTTGACGATCATGTCGGCCATCCCCTTCGCCCTGATCGGGGCCATGTGGTCCCTCCTGATCGTCGGGAAGCAGCAGTCCCTCGCGGCCTTTATGGGGGTCATCCTCCTCGCGGGGATCGTCGTCAAGAATTCGATCCTGCTCATCGATTTCATAGAGACGGCCAAGGAGAAGGGCGCTACAACCCTGGAGGCCCTGCGGGAGAGCGTGCGCGTCCGGACGCGGCCGATCCTGATGACGGCCTTTGCAACCGCGGTCGGCATGGTCCCGATCGCCCTCGAGCGGGCCATCGGCCTGGAAAGACTCTCTCCGCTTGCGGTCGTGGCGATCGGCGGGCTGATCATATCGACCTTTCTCACGCTGATCTATGTCCCCATTTTCTACACCGTCTTTGAGGACGGAATCGCCTGGGCCAAAGGAGGAGCTTCCCGCCTGATCCGCACGAAAGCGGAGGAGAGAAGAAAAACGGCAGAAGCAGGAAAATAAACTGGAGGTATTCCATGAGCAAAGCCATTGACGATCTCAAGCATGAACACGAAGCGATCCTGTTTTCCCTGAAAATCCTGAAAGGCATGATTGACAAACTGTCGATGGGAAACGTTGAAGTCCGGGAAGACCTGCTCAGGTACATCGGGTTCCTGAAGGAATTTGTCGACAAATGCCATCATGGGAAAGAGGAGAGCATTCTCTTCCCGGCCATGATCGAGGCCGGCATGCCGGAGAAAGGTGGTCCGATCACGGTCATGCTGGGTGAACACGCCCAGGGACGCGGCCTCGTTAAAATGATGGAAACCGCGATCCCGTCCGAGCGAAACGCGTCCGGTCTGGCGAAGTCCGCGGAAGACTATTCGATCCTCCTGACGAACCACATCGAGAAAGAGAATAACATCCTTTTCGTGATGGCCGAGAAGATCCTAAAGCCCGATGTCCTCGATCAGATATACGCGGCCTTTGAAGAACACGAGAAAAAGGTGATAGGCCACGGCAGGCACGAAGAACTCCATGGAATGCTTAAAGAACTGAAAGAAAGAGATCTTCCGTGAGAAGCTGTTTATCGACCCGAATTCCAAAGCTAAAAAGGAGGGAAAAATGCTTAAACGAAACTTTAAAAAAGGGATAGTCACAGCGATCATCACCATTGCTGCCTGCATTTTGACTGTACCGGCCGCGGCTTTGGCCCATTGCGATACGATGGACGGACCGATTATCATGAGCGCCCAGGAAGCCCTGAAGACCGGGAAAGCAGATCTTGTTCTCATGTGGATTCAGAAGAAGGACGAGCCGGAGCTGATGCAGGCGTTCAGAAAGGCGCGGGAAGTCCGCAAACTGAACCCTGCCGCCCGCGAACTGGCCGACCGGTATTTCCTGGAGACATTCGTAAGACTCCACCGGGCGGGAGAGGGCGCGCCTTACACGGGTATCAAGCCCGCGGGCACCGAAGTGGAGCCTTCGGTGAAACAGGCCGACAAGGCCCTGGAAACCGGCTCACCCGAAGATCTTCTCAAGTTCATGTCCGCGGCAGTTATGAAGGGCGTCCGGGAGCAATATGAACGAGCCAGCGAGCTCAGGAAACATGCAGGACACAATGTTGAGGCTGGGCGCGCCTACGCTGCCGCCTACGTGACCTACGTCCATTACGTGGAGGGGCTCTACAATATGGCGACGCCAAAACCAAAAGGGGCGCATGGCGGACACGACGCACCGGCAGCCAAGCACGAGCATTAGAAAACATTCCAGAATGTCCCCCCTCCCTTCTTGATCGCGAAGGGAGGGAAAAATCGATGGAGGTCCTCAATGGAAATAATCGATTTTAAAGAAAAAGAGATGTTTAAGAAAGACGGCCGGGGGGTCGCTAATCTTATAGACGAGCCTTACCTGCTTGTGAATCAAGTTTGCCTTGAACCAACACAGGAGGTGCCCCTCCATCATGCCAACTCCAATGTCACTCTTCAGGTAGTCCATGGGGAGGGGACCTTCAACATAGGGGACAAGGTTGTCAAAATGGGTCCGGGAAAGCTCCTGCGTGTTCCTATTAAGTCAGCCATGAGCATCAAAAATGAATCCAAAGAGCAGATGGCATTTCTGGTCATCAAGACGCCCCAACCGCAAGCGGTTGAGAAGGAAGCCCGCAAGGTTGAAGGTGAGGAAGGGCGGTTCGTAAACCTGATCAACTTTCCTCCCTTGAAAGACGGCAGTGACAAGGAGTTTCTGGAATGGTTCAGCCAGTCCAGCAAGGTATTCTCACGCCACCCCGGTTTTATCTCTAGGACGCTTCTGAAATCGACCGAGGGAACAGGACGCTATGCCGCTATTGTGGAGCATGATTCCAAAGGGACATTCATGACGATGCATTTGAGCGAAGATCGTGAAGTGCTCTTCAGGAAAGTCGCGCCTTTACTGGAGGGAACAGCCAAACCCCATTTCTACGAAGTGGCCGCTTCCTATCGAAAGTAAAAAATGTTTTATCAAAGCTGAAAGAACATCGGCAGCAGTTGAGGACGACCTATGAAACCGATCGGACCGCTCATGTGGGAGCACAGGCTTATTGAGGAGATGATTCGTCTCCTCAACAAGGAAATAGAGAACATCACTGGCAGGAGTGAAATCAATCTGATTCTGATCGACCAGGCGGTCGACTTTTTCCGGACGTATTCGGACCGAACTCACCACGGCAAAGAAGAAGAGATCCTTTTCCGGGAGCTTGCAAAAAAGCCTCTGTCTATCGAGCACCGCAGGATAATGGAAGAGTTGATTGAAGAGCACGTCCAAGCTCGCAAGAACGTAGGAAATCTGGTCGATGCCAAAAAGAAATATCTCGCCGGCTCCGGCGACAGCGGGCCGATAGCCAATTGCATCAAGGACCTTACTTCTTTTTACCCGCCTCACATTGTGAAGGAAGACAAGCGCTTCTTTTTCCCGTGCCTGAATTATTTCAGCGAAACCGAGCAGGAGCTGATGCTTCAGGAATTCTGGGAATTTGACCGGCAGATGATCCATGAAAAATATGCAAAGCTGGTGGAGGAATTTCTGGGACAGAAAGTTATTCGGCCCGGAGTTTTAAAGTGATAAGATCAAACATCAGGGTATAAATTATTTCCCCCGGGCGGGCATGAAAGGATGACGACCCTAAACTACCCTCGTCTATAAGACGAGGGGTTCACGAGAGGTCGATTGCCCCGTCTTTGCGCGTATCCCGGAGCAGGTCTTTATTACTCCGGCAACTAAACATATTGAAGCAGCATCACAGATCCAATAAATACGGGCATTTTACAGAATTCATTTGCATGTTCAATTGCCGCAGTAATAATCTTCTGTATGGCTAGCGGCGATCTGGGCATGTGGTTGACTCGCCGTCAGTTCCGGTAAAATTACGGATAAGATGATCAACAGCGTGTTGAACGTCTCGCTTTTTCTTTTGCTTATTGGAGGCAGCAGTGGATACGGAGAAGATATTCAATGCGGTATTGGAGCAGTTGCCTGAAGGAATCATCGTTACGGATGAAAGCGGTATAATATTTTTCGTCAACGCGACTGCCGCGCAGGTCAGAGGCATTTCAAAGAAAGAGATTATGGGGAGAAATATACTCCATTGTCATTCCGAGAGCTCCCGTGAGAAAGTGAAACGCGCCTTGGCCTACCTGAAAAATGACAACACGAGGGCGTTCAAAAGAATGGTGGTTAATGAGGCGACAGGGAAAGTGTATGAAAACGTCTATTCTCCTGTGAGAGCCGAGGGCAAATACCTGGGCTCCGTGGTGCTGTCGAGAGACATCACTGAGAATAGAAAATACGATGAGGAGAGGGCATTATACACGCAGAATCTCCAGGAGAGATTGGCTGAACTGTCGGAAAAGCATCAGAACTTATTTATCTCCGCCCTGGACAGTCTGGTAAACGCCCTGGAAGCGAAGGATATCTACACGAAAGGTCATTCCCTCAGAGTCAGTGAGATGGCCCTAAAATTGCTGGAGCATGTGAAGGGGATATCGCCCGATTCCAAGAAGATAGAAATTGCAGGCAAGCTGCACGATATCGGCAAAGTCGGAACCAGCGACTTGATTTTGAACAAGGCGGGTAAATTGACCGAGGATGAATATGGAATTATAAAGAAACATCCCCTCATAGCGGAAAAAATACTCGGCCCGATAGAGAAACTGAAGGAAGTGGCAGCCATTATAAGACATCATCACGAAAGATACGACGGCCAAGGTTATCCGGATGGTTTGAAGGGCGGGGACATACCGGAGTGCTCAAGAATATTGGCCATTGTCGATACGTACGACGCCATGACATCCAGACGCCCTTATAGACCACCTATGAATCCCGAGGATGCGGCGGCGGTGATCCGCCGAAATCTTGGTTCCCAATTTGATCCTGAATACGGTGAGATATTCCTTGATTTGTTTTATTCGGGTTCGATAGGTTGAATCCAGCGAGAAAGCAGACTGAAAAAGGACCGCGGGTTCGAGATAGTGAAATAGGTTACAGTAATAACCTCCCCCCTTTGTGCCTGAGGTTGTCGTACTCCACCGGATGGCCAGCTTTCTTGTGGCCGTTACACGCCTCTGAGGTCATAACGGTTTCGTTTTGAACCATGCTTCTTGATGACCTTTAGGCGAAGCCTTTTCTAATCACCAGAAAGGATCGAAGTTCGTGTCGGTCCGTCATATCATGTTGCTTTAATTGATATCAGCCGTGTATTGAAACAGATGCGGGCAAAATCCGCTATTTTGGAAAGGACAGCGGAGGGATAGCGGGGGCAGAGATCAACTTGGGCTTTACCTAAAGCAAAGCTGGGATATTCCATACAATAAAATTTGGCACTTGAAACATTACTCTAAATGTCGCATCTATCTCAAAATAACGTTGTTTTCTTGAAGAAATCTACTCATATCAGTAAACATGCTGAAAAAAACAGGCTTTCCTGAAAAAGCCAATGGAGATACCGGCCCAACCGCCATGAATGGAAATTCCTGTAGATTGCGGGCTGGGAAACTCTGCGGATCACGAAATGACTGATATAATTCTAAAGAGCGCTTGTCACCACCAACGAAATCTCTGAGGCGGTCGAACTCATTTCCCATGGCAAGTCCAAAACCGAAGGCCAATATTCTAAGCTGTTGTAAGAACTCAGGATCAAGTCCCCTCAAGGTTTGACTTATGAAAAACCAACCGAGACCGTATTTTCGGGTTTCTCTTACAGCTCTACGCAATAAAGATCGCAAACTACTGGCTTCGGAATCTTCATCTAATCTTCCACTTGGTGCATGACGATGAGCCTCATCGAGCAGAACAAGTACATTGGCACTTCTCTGTGTACTCAAACTCGATGTGGCTTGCGATACAAGAATATTCAGGAGCTTCACCAAAATACGTCTTTGAAGTTCCTCGGACCAAAACCGTTGGTTCCCTTGCCTTGAAATGTCGATGACAATCACCGGACGCGGATCTGAAGTTCCCACGGAGCCGAGCAACATGTTAATTATACCCGGCTGCTGCGCCGAGTAACTGAAGAGGCATTGTCGGTTTTGACCCCGACTGAAAAGCTGACAAATCGGTGTCCACGACTGGTTCATGACCTGAGTCAGTCGGTTTTGGTCACTTTGCAGTCGTTGAACTCGTTGCTGAAGTTCTCGCGCACGTTGGGATGAGTAAATGTACGTGGCATTGTTCTGATCAGCCACAGCCCTCAAGGCGTCATCCAGTGCCTGCTGTGTGCACAGATTGTCCAGTCGGTGAGTTCCTTCCAGAGCATTGCGTATTATCTCCGCTGCCTTCCTCGCATTATCAGCGGAGCGAGACGGGATACCAAGCTGTTCAAGGAAGCGGAGCGACTGAAGCATTTCTTCGAAAGTGTCCCAGTCGTCAAGCTGAAGATCCCCAATTCGATAAACGTGAACGTTACGACCTTGACCACTAATCACCTTATCAAGTTGAAGCCCTTGTTTCCCTACTCGGGTTCCCGAAAGCTCAAGAGAGAACTCTCCCTGTGGATCTATCACGAGGATGCCCAATTGAGGGTGTCGCGCATATGCACAAAGCATCATTTTAGCAAGTCCAGATTTTCCGGAACCTGTTTTTCCAAAAACTCCTAAGTGGTAAGCCTCTCCAGCACCACTGGCGCCATCGCCAAAATGCTTGAACCACATCGGATACAGGACATCGTTGGCGTAAGCTTGTCCCAGATAGACAATTTCTTGTCGATAAACCGCCAAGAGATTATCGAGGAGCTGTTGGTCGACTCGATTGACTCTGGTTCCGGTAGGTGGAACCATTCCCAAAACTTCCGGCTCAAACCCATTTACCGTCTGACGGAACGTTGCACCTACAACAAGGTCCGCCGTTCGCGTGTCCTGTCGGTTTGTTATAGGCGGAATCTCTCCCGTTCGTTTCACGAGATTCCTGAAAACGGAATCTTCATGCCATCGATTTTTCAACTCAATGCCTACTATCTGCCCTACAGACACGATTGCCTGACCATTCTGTGTTGCTTGAAAAGCAGAGAGCGCTCCAACTAAACGCTCTTCAGTGGCCTCCTGAAGAAGATCTAATGTTAACTCCGTATTGGTTGATGGGCTTCCTACTACTGCGACATCCTGATTTCGATTATTTGTCATCAAACACCTCCTCGGCCACCTTCCGTTCTATAATTTTGTAAGAATAGAAGCGTATTTTCAATGTCAGGGGACGATCCCGCTACGTGCTGTGCAACCGCCTGTTCGATTACCGCCACACCGGATCCGAGACTCTTGACCATTCGATCGGCCAGAAATAAAGGATATGGCTCAATTACAGCCGGGCTGAAAAACTGACGAGTTATACCTTCCAGAACAATTGATAATCGTGTGTTACTTGACGTTATTGCGGATGGCAGTTCCATTCTCAGTGCGGGAAGCCAACCGTAAGGGCGAAAATAGATGACCGATAACCGATTCAATGCCTCCTTAATTTCATCCATATCTTTAGGGGGACAGTATTTCTCCGGTAGGTGGTCAACCTGCTGGCTCGCAGGATCGGTCGCAACATGCAGGGGTAATGGCCGAGTATATTCACCCGGATCCAAAATCATGGTGGCCAGCGTTTTACCGTCGACCATCACAGGGGGATTCAGCATGTTTTCACGCAGAAATTCGTTGCGAGATGTAAACTTAGGCATGGCAACTGTTCTTTCGCTCGTTAATAAACCCTTCAACTGATCCAGCACGCCGCCTTTCCAGCGTTCCATAAAAAATTCGGATAAGGTCTTTGAGGAATCAGCAATCTTCGTAAGCGCTTGATTTAAATATATGACCAGGGATGAAAATGATCCGTCAAGAAGGACGAGATCATGGGGAGCTTTGGCCGCGAGCGCCATCTCCATTGAGACCATTGTGCCGCGCAAGACTCCGACTGAATCAATACAATGTGGTAACCCATCGACCCACATATCATGATAGGGCTCCGGCCAATATCTGACAGCCTCTTTGGATGTACCCTCTACCGCAACAGCTGCGGTTGCGCATAAGTCCAATGCTGTCAAACGATGCACCTGATATGATCCATCAACTCCGACGACTGATGGTTCCCTGGGCACATCGAGGTCAGCTTTTCGGCAGATCAGGCGATGATTTCTCGCTTCTGTATAGAGACGGGCGCGAGCATCACGGAGTGCCTGCAGATTCTGTGACACCCCTTCCGCAACAGGTGCGGCTTTGGCAAGGAGATCTCGAACCAGTGCATCAGGAAGATCCGCGAATGCCTCCATACACTCAGTTTCCTCCTTTATTGATCTTTGTCTTTGAAGGCCAAAGTCGATACTGTTCCCGCGTGTATTCGCGGTAATCTGGCTTCCGTTCTGCTCGACCAATGAGCCATCTATTCTTGAAAGCCTCCGATAATTCTGAGGCTGTCCAATTATAGAAACATGGCCGTTTAACTTCTCCCTTCAAGAACCGGATTGCATCACGCCCCAGAGGAGCAGCGAATATCTCTCGGCGGATACCGTGGTAAATAAGATCCGCTGAAAGACCGATCTGAGAGAGGCACTTGCGAATTACTTCACGCTTGTTTCGAAAACCGGTCCCCCAAGCTATGTGCTTTGCGGTAGGCTCGCAATACTTCTCAACATATGCCCTGATGTCGCCATAGACACCGTTGGAAAAGTGGAATTCTCCTGACCCTTGTGTGAATCCCAGGCTGGTCCAATATTGTTGACCATTGATGCGGATTCGATTGTATATGGAAGACCGTCCAAGAGCCGAAGTGGTTGTAACCAGTGCAAGGTAAGGAGGCCGAGTTTCCTGTCGGATTAAAGATTTCTTGCCGTTGTATTTTTCACGAAATGCGTTTCGCACCTCGTTGCTGCAAACGAGCAGTGCTATAAGTTTTCCGCCCAGCAAGAATGAATATGGCGGCACAGCACCCAACACATAAGCATCCATTATGTGATACAGGTGTTGTGCTTTGTTTTCCTTGTCCCATCCAATCCAATGATCGCGCGCTTTCATAGAGTAGACCGGGTCTCCCAAACCGAACAACCCCATCAGTTTCCCATTGCTTTCGTCGAACACAAGGAAGCGAAGTCTCCTCCCGTATCCTGCCGAGACCGGAATACTCCAGTGAAGACAAGCATAACGAAACAGCAGTTCGTTTTCGGATCCAGGTCTTACGACTACAAGCTTGGGTCGTATTTCATTGGCTATCACCTCATGCCCTTCAGCAATATATTGAATAAGCTGATCTTCATGAGATCGAACACCCGGACCGGATACTTCAAGCTTTTTATGCAGGGCAAGTTCGTTCAGCGCACGGAAATCATCTTTCGTGGGGTCCTTGGGCAAATGGATAATTCCATCATGTACCCTATAACCCTGCTTACGCAGAGATCGGATGATGGCAGACCTTAAGAGCTCTGCCGATGGTACATTCATGAGTGGCAACTTAATAGTCCCTTCGCTTCATTCCTCAGTGGTCCGATCGATGTCTGCCTCGTCAAGCGGCTCGTCTACGGCATTTCGAAGCCACGATGGATCGAACCCGGCATTCGAAGATCCTTCAACTCGGATTCGCACCCTGGCTCCATCGGACTTGTCCGCTAGGTTCGCAATAGCAGGGAACGCCTTGAAGACCTGCTCCCTACTGGCCTCAAAGGTCATGACAATCCGCTTCCTTCGTCCCGCGGCCCCAGATCCCGCCGTTGCTGGACCAGAGCCTGTTCCCTCGTCCATCCCCGTCGGGGTTTCGTGGACGCCGGGAAGAGGAGTGGTATCTGTATCGATTGGGGACGTTCCAGCGGGCCGTGCAGTTGCTGCATCCGGAACCGTTTGCGGCATCATAAGGAAGCCGGATTCGAAATCGATCTCATCATCCGAAAAGGGACGGTCGCTGCCGATCAGTACCTTATTTAGATTTACCTGGTATTTTCCATCCGGTCCGAGTGCGGGGACTACACCACTCGTATAAGCGAAGATGCCATCGGATACACCGCGGGCGATCCCCTTACGCAGAATCGATGCGGATTCCAATCGGGGCGGAGCGATATCCCTGTAGAAAGATTCGAGCACGTCTGATGTCTTAATACCCATGAGCGGCTGCTCACCCGCTGCCGGCGACTCGCCGAGTCTCACGCGCTCTGTTATTTTCCGAGGTGTAACCGATCCGTGAATCCGTGGCGTTCCGACGCTGGTGAGAAGCTCCATTATCCGCTCGTGGACGCCTGTTGCCTGGAGCGGGCGTCCGCCTCTTTCCACTTTCTCGATTTCCAGCCCGCCGTCCTGGACCCGAGGCAACCATGCGGCCGTGTAAAGTTCCCGAAAGCATGCCTCGGCGGCGGCCTGTTCGGTGCGCTTCCTCTCACGGAGTTGATCAAGCTGATCCTTGGTAAGCCGGAGCTGCTGTTTCTTCGCCTCCACGCGATCAATGGCCAAAAGGTACCTTATGGCGCGCCGCAGCGCCTCGATCTGCCTCTTCTCAGGTATCGCAAGTCCAAGCCCGTTGCGGTAGCGTCTGGGGCGATCTCCAAATTTGGTAAGATACTCCTTGGCCTGACTCTCTTGTTCCAACTTGCTCTCGGCAGCAAACTCAAGCGGTAAGTAAGCGATGAGGAAACGGGGGTCCTCATCAGAAATGTCCTGACTTTTTGCCGGCCACACAATGGCCGTGTGGTGACCGGCCAACCGGGCATCCAGCATCTCCTTGATCATGCTGCGGACCGGGCCGTGACCATGAGCCTGAGAATCCTCGCGGGCGACGGTCTGCTCCGCGTCCTCAATCAGTTTGGTAACATTCGGGTCCTTTTTGAAGCAGTACCGGACGCCATCATAGTGCAAATAAAGACAGGTGTTGCGAAGTTCAGACAGGACTGCGGTTGCCGTGATATTGTCCAGGTCGGGACCGACACAGGCTGCAAGCAGTTCGTTCTCCGCAACGCCGGGAGGCAGCGTCTCATCGCTGCCAGAACCCTCACGTCTCAACCCGCCAAATGAATACAAAAGGATAGCCGTCGCGATGCTCGTTGCTGGCTTTACGCTGGCAAGCGCAGGGGTTTCACGCGCCATCCGGTCGTCGATACGTTTTGCCCGGGCGTTTGGACCGTCGATGTCCGCCGTGATGACCGGGTCGTAGTCGTTCTGGACACCCAGCTCTTTAAGCATCTTCACCCGGACATCCACGTCCTTCACCGGCACGTCTCCAGGCCCAAGAAGTGCCTTTGCTCCGCCGTTC
>Ga0116147_1004391_pt1 | contig 12621 bp, 16 predicted proteins | sample AD_JPNHG3_MetaG_FD_89749 | JGI IMG/M metagenome (GOLD analysis project Ga0116147, IMG submission 89749) | Active sludge microbial communities of municipal wastewater-treating anaerobic digesters from Japan - AD_JPNHG3_MetaG | ecosystem: Engineered > Bioreactor > Anaerobic > Digestate | place...
AGTTATGTCCGTATCTCTGTTAATGACAGGGAAATGTTTCTGCCGCTTGTTGATGACATTAGGATAGTTAGTGAAGATGGTTGTAATTTTGATTTTGAGCCGACTTTAAGACTCGATAAAACTTACCTGGCAATTGACCTGTATAAGACTATGCTGAGCGAATCTAAGCTAAATGGTTATATGTCTAACTATCTAGATGCTGGCATTGAGCTTATTAGAAGTGATAAGACAAGTCTTAATGTTAGATTTCGTATACCGCATACAAAGCTATCACTTGGCTCATATATGTTAGCGGATATTGCAACTTATTTGACTCCAAAGCTTTTAATTGAGCCTAAGATTAAGTATTTAGGCACAAATAAGACTTACCTGTTTGTCAATTCAGATACTGTCGAATATCCGCTCTATAGTGATGATGAGCAATATAGATTTGCATTGGAATTCAAAGTACATCTTCTGCAGTTTAATCAGTCTATCGATGTAATTGTGGCTAGTACAGCAAAGCCATATGTGGACTATAAAATGTCTGAGCCAAAGGATGAGAATTTCATTGGTGAACTGGCATTTAGATACGAAAGACAAGCAATCGGCAAGGTCTATGATGGCAATGAGTATTTCATCCTAGACTTTGGTAACTGGTTGCTTCCATTCAATGGCGATTATGAGTTTGGTGGTGTAATGCCATTGAAGTTAGATGTGCTTGATGTATCAGAGCTCACGTCTAACCTAATTGATGATATATGCACAAAGGCCGCAAAAAGGAGGTGAGTTTGTGCTATCAGTCAACGAACTGGAATTCGATGATGTTCATGATCTGGTTAACGCATATCTTTCAGGCCCTAGTTGGTATAAATACAATGCCGCAAGGGTGAAGAATGAGTATGCGAGCTTGTATTTCATACTAGCTAGTTCATGCCATATACTTGATGACATGCAGCTCAGTCAACAAGAGGCGGCCTATGTATTCATCCTCTCAGTCGGGCTAGCTTCTGAGTGGTTTAAGCATCAGAAGAATTACTGGCCTGGTAGTGATAAGCTAACTCGCTTTATAATCAATCAGGATAATAATGAATTATATGGTCTTATCAGTAGTATCTCATTTACAAATGACAGAGCTATAGATACTACTAATCTTCTATTCAGCTATGATATAGGCGAAAAGAAGCTTACTATAGATGAAGTTAAATGGCTATACTCTACTGGTATGCCGGCAATTGCAGGTAGTAATAGTAAAGCCATAAGGCGAGCCGTAACTAGAATAATGGATAAATATTGTACAAGTTTCGCAGAACATTGCATTCTGCTATCTAATAGCCTATCAATTGAATTATCTGATGGTAAAATGGGTAAGTTCATCTTGAATGGTCAGGATATAAATAGCATTAAACATGGCTCGATTATCCATGTTGACGATTCAATTAAACGATTCTTTATTCTTGGAGGTGCTGAAGATGGATGAAAAATGCTGCAATAAATTTATAAAAGTCCTAATCTGGATGTTCTCAATATCAGTGATTACGGCGGTATCAGTCTATTTTATAACGCTGGCTATTGGATTTCAAAAGATTGATAGGTATGTAGACAGGATCACTGAGTCGTTAGATAATCTGTATAGTCAGGAGAGTAGGTCAAATAGTGATACTACATTAATTCCAAATGTAGGGCCGTCAGATTTCTATAATAACTACACAGTAGATGTATGGCCAGAATCACAGGCCGAACTTGAACAACGTGAAGTAGAAATGAAAGAGAGACAAAAAGAAATAGATGATATGAAGCAGCAACTGGATAATAAGAGTATAGGCCTGAAGTTAATTGAGGCTGTGATTCAAATTGAGGGTGAGTATGCTAATGTAGAGCATGACCCAGGTGGCGAGACTTTGTGGGGTATTTCAAAGGAGAAAAACGGCGACTGGACACCAGAGAGTTATGAACATGCAGTAGAATTCTATTATGAGACTTACTGGATCGGGCAGAAACTTTATAAACTCAATAACCAGGACTTAGCATTTGTATTACTGGACTCAATGGTATTATTTGGCACAAGTAGAGTTAGGAATATAACTGTTAGAATAACTGGCGCAGATACGTATGATGATGCTATAGTAGAGTTATCGAAACTAAAGTACAGTGAGAAGGATAAGAAAGAGATTAGAAAGTTTATTGATAAACTTAAAGATGAACTTAGGCTTGTTGTGAATGAGCTTGTAAGTAAGAATCCTAACCTTAAGAAATTCGTAAATGGCTGGAATAACAGGATCAATAGTTATTGAGCTGGTGATTTGATGCGTATATTGTATAATGAGCAATTTGATACCACTGAAGCTCTGCATGGCTAAAGCCAGCAGGTTCTAACGTACTTGCTAACTCCTGAGCTAACCCGAAGGCATAGTATAGGTAGTTAGCTTCCGTTAGACTTTCGCTACCAATCATCCCAACGGCTGAAGTCGTGGGCTTTCGGCCACTGTTCCGTAAAAGATAGCGAAGTTAGAGAACGTATGGTAATTGGTAAGGTAATAGATGGTAATAACGGCTTCGTGTTGTATAACAGTGATGGGTTTATAGTCTTCAATGGCAAATTTGAATATAAGTTTATAAGCCCATCAATTAGCTTATTAGATTATACAGAGCTATCAGCCGCAGATGTTGATATGCTCTGTGCAAATATATAACTCACATTGGGAGGAGGATGCGTATATGCATATTAATGAGGTTAAAAAGCTTCTGCCAGCAATTATGGAATTAAATGAAGTGCCAATTCTTGTGGGTCACGCAGGTGTTGGAAAAACTGAGATAGTTAAGCAGATAGGCCGGCAATATAATAGGGAAGTTAAAATCTTGGTATTAAGTCAGATGGAGCCTGGTGACTTAATAGGTATGCCAGCCAGAGATGGCGACCGCACTGTATGGCTTAAACCAGACTGGTTCCCGAGAACTGGCAATGAGATTCTGTTCCTTGATGAAATAAATAGAGCAAGTGATATAACTAGGGCCGCAGTTATGCAATTGCTGTTGGATAGAAGGCTAAACGACCATGTTCTTCCAGATGGTGTCTGGCTAGTTGCAGCAATGAATCCAGATACCGAAAGGTATGAGTTGAACCAGATAATTGACCAGGCATTCATCGATAGATTTGTCTGGTTGAAGGTCACTAATAATATGCGTGATTTCAAACAGTACGTAGGCGGCCTAAAAGATTACGATGACGAGTACGTGCAGGCTTTATCGAAGTTCTATGATATCGATTACCAAGTATTTCAAATGGATAATGAATTCAAGTTGCCCGAGATTATGCCAACGCCGAGAGCACACGTTAGGGCAATGAGAATCTACCATGCACTTAAAGATAAATATAGTCAAAATATGGAAGAGCTACTCTCAGGTATAATCGGGCATAAGTATGCTAAGCAGATGCTACAATTAATCATGGAGATAGCAACTAACCCATTGTCAGTTGATGACTTGATATCTATGAATGAAGCTAAGATAAAGGCAGCAAAGGCCGGCGAACGTGTAAATGCAGTTAATCAGTTGATTAGCTATCTAAAGACAAATGAGGTAAGTGCCGCAGACCTTGATGCTATTGTAAAGTCACTTAGGTTATTCAGTAAAGAGCAATTAGGGCCTATAATCCGAGAAAGTCAGGATAATAAGGACTTTAATAAAATTGTTCTAGAATGCAGGAAGAAAAGTAAGGAGTTTTCTGACCTGATATTATACATCATCAGTGACGATGTAACAGGCCAGATAGATATCACAAAGCTGATAAAATGAGGTGAGAATATGCGTGAAATAAAAGAGGAAATGATACCATTACCACCGGGCGAGTTGCCTCGCCCGTATTTGAATCTCATTGTATATATGCAGATGCTTACTCCAGAGGAGATAGAGAAGTGCAATGTTGCTTTCAATAATGCCCTCAATGTCGGAGTTTCAACATTCGAGTATGGCGATAGGCTAGTTGAAGAGATTATTTTCAATCATGTGCTATCGAAGATACAATTATTCACTAGTTTGTGCCCATTCACGGCATTTGCACAATTTGATGCAAAAGCTAGAAAGCTTGGTATTTATATTAGCCCTTATTATATTTACTACAGTACACGAATTGATAATATTGAGAGTCTAGATGAGACACAGTTAACGGGCTATTATCGAGCCATTCTTAAACACGAGCTATTGCATGTCATGTTGAAGCATCTTATTGCAGATAACGTTCGCACAAATCAACAATTATCGAATTTGGCAATGGATGCTTTAATAAATACAATGATTCCTGAAATACCAAAACTTAACTTCCCAACGTTGACACCAGAGGATGTATTGAGCCATAAGCTTGGCAGTGCAATGTTCATTATGGCATCTGAGCACGCATTGAAACACAACTTTACTTGGGAAGAGTATTACGATTACCTGGAACGGCACTTCCCAAAAGAAAGTCAAGAATTGAATAATGATTACATAATGCTCGATTTATCATCTGATAATAATGACGGTCAGCAGAGCAACAGCAAACAGGATAATGACAAAAATGAGAATCAGTCTAATGAGAAAGAAGAGGGTGGCAAGGCTAACGGTAATTCAGAAGAACAATCAGAGCAAAATAACAATGGTGGTGCAGGTTCAGGCCAACAGGATGACGCAAAGTCAGATAGAATGGTAAAGAATCCTGCATACAATACGCAAGGTGATATAAAGCCAGTACCGGCGTCTGAACTACCTGAAGGTGTGGTTGAAGAGATAGAGGAAATATACAAGGAATCGGTTGAACGTACTCGTGGCTTACAGAGATTTAGAATGTTTGAGTCGTTGGCAGTTGATACCAGTAGAAAGATAAGCTCAAATTGGCGGCAATTGCTTAGAAAGTTATTCAAGGGCAATTCTATTCTAGAACGACATTACTCTATGAAGAGACTCGATAGAAGAACTGACTTGCCACCTGCTAAGAAATGCTCATATCAAGGCGGGCTAATATATGTCTTAGTTGATACTAGCGGTTCTATCAATGGCTTGGAATTGCAGGAATTTGCATCTGAAGTATATGGCCTGTTACGTAAGTATAAATACAAATATAAGGTCTTTACATACACAGCTGGGCTTGGCTCTGAAGTAGATATTCGTACACTGAGAAATGGTAAGTTCGATGTGGTTGATAGAGGTGGCACTAGCGTATCTGCGGCACTTGAGGAGATATTAGCTAATAACGAGCCACCGGATATGTTCATTGTCTTAACTGACTTGTATGACAATGTACCTGAGCCTCATGACTTTTGTGATAAGCAGGTTGTATATGTTCTAACAAAGGACCATAATACTAGTAGCGAAGGACTATTAAAGAAATACGGGTATCAGTATTTTTCATTAGACTAATAGGCGGCTAATAACCGCCTATTTTATTAAATTTATGCAGGTGATTAATGATGACATCAAATTTATCTAATTCATTTGGAAATTTCGGGCCTGAATATAAAGTTCGATTCCACGTAGATGATATGGGTAATGGCTCATTTGTCACTGAAGTGCGGCCTATTGACCCACTGATTCTTAACGAAGACAATAATTCGTACATAGAACCTATGCACTGGCATGTAGATAATTTGCTAGTGTATGAGCTTGAAGACTTTTTGATAGGTGACGTAGAGTATTCGTTTGGAGTCTCAATGCTAGCCGAAATCTTGAGACCAGATAAGAAGACTTTGAAAGTTAAGTTTCCTATTTTAGATAGAACTACTGCATATGCTACTATGCTTCACTTCTCAATTGCACTAACTGGCGGCATTATAAATTCAGTAAAGGTGCTAAATGACTATTACAGCACATTCGACTTGATTAATGATTCACCGTATATAGCGTATAACTACTCATCTGCGACACTTGTAATCGGGTATGAGGATAGTAACTTATCTTATCTCGGACTAGAGAATGATGGGTATTTCGGCATACCTGTCCTATATGATAATGACTTATATTTCTTCTGCAATAACCGTTTATGTAAATTGGAGTGGTATAAAGGTGATAGACATGAGCCGCATTTTGAGCATATGCAAATAGGCTTGCTGATGGATGCAGAGGCCATAGACTACCTGCTTAAAGCGGGCACAAAACTATAATAGGAGGTGTTAATATGAGAGATTATTTGTCATTGTCAGTATCAAAGAGATATATAATGAGTATGCTGGAGTTCATTGAAAAGGAACTAGATATAAAACTTAGTGAGCAGGAAATTAATCAGATATTAGAGGAAATTGAGCGGCGTTGGAATATATATGGCAGCGAATTGATTCAATGGATTAACGAGTTCATATACGACAGCGTCTCCGAGTTTCAAACTTAGTATTGAATTGGAGGTGTTGGTATGCGTATATCTGAAAAGTTAGACACAAAGAATTTCACAGGTTGTGTAGTGACCGGCGCACATTATTATGCATATTTTAATAAGCAAACAAGCAAAGTAATAAAAAATACATATAGTGACCCAGGAAACAAATACCTTTTACTGCACGAAAGTCATCGTTCGCTAATGCTTACATTCAATTCACTGAAAAAGTTTATAAGGTGGGATATAGACGCTGCGAAAACAGGCCAGACTTTGCCTAATAGGAGTTTGGATAGATATATACTAACTATAGATTTGTATATGAAAGGCAATGTTCAAACAACAATAGATATACTAATATATGATGCATACGAAGTTAGTGACGATGGCGATATAGATGTTAGTGTACTAGCCGGATTTATGGCCTCGATAGTGTATTTACTGACGAATTTGGCAGAACAGAAAAATGTAAGAGTAGAGTATATATGGACACTGGAAAATGTAGAACCGAGAATTTACTCTAGCTCATGCGTTCAGTTTTATAGTGACTTTATGTATGATGATGGCTATAGCGGTGCAATAGGCCTCAGTTTTGATATGCCGCCTGATTTACGTGAAGATTGCAATGACCCGAATGAACGTATATTCTTGTATGCAGATATCTATCTGGATTCGTCTAAGAAGTATTTGAGTGTCAGTGATTTTATGGTGTCAGGCCACATTTGGCCTAGAGAAGAGTGCTCATTAATTAATGTGTTCAAAGTATCAGATGATGGCACTCTATTAGTCTATGAATTTGACGGCGAAGTCGAGTTTGATTTTAACAAGCCAAAAGAATTATTTGCCGTCTCGCTAGATGATGTGTTAAGTGGCAAGGTGAATATAAGAAGGATGGCTGGTGCGTATGAGAACGGTTGAGAATAAAGTTGTGCCAAAAAGGTATACAGGTTTTATTCTCGTAGGCCAGTGTAGTTATGGGTATGTGCCGCCGATAAAGATTGAAGTTGAGATAGATAAGTTGAAGGACGGCATATACACTGTAATGAATGATAGCCATAGAAAACTTTCTTTGCTATTCACATCAGTGCTTAAATTTGTGAAGCATGACTTCAATGATTATGAATATAAGTTCTGGCATATACCGTACTGGGATGCTAACTATCGTTATTTCGTCACTTTGGAATTCTATATACGCGGTAAATTGATGCTCCAATTTAAGTTCGTCATGAAAGTTAGAACTAATATATACATACCTAATATCGTCACTTTGATAACGGCTATGATATATATGTTATCCAGAACACTGAATGAGCAGGATATTAGATTTGAGTATGTTAAGCAGTATGCATACAATCCATACGAACGTACTCAAATTTATAACTCAACTATTGGTGAATATATCGTTAGTCATTACGATAACTATTCATCGATATGTATAAGTTATCAGGCCGCGATTGGCTCTAAAGAACGTGCATATCTATGCACTCATGGCAGAATCGCTGAGAAGGGTCAGGATTTCTACTTCTCAGAATCGCTATATCGCGGCTATGGCGTACATACAAGGACAGCTATTTATGTTTGTCTTCAAGATATAGATGGGCTTAAAGCAGTTGTGCTAGGTGGCAATGATGATGCGCTGGATAAGGACTACAGGTTAATATTTGGGCTATCACTAGATGATTTGGATAAGGTAGGTGATATATTGTGCAATTCAGAGTGAAAGGCCTCGGTTTAATTAGTGATGAGCACAAAGATGATTTCACTGGAATTGAGTTATTAAACGCATCAACTGGTGCTAAACCACTGTATATACGTTCTAAGTTTGCGGATATAATCAATAAGAGATATGACGCAGAGCTTAATAGCAAAAGCCCGCTTATACGTTATGTTGATAGTGGTGAGACTGCTATTAGTGACCTTATATATCTATCGTTGTATAGACGTGGACTGATTTATAAGAAGATGACATTCGACGGGCATGCGGCATCAGTTATGGCTAATATGTTTACTTCCATCCTGCTAGTTCTATCGTTTATTAGAACGAGCATGGACAAATTTCCATTGATGACTGTGCTACATTGTAAAAATAGAGCGTATACTAGAGATACAGACTTTCTATATGTGGAGCCTTTGGATTTTAATTCTGTAGATAACCTTATGCTGGATAAAACGGACATAATAGTGGCAATGTCACAGGATTACAGTAGATGCCGCCTATTAAGCGATAAGTGGGTATTGGAAGGCAAACCTGGCCTAAAGGATAATAAACTCTATATCCTAAACGACGACGGCAGACTATATTCAATAGATGTTGCAGGTAGATATTTCAGAGTAGAGCTTAGCTTAATTGAGCCAGCCGAGTTTATGGCTGATGCACAGCTTAGTGGGAGGTAGGTAGTATGAGTGTAACAATCGTATCTAGAATGCCAAAGAACTTTACTGGCTGTGCACTGATAGGTAAGAAAGAGTCTATATACATGCCAACTCGCACAAAGAAGCTAGAGTACAGGAAACTTTCAGATGGAGTGTATAAGTTCAATGGAATTGGCGATACTACATTTACGGCACTTTTACTTAACATAGAAGAATTTCTAGACCGCGACTACGTCAGAGCAATTAACGACGGCCCGTATTCGGCAATAGTTGAGTTCTATATATCTGGAGTCAAACAATTGAGTATAGAAACTGTATTGAAAGATAATAACAGAGTCTTTATTACTGGCATGGCATACTTGAATACTGGCTTGATTCTCAGCCTACTCAAATTAGTGAATGAGCACGACTTTAGAGTCGAGTATATCATGGAGTATGCAGTTGACCAAATTGATTGGGAATTGGCAGAGTGGAGCAGTACTTTTCCTAGCTCGACTAGTGCACAATTTCTTGTAGACCAGAATGATACTTTTAGATTCTGTATTAGCTTCGATACTGACGGCCAGCTTAAAGAGCATGAAAGCTATAGAGCTTATTTGTTCGTCGCAATAATGGCTAAGTATAGTGTGAAAGGCGCATGGTTTGATGGATATCTATATACTGGTTATGGTATATCAAAAGGCGGCAGGATATATGTATTTAGAGATTCTGACGAAGGTTTGAAATTCATTACTCTAACAGGCAGCGATTATCCAAGTAAGAAGAAATGTAATGATGTTATTGGCTTGTCAATCTCTGATTTATTATCTAATACATTGATTAATATATCTGCAATAACATCTGGGAGCTGATTGTATGAGTATGATAGTATTGAATCAGCCAAAAAATTTTACTGGCTGTGCACTAGTAGGCAAGAAAAGCTCAATATATATGCCGGCTATTACAAGGACACTGGAGTTTAACTATTTTCGAGATGGGATTTATATAGTAAATAGAGTAAGTAAGGTTGCATTTTTCACATTCAGAGAACGGATACTTGAGTTCTTAAAAAGTGATTTTGCTGAATTTAACAAGGAAGAAAAATATTCAGTGATATTTCAGTTCTATATTTCTGATATTAAGCAATTGAGTATTGAGTTGTTTCTAAAAGAGAATAGTGAATCGTTGCTAACTGGTATTTCAAATCTTAGCACTGGCCTAACTTTGAGCCTTTTCAAATTAGTCAAGGAACAGGATTTCAGGATCGAGTATATGTTAGAATGTATTGAGGATGCCTTTCTAGAATCACCTGACTGGCATAAGGTATTTTATGGCTCAAATGAAGCAAGGTTTACAATTTGTCAAGACTCTTCATTTAGGTTCTGTATAAGTTTTGACACAGATAAATCTATCAAGGATAATGAAAACTATAGAATATATATGTATGTTGGATTAGAAGTAGATAAGAACAATAGTGTACTACTTGATATGACATTATATGTTGGGTATGGTATAAAGAAGGATAATAAGATATACTTGTTCAAGGAACGAAATGGTATACTGAGAGTAGTAATCTTAGATGGGCGCGATTTTCCTGAGTTGAAAGGATTTGACAATGTGATAGGATTATCTCTTGCGGATGTAGTTTCAGGTAAGTGGATTGCTATTGTAGAATAGGTCAATTGACCTAGAAGGAGGGGTACGTATGTATTGCAAATATTGTGGGACGGAGGTTAGTTATGATACGGCAGTATGCCCGAAATGCGGGGCAGTTGTAAATCCAGATAAACTCAATGAGGCACTAAGTAAAGCTAAGCCAAAGAATAGAAAAAGCAAGAATGTGGCTGGCACACTGGCCTTTTTCTTGGGTGGTCTAGGTATCCATAGATTTTACTTGGGCCAGTGGTGGGGCATATTCTATCTATTGTTTGTTTGGACATATATCCCAGCTATCATTTCTTTCTTTGAAGCGTTAGTGTTCTGGTTTAGTAGCGAAGAGTCATTTGATAGGAAGTATAATTCATAACTTATAGCCGGCATTTGCCGGCTTTCTATTTGTATAAATTTATAATGAGGGGTTGATTAGTATGCAAATACTAGACTCGATGCCAGCAGTTCCAAATGGCTGTGTGCTAGCGGGAGTAAACAAGTATGCGGTATTTCCAACGTATGATGATAGAATAATGCCGGAAAATCGCACGAATATAAAGATAGACCTTATATCAGGATACAATGACCATAGAGTAGTCTCACTGACAAGGTCAAGTATCGAAAAGTTCTTGGACTTAGATTCGCGTATGCCTGGCACAAAAAGAGATGAGCCATATCGTGGCTCACTTGAATTCTATATACATGGCAATTTGGAACTTAAAATTAATTACACGATAAGGCGGCACTTGTTGATATACCTAGACTCGTTTAGTGGCATGCTAGCAGGGCTTGTGTATACACTGTCTCATCTGACGGATAAGTCGGGCTTCAGCTTTGAGACATTTGAAAATGAATACATGCATACTAATATGATAGACTATGACTACGATGCATCTAAAGGCATACACTGTACTGTAAGTTTCAAAGGCTATAAGCCAGGCTATAGGGTCTTTGTATTCATAGAATCTGGGTATTATAATTATCCTGAGAGAATGGAATACAGCAACTACTGGGTGGAAGGATTGGCGATATACAATGACAGTGCAGTTTACGTAGGCCCAAAGGAGAATGAAAATGAGTTTCGGGAACTAGGATTGCGTGGTTGTCTATTAGATGATAAGTTTAATGTATCATTACTTACCGAGGATGAAATACTCTCTTATTTTGGAGGTGAACACAATGAGTAGACGAGTGGTTAGAATGTTGTTAGTACCAGTTATACTGATAGCCACGCTTGGCTTTTGTAATATACTTCAGCCTGCAAAGGTGGTGAATGTAATCGATGGTGATACTATCGACGTACAAATAGATCAGGCCACTTTTAGGGTTAGACTTATAGGAGTAGACTGCCCGGAGATCACTAACGGCAAGAACGAGTATATGGGTCTTGAAGCCGCAAATTACGTGGCTGGCCTTGTGATGAGTAAAACCGTTTACCTAGAGAAGGATGTTTCAGAGACAGACCAATTTGGTAGATTGCTAAGGTACGTCTGGTTAGTAGATTCGACTGATGAGATACCAAAGATGCTCAATGCCTTGCTAGTGCAAGAAGGCCTCGCTAAGGCTGCTAAGTATCCACCAGATGTAAGATATGCTGATACATTTGAGCTCTTGCAAGGTCAGGCAATGGCCGCAAATAAAGGTATCTGGAAGTCACAAGCAACGCAGACTAGTATCCAAGTACTGTCCTATACCGCTTCTGTCAAGCGTGGTGGAACTGCTTCAATTAAGATTAAAGGTATACCTGGAGTTAAGTATAGCTGTGCTGTAAAGTATAAAAGCGGATATTCAAGTGCCGCAGGTTTAGGCGTTAAGACCGCAGATAAAGACGGCATAGTATCTTGGAGTTGGCAAGTTGGAAGTAGGACAACGCCGGGCAATTGGCCTATTATAATAACGAATCTATCTAACGGTTCAGATACAGTTACTGTCTATTTCCAAGTCTACTGATAATTACTTATGTTGAAATGGAGGTGTTTGGTATGGGTAAAAAAGTATTTGTGTTTCTCTTAATATTATTTGCAGTATCGACAGTATTTTGTAATTGGAATTTAGAGTATAGCAAAGAGAAGATGTTTGGTGAGAAAAAATGGTATGTTGCATCATCAAAGGTGCTTCCAGCTAAAGGGCATACTTTTTCACAACAAGATTTAGCAACAAAAATGTTAATTACGTACGACCCAAAAACAAAAAAGCATAGTGGCACTCTCCAAGGAGTATGATAGATGTCGTGTACTTAGCTCTGAATGGTTATTGGAAGGCAGATTTGGAGTGTATGATCACGCAATATATATCCTCACAGA
>Ga0116147_1004393_pt1 | contig 12615 bp, 10 predicted proteins | sample AD_JPNHG3_MetaG_FD_89749 | JGI IMG/M metagenome (GOLD analysis project Ga0116147, IMG submission 89749) | Active sludge microbial communities of municipal wastewater-treating anaerobic digesters from Japan - AD_JPNHG3_MetaG | ecosystem: Engineered > Bioreactor > Anaerobic > Digestate | place...
CCAGTTCCACTCCCATGACTAACTCTCCCCCTCCGGCCGGCGCCGGCAACGGCCTGCTCGGCTGGCTTAAACGCCGTCCCCTCCTGTCCCTGTTGGTGGTGGCGGGGATGGCGCTGGGCTTGTTCCTTCTGCTGCGGCCCGCCAGTCGGAAGACCAGTGCCACCGAATTCTATCAGGTCAAGCGCGGCGATTTCACCGTGACCGTGGTCGAAGGGGGAACGTTGGCGGCGGTCAGCGAGATCAGCATTCGCAACGAGGTCGAGGGAACCGCCCGCATCATCTGGATCGTGCCCGAAGGCACCTACGTCAAGAAGGGCGACCTGCTGGTCGAGCTGGATTCCGCCCAGGCGCAGGACCAGGTCAACCAGCAGCAGATCGCCTACGAAAAGGCCAAGTTCGCCGTCGAACAGGCGCAAGCCCAGCTCGAAATCCAAAAGAGCGCCACCAACAGCGATTACCTCGCCGCCGTCCTCAAGGTCAAGTTCGCCAAAATTGACCGTGAAAAATACGAGCAGGGCCAGCGCCTGGTGGACCTCATCGAAGCCAGCAACCGGGTGGTCCAGGCCGAGGCCCAACTGGCCGTCAACCTCGATACCTACCGCAACTCGACCAACCTCGCCGCCAAAGGGTATGAAACCAAGCAGAAGGCCGCCAGCGACTGGCTGGCAGTTCTCAACAGCCTCAATGCCCTCACCGTGGCCACCAACACCCTCTGGCTGCTGCAGAATTTCGACTCGGTCAAGAGCCGCGAGAAATACGAGGCCGATGTCCGCCAGGCCGAGGAGGAGCTGGAGCGCGTGGTGAACCAGAACCGCCGGAAAATGGCCCAGTACGAGGCCGATCTGGCCACCCAGCTCAACACGCTGGCGTTGAACGAGGAGAAGCTCAAACGCGACCGCAAGAACCTCGAGGCCACCCGCATTGTGGCGCCCCAGGACGGTTTGGTGGTGTATCAGGTCAGCGAGAACCGCTTCAGTAGCGAATCCCTCATCGAAGGCGGGGCGGTGGTTCGAAACCGGCAGGAGCTCATCAAACTGCCGGACCTGTCCCGCATGAAAGTCACGGTGAAAATCCATGAATCGCACGTGAACATGATCCGGCCCGGCCTTCCGGCCTATGTCATGCTGGACTCCGCCCCGGACCAGCGCTACCGGGGGGTGGTGGAGCGCGTGGCCCCGCTGCCGGACACCCAAAGCCGTTGGGGCAACCCGAACCTCAAAGTCTATAACACCGAGATTTTCCTGACCGACACCATTCCCAATGTGAAGCCGGGTGTGTCCGCTCGCGCCGAGATTATTGTCACCAACATCGCCAACACCCTGTCGGTGCCGATTCAGGCGGTGACCAGCTATCGCGGCACGCAGGCGGTTTATGTTGCCAAAGGCGGCCGCTTCGAACCCAAGCCGGTCGAGATCGGACTCTACAACACAAAGTTCATCGAGATTACCCGTGGCCTGAACGAAGGCGAGCGCGTCCTGCTCTCGCCGCCGTTCGATACCCAGGAAAAAGACCTCGAACGGGGCGTCTTGGCCGATGCCGAGAAAGCGACCCTGTCCACCAACGTCCCGCCCCCGCGCGCTGACCTGTCCGTCCGCGGGCCGGACCGCCCTCCGAACGGTGAGGGAGCGGAAACGGTGGCCGCTGGCGGGCCCAACGGCGCTGCGGGGCCCGGACGTCGGGGCGGCTTCAACCCGGAGGAAATGCTGAAACAATTCGACCGGAACGGCGACGGGCAACTGGATGAAACGGAGCGTGAGGCGATGCGAACCGCCATGGCGGCGCGTTTTGCCCAGGGAGGCTTCGGCCCAGGCGGCACCAACGCCGGTCCCGGACGACTTAGCCGCGAGGAAATGCTGCGCCAGTTCGACAAGAATGGCGACGGCGAACTGGATGAAGAGGAGCGCGCGGCTTTGCGGGCGAGGTTTGGTGGACGCGGTCCCCGGGGCGGAGGGGAGCGGTCCGGTCCGGAGGGCGAGGCCGGCGGTGGCCGGGCCGGGGCCCCGGAGGAGGGTGGCCGTCGTTCACCCGAGGCGCCGCCGCGTTGACAGTTCATGCCCATGCAAGCGCAAGCCGGCCAGCCTGCCCCGGTGCCGCCGCCCCCGCCCGGCGACAACAGCATCATCCGTCTGGAACGGATCGAAAAGACCTACTTCCTCGGGGGCGAGAACATCGTGCGAGCCTTGGCGGGCGTGGACCTGTCCATCGAGGAGGGTTCGTTTGTCGCGATCATGGGCCCGTCGGGCTCGGGCAAATCCACCATGCTCAACATCCTCGGCTGTTTGGACCGTCCGACCGCCGGCCGCTATTGGCTTGGAGGAGAGGATGTCTCGCGAATGAGCGACGATGAGTTGTCCGAAGCCCGCGGCCGGCGCATCGGCTTCATTTTTCAGTCCTACAACCTCATCGCACAATTGACGGTGATCGAAAACATCCAGGTCCCTCTCTTCTATCGAGGGGTGGACCTGAAAGCGACGTATGACCGGTGTGTCGAGCTGGCTCGACTGGTCGGACTGGGCGACCGCCTGCACCACCGGCCAACCCAGCTTTCCGGCGGACAACAACAACGCGTCGCCGTGGCCCGCTCCCTGGTCAATGACCCGTTGATGATTCTGGCCGACGAACCCACCGGCAACCTGGACTCGCGCACCGGCGCCGAGGTCTTGGACCTCATCTCCCGGCTGAACGAGGCTGGCAAGACCATCATCCTGGTCACGCATGACGACAAAGTCGCCGCGCGGGCCCACCGTGTGGTGCGGATGAAAGACGGGCTGGTGGACCAGGACATAGACCAGTTGCCACCGGCGGCCCGGTCGGGGGGCAACGGACGGGGGGCCTCATGCTGAAACGGCTCATTGTTCCCTACCAGTTCGTCATCACGGTTCGGCTGGGCATCAAGAGCCTCCTGCTTCACAAACTGCGCTCGTCCCTCACCATGCTGGGGATCATTTTCGGTGTGTGCTCGGTGATCGCGATGCTGGCCATCGGCGAAGGAGCGTCGTACGAGGCGCAGGAGGCCATCAAGAAGTTGGGCAGCAACAACATTCTCATTCGCAGCCTGAAACCGCCGGAACAGGCGCGACAGCAGGGCATGGGCGGCCCGCGCGGCATGCAGCTCAAATACGGGTTGACCTACGCCGACAGCGGCCGGCTGATGACCACCATCCCCGGCGTGGTCCGGTTGCTGCCCATGCGCATCATTCGCGAAAATGTCCGGTTCGGCCAAAACGAGGTTCCCTGCCAGATCATCGGCACCCTGCCATTTTATCCCGAAGTGGGAGGGGCGGAGGTGGTGCGCGGGCGGTTTCTGGCGCCGATGGACGAGCAGCACCAGGAAAATGTCTGCGTCATCACCACCGGCCTGGCCCGCCGCCTGTTTCCGATTCAGGACCCCCTCGAGCATAGCGTGCGGATAGATACCTTCTATTACCGCGTCATTGGCATTATCCAGGAGCGGAGCCAGCCCGAGCAACGAACCCAGGCCGGCAAGATGGAGGGCCAGCCGCTGGACAACAACGTTTACATCCCCCTCAGCACCTCGCGCACGCGGTTCGGCGAAATTCTCTTCCGCCGGAGCGCCGGCAGCTTCGAGGCCGAGGAGGTGCAATTGCACCAAATTACTGTCCAGATGCGCGATACCGCGGCGGTGGAAACCGCGGACCCGCAAATCAAAACCCTCCTGGGCCGGTTCCACGACCAGAACGACTACGAAATCATTGTTCCCCTTCAACTGTTGCGGCAGGCAGAACAAACCAAACGAATTTTCAGCATCGTGCTGGGCTCCATCGCCGCCATCTCTCTCCTCGTCGGCGGCATCGGCATCATGAACATCATGCTCGCCACCGTCACCGAACGAACGCGGGAAATCGGCATCCGGCGGGCCTTGGGCGCGAAACGGAGTGACATCACCCTCCAGTTCCTCGTCGAGACCGTGGTGCTTTCGGTCGGCGGCGGCTTGATTGGAGTGATGGTGGGCATATTGGTGCCCATCCTGGTCTCCTCCCTCACCACCATGAAGACCATTGTGACCCCATGGTCGGTCCTCCTGGCGTTCAGCATCTCCGGAGCTGTCGGCATCATTTTCGGCCTGTATCCGGCCAAGGCAGCGGCAAAACTGGACCCGATCGAGGCCCTGCGCCACGAGTAGCGGATTCGCGCCAAAAAAACAGAAGGCCGGCAGTCCCCCCGCTTGCGGGCGGTCCCGCCCCGCACCCGGACGGCAGCGGCCGCGTTGCCGCACCACCAAGCCGGCGATCCCCGCTCAACGCCTCCATCCTGCGTCCGGCGACGGCCGCGTTCCTGCCCGCGCAGGCGTCTTGTCCCGCGCTACCGGGCAAAAATGCGCCGGATGACTTCCTCGATGGGCACCTCCTGGATGTCAATATCAGTGACGGGTAACTCGTCCAGCAGGGCCTTGCACACGGCGATCACCCGCTCCCGCTTTACGCGAAGCTGGATGCTGCCGGGTGTCCGCTCAACCACTTCGCCATACCGCGCGAGGCTTTCGGCAGGGCACTCGGCCGACGCGTCACATTGGATGCGCACCAATTTCGAGTCCGCAAAACGGTCCACCACTTCGCTCAGCAGGCCATCGAAGAAGATGGTGCCGTGGTCAATGATGATCACCCGCTTGCACAACGCTTCGATGTCGGCCATGTAGTGGCTGGTCAGGAGGATGGTGGTGTGCCGCCGCGCATTGTGTTCCCGCAGGAATTCGCGAACCGTCTTTTGCGAGACCACATCCAGGCCGATGGTGGGCTCGTCGAGAAACAACACCTTGGGCTCATGCAGCAGCGCCGCAATCAATTCCATCTTGGTGCGTTCCCCCAGTGACAACTCCCGCACACTGACATTCAGCTTGTCCCGAACTCCAAGCAGCTCGCTCATCTCCCCGACCCGCCGGTCCCTGTCGGCGCGCGAGATGCCGTAAATCTCGGCGTTGAGTTCGAACGATTCCCGGGCCGGGAGGTCCCACCATAACTGGTTCTTTTGGCCCAACAGCAAGGCGAACTGCCGCCGATAGCCATCCCGGCGCTCCCACGGGACATAGCCCAGCACCCGGGCCATGCCGCTGGTCGGATACAACAGCCCCGACAGCATCTTGAGCGTGGTCGTCTTTCCGGCGCCGTTGGGCCCCAGAAAACCGACCAGCTCGCCCGCCTCAATGTTAAAGCTGACCTGTTTGACGGCCTCGAGCTGTTCATACTGCCGCCGAAACAGGCCCTTGAGGGCTCCGGTAAAGCCGGGTTGCTTGCGATAGGTGCGGAACACCTTCGTCAGGCCGTTGACTTCAATCACAGGCATTTGCTTGGTGCGGTCGGCGGAGTGGCTGACGGCCATCGCCCCGGGCTTTCATAACCTTTCAGCAGACCGGGCGCAATGGCGATATCAAGTTTGACCCGCGCAAGGGCAGGTAAAACGCCATTGGCAATACATCTCGGGCGGGTGCGGTCCGGGCGGCGCGAACCGGCACTCAACCTGGATGCGGTCGTCCACCGCGGTCGCAATGCTGCGGAACTCCGCCTCGTGCATGGCCCGGCAGGCATATTCGCCCAAGCCCCGCTTCAACCGCGCCTCCTGCACCGGGCAGACGGGCACCGACAGTATCACCTCGTCGTCCCGTTCCTCGATTTCATATCCAATAAGCAGGCTCCAGGGATAGTATCGCAGCACCTCGACCAAGCCGCGGAGGCCCCGGTCCCGAATGCCAAAGCGGGCGGCCAGGTCCCGGGCCGCCAGCCCTCCCACCCGTCCCCAGACTTTTTCATTGATTTGCTCGGCCGCTTCCTGCCCGAAGCGCTCGCTCAGGTAGATGAACCAAAAGGCATCCATCACCCGGTAATGGCGCAGGAAGAAGTCTATGTAACTTCGCAGCGTCGGCGCGTCCATGTCCTGGAAAATTTGCGGGTCGGTTTTCATTCCACACCCCAGTGTAGGGCCTGCGGCGGTTTGCTCAAGCCGGGGCTTCCGGCCCGCATTCGGCGGCGCCCCCCGCACGGTGCTGGCCCCGGCCTCCCAACCGCCCCTTGCTGGCACGGCTGGCGCGAGCGCGGACTTGGTGTAGAATATCAAAGAACACCGGTTGACGTGTGAACGTGGAAAGAGCGGAAACAGGCGCGGCGCGGATGAAAACGAGCGGCTTCACCTTGATTGAGCTGCTGGTCGTCATCGCCATTATTGCCATTCTGGCGGCGCTTTTGCTGCCTGCCCTCAGCCGCAGCAAGCAGCAAGCGGCCACGGTCTCCTGCCTGAACAACCTGAAGCAACTGCAAACCTGCTGGCAGCTTTACACCTCCGACTACCAGGACCGCCTTCCCCCCAACAACTCCGTCTATGCCATTGGCACGACCCCGACCGAACTGCTGCGAGGCGCGTCCTGGTGCCTCGGGGTGACCCGCACCGACACCTCGACCACCAACATCGAACAAGGGCTGCTGTTCCCCTATAACCGCTCGGTTGCCATTTATCATTGTCCGGCGGACCGGTCCACAGTGGAGGATGGTTCGGGCAAAAAACTTTCCCAGCTCCGCACCCGCAGCTACAACATGTCTCAAGCGGTCAACGGCTGGCCCGATTTTGACTGGTTCAACAACAGCCTCATGCCCAGCTTCCAGAAGTTCACCCAAATCAACCGCCCCGGCACCGACCAGTTGTTTGTCTTTCTGGATGTGCATGAGGACGAAATCCTGGACGCGCACTTCGGAATTCCCACGGCAGAACGGTTCCCAGGGGCCAACAACTGGTGGGACGTTCCCGCCAACCGACACAACCAGGGTGCCTGTCTCTCCTTTGCCGACGGTCATGCCGAACGCTGGCGCTGGAAATACCCAAAGTATTTCAACGGCTGGCCCAAGCCGGTCCCGCCCGAAGAGCGGCCCGATTACGACCGGGTGCAGGCGGGGGTTCGCCAGTACTGGAATTAGACTGCCAGCGCGGACTCGAGCCGGCGCCACAGGTCCTCGGGGTCCTCGAGCCCGACGGAAATACGGATGAGGTAACGGGACACGCCGCAGGACTCGGCCCAATCCAATTCGGTGTAGTGGGCCAGCAACGTGAACGGACAGGCGAGGGTGAAAGCGGTTCCGAGGCTGGGCCCTTTGCAGACCTCCAGACGGTTGTAAATGGCCGGGGAGCGGGACGGGGCATCGCCCGGCAGGAAGGTGATCAGCGCGCCCCAGCCGCCGTCGGGACGCCGCACGGCTTCATACGCCTCGCTAAACTCCCATTTGGGATACCACACCCGCGCAATCGCCGGATGACGCCGGAGCCGCTCGGCTAACAGCAACCCGCTGGCGTTGTGCCGCCGCATCCGCTCCACAAAACCGCGCGCCTGGACCTCGATGACGGCAGCGTCCTCGCCCCACAGAAGGTCTTCGTGTTGTTCCCGCAGGATCGCTTTGAGTTCACCATGCAACGGGGAGCGCGGATTGCAAATGACCGCGCCGCCCATGGCCTCCGCCGTGCCCACCACGAACTTGGTCAAACTGGTGGCCACCAGGTCCGCGTAAGGAGCGAGGTCCACGTTGGCCGGAGTGGCGACGACGTCGTCGGCCACCAGCGGGACGCGGGCTTTGCGAATGATGGGACTGATGCGGCGGAGGTCCGCCGAACCGAGCAAGGGATTGCCGGGAATTTCCCCAAAGCAGGCTGCGACAGGCTCTCGCTCCAGGAGCGACTTCAAATCCGCCTCAATGCGTTCCAGATTGTAGAGGAGAATGCCCCCGTCCCCCAGCTTTTGCTGCAACTTGAGCGTGTCCACATAAGGGAACCCCAATTGGACCGTTGGCCGGTCGGGGCAGCGCCGCCTTACCGCCTGCAAGGCGCGGAACTGCGCTGCCATTCCCGTTGGCGTGAGGAACACATCGTCCTCGGCGCAATCATACCACCCGGCCAGATGCCGGCGCAGGACGCGGCGCGGCTCGTCGTCCTCCGGCTTCGCCCGCCGGCCGGCCAGACAAGCTTCGGCCTGGCGTGAGGACACGATCAACCCGGTATGCTGCCAGAAATCCTTGAGCGCGACGCTTCCCTCCGCCGTGGTGATCACGCCCCAGACCCCCTCGCGCGAAACCGCCTCAGCGGGCGCCCGGCTGGCCCGATTCACGTACGCGGCTGCGAGCCTCGCCGCGGACGGGGACGGAAACGGCAGACAGGTTCGGTCCCCCCCAACGCGCCGGCCCAACTCCCGCACCAGCGGGTGCACGACAAACCGGGGATAGCCCGTCTTGACGAACTCTTGAATGGCCGGGGTCTTCTCCTCGTAATCCACAACATCCTGCCAGCGGGGCAGGGCCATCGAAACCGCATGCGGCGAGTCGGGAATGGGCTTCCCCAACTGGTCGGCGCGCCAGACGGGGTGGCAAAGCAGGGAGTCGCTTGACATGGTTTAAGACTCCGAACGCTGCAAAACAGCCTGGAGCGCCTCCTCCAGGTCGCTGCGCAGGTCTTCGACGTCTTCGACGCCCACCGACAGGCGCAGCAGTCCATCTCCAATGCCCACTTTGCGCCGCACCTCGGCTGGCACGGAGGCATGGGTCATGGTGGCCGGATGGCACACGAGACTCTCGACCCCTCCGAGGCTCTCAGCCAGGGTGAACAGGCGCAGGCGGCGGCAAAAAACCAGGGCGGCCTCGGCGGAGCAATCCAATTCAATGACAATCAGCCCCGAGCCGCCCCTCATCTGGCGTTTGGCCAGCTCGTATTGAGGATGACTGCGCAGGAATGGATGGCGCACCAGCCGCACGCCCGGTTGTTTTTCCAGCCAACAGGCCAGCTCGAGGGCGTTGCTGCAATGCCGCTCCATGCGCAACGCCAGGGTGCGCTGGCCCCGGGTCGTCAGCCACGCGTCAAAGGGCGAGGGTTGCAGCCCGAGGGCTTTCTGGGCGAAAATCATCTTCTCCTGCCACTCGGCGTCATTGGTGGCCACCACGCCGCCAAGGCAGTCACTGTGGCCATTGATATACTTCGTCGTTGACGAGAGGGACAATGTCGCCCCCAGCTCGAGCGGACGCTGGAGATAGGGCGACGCGAAAGTGTTGTCCACAAGCACCGGCGCCCCGGCGGCCGCGCCCGCGCGGCTGATGCCCTCGATGTCCAATATCTTGAGCAGCGGGTTGGTCGGGCTTTCCAGCCAGATCAAGGCCGGACGCAGGCGCGGAATCGCTTCCCAGTTGGCTGTCTGACTCAGGTCCAGGTACTGCGTCCGGAGACCAAATTTGGCGAAAACCCGCTCAAAAAGGCGGTAGGTGCATCCGTACAGGTTCTCCTCCGCCAGCACCAGGTCCCCGCTCCGCAACGTCGAAACGACCGCCGTGATGGCCGACACTCCGCTGGCGAAACAGGTCGCATGCCGCGCTCCCTCCAGCGCCGCCACACTCTCCTGCAACAGCCGAAAGTTCGGGTTGCCCGACCGCGTGTAGTCGAAACCGTCGGGATTGCCGGATTCAAAGGTCGAGGTGAGATACACGGGGGGCATCACCGCCCCGGTCGTCCCGGAGAAGCCTCGCCCGCCATGCACCCCACGGGTGCTGAACCCTGCGGTTTTCTGGTTGCGCATTGCGGGTCAGCTTATCGCAGAAACTTAACCTCCACTTCAAGTCTTTTTATGGACTTTGTTCCCCGGCAAGCAGGCGGTTGAACGCCCGGCACCCGAAGCCGTCGCGGGCGCTGCCAGCCGCGCTCGCGCCAGGGGGCCTGAAAACAGAGGAAGCGCTCTCCGCGGCTTTTCGGAGAGCGCCTCCTGTGAAACGTCCTGTGCGGTTACTTGGGCTGGGCCGGCTGCCCGCTGTTGGCGGGCGGCGGGGCCACGGGGATGTTGGTCGCGGGAGCAACCGGCGCGGCGGGCGCGGCCGGAAGATTCGTCGGCGCCACGGTCGGCGTCGGCGTCGGGGCCTCGGCGGGACCGGGGGCGGGGACGGTGGAGGGCGCTGGCGAGGCCGGCGCGGTGGCGGCCGGGCCACTTCCCGCCTCCTGCAAACGGCGCTCGAAATCGCTCGTCGTGCGGCGGCTTTGCAGCAAGGCCAAAAGAATGGCGATCACGAAGAATGTGCCGGCGGCATATTTCGTGATCTTGGTCAGCACGGTGCCCGAGCCGGCGCCAAACAGCGCGTCGGTCGCCGCGCCGCCAAAGGCCAGGCCCGCGCCGGCTTCCTTCTTGGGAAGCTGGATGAGGACCAGGAAGATGAGCGCCGCGCAGTCCAACAGCAGCAGAAAGGTCAATATACCAATAATGAAACCCATAAGATTGTTAGATCGAGTTTTTGACGATGTCCGCGAAACTGCGCGCTTCAAGCGATGCGCCGCCCACCAGGGCGCCGTCCACGTCCGGCTGACTCATCAATTCCCGCGCATTGGACGGCTTGACGCTGCCGCCATATTGAATCCGGACACGGCGGGCGACCGTGTCGTCAAACAGGGCCGCCAGCAGGCGGCGGATGAAGGCGTGGGCCTCCTGCGCCTGGGCGCTGGTGGCCGTTTTGCCGGTGCCAATCGCCCAGACGGGCTCGTAGGCGAGGATGGTTTCCACCATCTGGTCCTTGGTCAGGCCCGCCAGACTGCCGCGGACCTGCGTCTCGAGCACTTTCTCGGTCTGGCCGCTCTCGCGCTCAGCGAGGGTTTCTCCGACGCAGACAATGGGCTTGAGCGAGGCTGCATGGGCGGCGGCGGCCTTCCTGGCGATGAGCTCGTTGGATTCCTTTTGGTACTGGCGGCGCTCGGAGTGGCCGAGAATGACGTAGCGGACGGAGAATTCCTTCAGCATGACGGCCGCGATTTCGCCCGTGTAGGCGCCGACGTTGTGCTCGCTCATGTTCTGGGCGCCGAGCCGAATGTTCGAATCCAGGATGGCCTTCGACACCTCGCTGAGGGCCGTGAAGGGCGGGCAAACCACAATGTCCACCTCCTTGACACTGGCCAGTTCAAGCTTCAGGTCGCGCACCAAGTCCAGAGCCTCGGCGACCGTTTTGTTCATTTTCCAGTTTCCGGCAATAATCAGTTTCCGTTCTTTATTCATTTTTCAAATTCCATCCGCTCTCCGCGCCGGGCGGCCGGCCGGCCGCCCCGGAGCTGCGGGAGTCTCGGTCAAAAAGCAATTACTTGTCGGTCAGGGCTGCGACGCCAGGAAGAACCTTGCCCTCGAGGAATTCCAGGCTCGCCCCGCCGCCGGTGCTCATAAAGGTCACTTGGGCGCCCAGCCCGGCCTTGTTGAGCGCCTTGACGCTGTCTCCGCCACCAATGATGCTCTTGGCGCCGTGCTTTTGGGTCACTTCGGCCACCGCGCGGGCGATGGCCTGGGTCCCTTCGGCGAAGCGCTTGTCCTCGAACAGGCCCATCGGGCCGTTCCACAGAATGGTCTTGGCGGTGGCGATTTCCGCCGCGTAGGCTTTCACCGTCGCGGGACCGATGTCCAGGCCCGCGGCGTCCGGCGGACAATTCAGGTCCGCGTTGACCCGCACCTGCTGATAATCAATGACCGGCTTGCCTTTCTTGTCCAACTTGTCGGTTTTCACCGGCACGGCCACCACGTCGTCCACCGGCAGCAAAAACTTGACGCCGCGCTGCTGCGCCTTGGCCAGGGCCGCCTTGGCAACGTCGGTCTTGTCGGGTTCGGTGAGGGATTTGCCGGTCTGGTACCCTTGCGCGAGCCGGAAGGTGTAGGCCATCGCTCCGCCAACCAAAATCGTGTTCGCTTTCTCGAGCAGGCGGTCGATGACCAGAATCTTGTCCGAAACCTTCGCCCCGCCGAGAATCACCACGAAGGGCCGGGCCGGGGATTCCAGCTCCTCGCCCAGGAACTTCAACTCGCGTTCCATGAGCAGGCCGGCGGCGCACTGGCCGCCGCGGCTGGCGACGATGCGGGCCACCCCCTCGGTCGAGGCATGGGCGCGATGCGCGGACCCGAAAGCGTCGTTCACATAGACGTCGGCGACTTTCGCCAGCTTCGCCGCGAAGGCCGGGTCATTGGCCTCCTCCTCGCTGTAAAAACGGACGTTCTCGAGCAGCACCACATCGCCCGGTTGCATCTGCCCGACGGTGTTTTCCACTTTCTCCCCAATGCAATCGTCCACAAACGCGACCGGGCGCCCGAGCAGGTCGGCCAGTTTGGCGGCGACCGGCCGCAGCGACATCGAAGGTTCGCGCTTGCCCTTCGGACGGCCCAGGTGGGCCGCCAGAATGAGCTTGCCGCCCTGTTCGAGCAGCAATCGCAGGGTCGGCAACGTCTCCACAATCCGCGTGGCATCGGTAATCACCATCTGCCCGTCTTTTTCTTCGAGCGGGACGTTGTAGTCCACGCGCACAAACACGCGCTTTCCGCGCACATTCAAATCTTTGACTGTTAGCTTGGCCATATACAATTCGGTCCCAAAATTAGAGCGCAGCAGCATAGCCTAACCCCTCAGCGAGTCAAAACTTATTCTTGGACTTTTTGGGCGCCGGTACGAAAGCCGCACGGAAGCCTGGAGACCAAGCCGAGGGGGTGTTCGGGAAGGGCAGCCGCACTGCGGCGGGGGGATTCTCCGGGGCCCCGGACCCGCCACAACCCCGGGGGCCACCTTGGGCCCGGGTTTCCATCGCCGTGTTGGCGTGGGCGGGCGGTTGGGAGGATGGAGAATGGAAGGTTTC
>Ga0116147_1004398_pt1 | contig 12610 bp, 12 predicted proteins | sample AD_JPNHG3_MetaG_FD_89749 | JGI IMG/M metagenome (GOLD analysis project Ga0116147, IMG submission 89749) | Active sludge microbial communities of municipal wastewater-treating anaerobic digesters from Japan - AD_JPNHG3_MetaG | ecosystem: Engineered > Bioreactor > Anaerobic > Digestate | place...
GCACGGCATCAACGGCGAACTGCGGCAGAAAGGAAAAGTCGCAGAGCTGGCCTGCGGTTACGGCGGCGGTGCAGGTGCGCTGATCTCAATGGGCGCACTGGATATGGGACTGAAAGAGGACGAACTTCCCGACATTATTTCAAGCTGGCGTGACGCTAATCCGGATATCGTAAAATTCTGGTATGCCGTAGAGAAAGCTGCAATAGAGACTGTCAAGGATCACGCAGACAGAACGGTCGGCAGGATCGGTTTTCAGTTTTCTGCAAATACACTGTGGATCGTTCTGCCGTCCGGACGCAGGCTTGCCTACATCAAACCCAAGCTGCAGCCGAACCGCTTCGGACGCATGGCAATGACCTTTGAAGGGCTCGGCGCAAACAACAAATGGACGCGCGGCGAGACCTACAGCGGAAAGCTGACGGAGAATATCACGCAGGCGACCGCCCGTGACCTTCTTGCAGAAGCAATGCGCCGGATGGAGCTTGCAGAGCTCGGCATTGTCGGGCATGTGCATGATGAGGTCATTCTTGAAGTGCCGAAAGGACAATACACTGTCGATGATGTGTGCAATATTATGAATCAGAATCCGGCATGGGCGGACGGTCTGCCGCTGTCCTCTGCCGGATATACAGGCAATTATTATTTCAAAGACTAGGAGGATATTTCTATGAAACAGGGACGAGCATTACCGGAGGTGCTGACAGAGCTTCAGCGTCAGAATGCAGCAAAGCAGGACTATATCGGTGCGGCGGAGGCATTCCGTCTGGATGAGGACGGCAGCACCTTCCGCATCGGAGACGATCACAGCTTCGGCACAACACAGCTTTTTCACCGTCAGGTGGCATCGGCACTCGGTATCCCCGCGAGATATTATGATATGATGCAGAAACAGAAGCCCGAGCTTCTGGCGGATAATGTAAACGCATGGTTCTCCGACAAGGGAAACAGCTACATGGTCAGAACGCTTGACTATGGTAGCGGACAGGTCGCCCGTGCACTCCTCTCCGACAGATACCGCCGCATCGACAATCTGGAAATTGCATCGGCGGTGCTGCCGCTGTTTGCAGGTCAGGACGGCATGGAGGTCATGAGCTGCGAGGTCACGGAGAACAAGCTGTATCTGAAGATTGTCAACCATCGCCTTGAAATGGCTTGTGTCGGTGACAGAGTGCAGGCGGGTGTTATCATTTCCAATTCCGAGGTCGGTCTTGGTGCAGTATCCGTGCAGCCCCTTGTCTATACGCTTGCCTGCACCAACGGCATGGTGGTCAACAGTATGGGCGAACGCCGTACCCATGTGGGCAGAGCGGCAAAGGCTCTGGAAGACAGCTTCAATATCTATACAGATGAAACGCTTGAAGCGGAAGACCACGCTTTTATGCTGAAGCTCCGTGACACAACGCTTGCCGCGATCGAAGAAGCAAGATTCTCTCAGATCGTCGGTGTATTGGAGCAGAGCCACGGCGCAAAGATCACTGGCAGAGTTAAGGATGTCATCGAGCTGACTGGCAAGGCGTATGACCTGAATCAGCCGGAACAGGACAGTATTCTCAATTACCTGATTCAGGGCGGCGATCTCTCCCTCTACGGTCTGAGCAATGCCATCACGCGGGCTTCGCAGGATGTAGAATCCTACGACAGAGCCACTGCGCTGGAAGGCATCGGCTGGCAGGTGGCGACCATGCCGAAAACACAGTGGAAGGAGATCAACGCATGAGCAGAACTTGGAAAGACAGAAAAGGATATAAGACACGCAGAAAACGCCGCGGATATCCTGTGCCGGAGATCTGTAATTACACCCGCGGCGGCTATGACGATTACGACCACAGTGACGAGGAGCTGTATGTAGATGACCAGTGCTGTGACAACTGCCGTTTCTACGGGAACTGCTGTCATACGCCGTTCCCGTCCGGATGGTGCGAATACTGGAAGGACGGCAGGCATTGAGAGAATATGTTGTCGAAAACGAGTTTGTCAAGGCAGTCAAAGCCGCCGGCGGTGTGGCATATAAGCTGACATCACAGACAGCAAACGGACTGCCGGACAGACTCGTTCTGTTCTTTCCGGCAAAGACAGTGTTTGTCGAGCTGAAAGCGCCGGGCAAGATGATGCGCCCACTGCAGAGAAAAAGACGGTATCAGCTGATGAAGCTGGGCTTTCCGGTTCTCTGCATTGACAAGCTGTATCAGATCAAACCGTGCATTGATGCGATCCTTGCATGGAAACCCGGTGAACCGTTCCCGGAGGGTATCGGTGCGAAGATACCTGATCTGGAGACCACAACGCTGCCGTCGGAGATGGATGATTTCGGAGAGACATTGGAACCGATTGATCCCGATGATCTGGCAGGATTCTATGAAATGGAGGAGGACGATACCGGATGAAATACACACCGCATGACTACCAGAAATACTGTATCGAATATATCCGGGATCATCCGGTTTCCGCTCTGTTCCTGGACATGGGACTTGGCAAGACGATCATTACGCTGACAGCCCTCAACAGTCTTATGTTTGACGAGCTGAAAGTGAACAAGGTGCTTGTGATCGCGCCCCTCAGAGTCGCCCGTGACACATGGCCTGCCGAGGTGAAAAAGTGGGATCATTTGCAGAATCTTGAAATATCTGTCATTGTCGGCAGCGTCAAGGAGCGCACCGCAGCAGTCAATCATAATGCTTTTATTTACATCGTCAACCGCGAGAACGTGAAATGGCTGATAGAATACTACGAGAAAAACGGCCTGCGCTGGGATTTTGATATGATCGTCATTGATGAGTTATCCAGCTTCAAAAACTACCAGTCGCAGCGTTTCAAATGGCTGCGGAAGGTGCGACCGTTCGTCAAACGATGGGTAGGGCTGACGGGTACACCGACATCCAACGGTCTGATGGATTTATGGGCGGAGATCGGTATCCTTGACGGCGGCGAACGGCTCGGACGGTTTATCGGCAGATTCCGTGAAAGTTACTTTAAGCCCGGAAGCATGAATCCGAGTACGGGTGTGGTGTTCTCATATACACCCCGTCCCGGTGCAGAGGAACAGATATATAATAAGATTTCGGATATTACGATATCTATGAAAGCACTGGATTATCTGGATATGCCGGAGTGCGTGTATGTCAACCATGAGGTCGAAATGAATGCGGCGGAGCGAAAATTCTACGATCAGTTGAAACACGACCTTATCATTCCGCTAGAGGACGGCGATATTGATGCTGCCAATGCTGCGAGTCTCAGTAATAAGCTGCTTCAGATGGCGAACGGTGCTGTCTATGACGAAAACAAGGAAGCACGCACCATTCACAGCCGCAAGCTGGAAATGCTGGAAGATCTGATCGAAGCGGCAAACGGACAACCTGTGCTGATCGGTTACTGGTTCAAGCATGACCGTACCCGTATCATGGAGCATCTGACCGCCTGCGGTTATGCTCCGAGGGATATAAAGGATTCCGACGATATCACAGACTGGAACGCAGGAAAGATCGCTATTGCTCTGATACATCCGGCTTCGGCAGGACACGGACTCAATATCCAGTCCGGCGGTCATATCCTGATCTGGTTCGGACTGACATGGAGTCTGGAGCTTTATCAGCAGACCAACGCCCGACTCTGGCGGCAGGGTCAGACCGACACCGTCACGATCCACCACATTGTAACAAAAGACACTGTTGACGAGGATGTACTCAAAGCACTCGCTTCAAAAGATGTGACACAAGAGAAACTGATCGCAGCGGTCAAAGCAAGATTGTAACAATATACAGGCTGTATGATCTGCCCCTTATTGACGACAGAAAGACGGCAAAGCGGCGACAAATCGGTAACGAAAAAGAGAGCAGCCACTGTGGACTGCTCTCTGGGTGATATCGGTTAGTCGAAGTATTCGCCGACAGCGGCACCGTTGTTGTATTCCTTGCGGATACGAACAATGATCGCACCGTCCGGCTGTTCGCTTTCCTCATCGATCTTGTATCTGGTCTTGTTCTTGTCTAACTGCGCCTTGTATTTCTGCACCTCAGAACGATTCAGCTTCAGCATAGCTTCAACGGAAAGACCGCTGTCTTCCTTCTGCTGAAATCTGAGTGTCTGCAGGATGCAGGCCGCCTGAATTCTTTTCATAACTGCACACTCACTCCGTATTTATTCAGCTTTCGCTGTATTTCTATTATAGCAAAAAACCGAAATTTTTTCAAAGCAACTTTTTCACAAAAATACCGCAGATGCGTGATTGTGAAAAATGACAATGTGGAGGTGAAAACTATGGCGCGTAAGAACAAACGCCTGAAAACAGAATACCACAGAGGGCTCGGCTTCGACCCAAGAAAATATATTACTACGCCGGTAAAACCGGTGCAGCATCACACAGCTGAACACAGACCGCAGCGCGGCGACATCTGGTTTGCGGATCTCGGCAGTCATCCGGATTCCAGCGTGCAGGGCGGCATTCGTCCTGTGATCATTCTCTCGAATGATATGGGCAATGCACACGCCGACACGGTCAATATCATTCCCATGACGCGGCACCTGAAAAAGCCGGAGCTGCCATGCCATACGCATCTGTTCCCCGACAGTATTTCCGACATCCATCAGCATCTGGATCCGTCCATGATCCTTGCGGAACAGCTCACGACTGTCAGCAAGCATGCGCTCCGAAGCTATGCCGGGCATATCTCGGATACCGATGCGATGAACCGTATTGAAACCGCTGTCATTGCACAGCTTTTCCTTGAAAGGAGACATCCCGAATGCCTGTAAATTTCGTAAATATCCCGGACGCACTGAAGCAGTCGGCATCCTTCTGTGTCTGGAAGCTGGAAAAACGCAGCGGCAGACCGACCAAGGTGCCGTACAACCCGAAGACCGGAGCAATGGCAAAGACCAATGATCCGTCCACTTTCGCCGACTTCAAGACCGCTATGAAGGCATATGCAATCGGCGGCTGGGACGGCATCGGTTATCGTGTCAGCGAGGGCATCGGTGCCATTGATATTGACCACTGTATCCGGGAGGATGGCAGCCTGAATGATGTGGCGGCATCCATTCTCGGTATCTTCAGCACTGCATATTTTGAACGCTCTCCCTCCGGTACCGGACTGCGCGGATTCTTCAAACTCAGCCCTGATTTTGCCTACGATAAGACCGTGTACTACATTAACAACCGCAAGCACGGTCTGGAGGTCTATCTGCCGGGAACGACCAACCGCTTTGTGACGGTCACAGGTGATATGTTCCGCCCCGGCACAGTGGAGCGTGACGATGATGCGCTCCGAAATCTGCTCGACACCTTCATGAAGCGCAGCACCCGTGTATCCAATAAGACGATCGAGCCTGCATCCTATCTGGATGACGAGGGCGTTATCGCGCACGCATCTGCTTCTGCATCCGGTGATAAGTTCAAAGCGCTTTATGAGGGACACTGGGAGGAAGGCTATGATTCGCAATCTGATGCGGATATGGCGTTTGTTTCCATGCTCTGCTTCTGGTGCGGCAATGTGGAGGAGCAGATCGACCGTATCTTTCGCTCGTCCGGCTTGATGCGTGACAAGTGGGATCGTATGACCGGTGACAGGACCTACGGTCAGATCACGATCCGCAATGCCATCGCATCGACATCCGAGATCTATACACCAATTGCGGACTCCTCCGCAGAGGATGATTTTGAAGATATTGAGGGCGAGACAGATACAGAGCAGCTGATGTTTGAGCCGGATTTCACCCACATCACCCTGACGCTGGAACAGATGCAGCCGCACACAAATCCCCGCTATCAGCGTGACGAGATCGGCATTGGATATGCCTTTGCAGACTTCTACAAGCCCATTGCCCGATTTAACCGTGAACGCGGTATCTGGTATGTCTATGACGGCACTGTCTGGCGTCCGGACGAGAACGCGCTTGCCGTGGCCGAACTGGCGAAAAAGCTGGCAGACAAACTGTATACGTTTGCTTTGCAGATCAAGGATGAGGACACCCGAAACAGGTATATCAAGCGTGTACAGAAGCTCCAGCTCCGGAAGAACCGCCGTACCATGATCGAGGATGCAAAGTCTGTGTACCCGGTATCACACGGTCTGTTCGACCACAATACCGATCTGTTCAACTGCAAAAACGGCACGCTGAATCTCACTACCGGAGAATTCAAACCGCATGACCCTGCGGATTTCCTTACAATGATGTCAGGTATTACCTATGATCCGAATGCCGCCTGTCCGAGATGGGAGCAGTTTATCTCTGAGGTCATGTGCAATGATGCCGACCTTGCTCTGTATCTCCAGAAGGCACTCGGCTATGCTCTGACCGGCGACACCTCACTGGAATGTCTGTTTATTCTCTACGGTGCGACCTCGCGAAACGGCAAGGGCACTACGATGGAGACATTCCTGCAGATCGTCGGTGACTACGGCAAGACCTCGAATCCGGAGATGCTCTCCACAAAATTCGGCAACACCAATGCATCAGGCCCATCTGAAGAGATCGCCCGTCTTGCCGGTATCCGTTTTGTGAATATCTCCGAGCCTGAAAAGAAGATCACCTTTAACGCAGCACTGGTAAAGCGAATGACGGGAAATGATACACTGAATGCCCGTTTCCTGCATGAGAACAGCTTCGATTTCAAGCCGAATTTCAAGATTTTCATCAACACCAACTACAAACCGTCCGTTTCGGATATGACACTGTTTTATTCCTGCCGTCTGAAGCTCATCCCGTTCAAACGCCACTTTGAGGAGCATGAACAGGACAAGGGCCTGAAGTCGTTTTTCGCTGAGGAAACCAACCTCTCTGCTATCTTTAACTGGTGCTATGAGGGATACAAGCGTTTCCGTGCCGAAGGTCTGGAAGATCCGGCTGCTGTTACAACTGCTACCAAGGAGTACGAAGCGGAGTCTGACCGCGTCGGTCAGTTTGTGGATGCATGGCTTGAGGAGGGTGAAGCATTTGAGGTGCGAACCTCTGCTGTCTATAAGCTCTACGGGGAATGGTGCGATAAGTACGGCTACCGCAAGGAAAACAGTACCAACTTCAACAATGCGATCCAGCGTTTCTTCCCTATCGTGCGGAAGCGTCCGAATGATACCAAGGGTGCGCAGAAGACAACGATGCTGGTGGGCTGCCGCTTCCTCGACCATGAAAACGGCGAAGAGGACAAACCGGAGGAGTTTGCAGCTTTGGAGTAAAGCAACACTTTCGCCCGTAGTTACGCTGTTTTCTTTAGATGGGGCAACCCGGGGCAGGTTTTTTCGGTGTTTATTATATATACTTTTCTTTATATATATTACTGTATTTACTTGCCCCTACTTGCCCCAAATAAATATAAATAATAGAAAAGATACGAAGAATAGGCACTTTTGAGCCGTTTTACAATTTGCACCTTGCCCGATTCTGACACTGACAAAGGGTGTGTAAGCGACAGAGGGTGGCAGGGTCAAAAGCAATATGAAATAATCAGGAGGAAAATATTATGAAAATTATTACTTCAGAACAGGTTTCTGCAGGGCATCCCGACAAGATCTGTGACCAGATCGCAGATGCCATCGTGACCGACTGCCTTCAGCATGACCGCAGCAGTCGTGTTGCGATAGAGTGTCTTTTCAAGAACCGCTGCCTTGTCATTGCCGGTGAGCTGACCAGTACCCACGAGCCGGACTACAAGGCTCTGGTTCAGCAGGTATTCGACCGCATCAACAACGGAGGCGCTGAGAACCGCGATGCGGGACTTGACTACAAGCTGGACTTCACCGCCGATGATCTGGACATTGCGATTCTGGTCGATCACCAGAGCAATGACATTGCGCTCGGTGTGAATACGGGCGGTGCAGGCGATCAGGGTATGATGTACGGTTACGCTACCAACGAAACGCCGGAACTCCTCCCTATCCCCTACGTTCTGGCGACAAAATTTCTGGAACTGCTGAAAACGTACCCTTGTCGTATGCTGAAAGCAGATGCCAAGGCGCAGATCAGCTTCGACTACGACAGCGGCAAAATCACAACCTTTCTCTGTTCGGTGCAGCATATCCGCGATGTGGATGTTGAGGATTTCAGACCGATCATTGAAAAGCTGATGGTGAGAACGGCGACAGAGTACGGACTGAATACTGATTTCGCAAAGCTGGTCAATCCAACAGGCAGATTCGTTCTCGGAAGCTCCTTTGCTGACTGCGGTGTGACCGGGCGCAAGCTGGCCTGCGATACCTACGGCGGCATCGGACATATTGGCGGTGGTGCGATGTCCGGTAAAGATCCGTCCAAGGTTGACCGCAGCGGTGCGTATGCCGCCCGCAAGATCGCAAGAGATATCGTCAGCGCCGGCTATGCGGACAAGGCAGAAGTGCAGATCGCATACGCCATCGGCGTGGCCGAGCCTGTGTCCGTGTATGTGGAAACCTTCGGCACAGAACATCAGGATACGGAATTCATTAGCCAGTACGTCCGTGAGAACTACGACCTCACACCGAGAGGCATCATCGAAACTCTCGGTCTGCTGGATGTGGATTATAACAAGGTTTCTGCCTACGGACACTTCGGAAAATCGGGGCTTCCGTGGGAGAAATAAAAAAATCCCAAAAAATTTTTTGAGTGTTACCCCTAAAATGCCCTCTCCCACGACAGTATATGAGGGGCGTTGTTCAGACCGACCAACACACCATTTGCGGGACTGACCGCCCCTTACCAACTATGAACACAGGAAGGAGGCAGAGACTATGCCAAGCAGACCGAACACACCGTGCCGGCATCCCGGCTGTGCGGCACTCGTTCCATACGGTACGAAGTACTGTGACAAGCACCGAGCCCTCCACCCGGAGGACACACGGTCAGCAGGCAGCCGAGGCTACGGTACGGCATGGAACAGAGCCCGCAAGCGTTACCTTGAGACGCATCCACTGTGTGTGGAGTGCATGAAGCAAGGGCGCTATGTTAAGGCGACCGATGTGGATCACATCAAGCCGCACCGAGGAGACAGCGTTCTCTTCTGGGATCAGAGCAATTGGCAGAGCCTTTGTCACCGTCACCACAGCATCAAGACCCGAAACGAGGATCACACCCCTGAGTACAAGTATTGACTGTGGCTCAGGGGTGTACCTATGGGGCGGGGCTGGGGGCTGGGGCTGCCCTGGGGGCGGGTCTGAATCTCTGTGGGAGAGCGAACACAAGACCGTCGGCCCCTCTCGTGTGAAAAAACGCGAATTTGCAGGGCCCCGGTCAGTCGGGACCCTGACAGAATTTGAAATATGGAATGCACAGAAAAACGAAAGTACTGATTTATCGTGCTTTTCCAAAGGCTGCCGTCGGTTTTGTCGGCAGCGGTGTACATACGGCGTTTCGTCACAAACCGCATCGTAAAACGGCGATTTTTCACGCAAAAAGATGTAAAAACAGCTCGTTTTTATTATTTTACCGAATTTTGAGATTGCGGTCTTGGCGCAGCCCGTGTGGATACCGAAAACCGCAAAACTTCGGAGGATTTGAGGTGGCAAGCAGATGACAGATGCACAGAAAGAGCAAGTGCGTGCAATGCGGATGCAGGGCATCGGATACCGGTTGATTGCAAAGTCACTGAGCTTAAAGATCAATCAGGTGCAGCTATTCTGCAAAGCGCACGGTCTCGCTGGGAACGGTGAAATCGCACGGCTCAACTACCCGATCTGGTGTCAGCAGAACAGCCTCTGTCCGGTGTGCGGTGCAAAAGTCACGCAGCCACGAACCGGCAGACGGAAGCGGTTCTGCTCCGGACGCTGCCGAACAAGATATTACCGTATGAAAAAAGACCCGGAGGAATGAAAATGCTTGTAACTGTTTTATGCCTTACTTACATGATGGTCATCATCCTGATTCATGCAATCTGGATCACCTCGATCATCAAGCACGATGGTAAGTGCCACTACCACGACTGCAGTCGCTGTCCGTATGACGGGTGGTGTCCGATGCAGGAGGAGAAGGAAAAGAAAGCGAGGGTGAAGGGAAATGAAGATCATCAAACGGGACGGTCGTGAAGTCCCATACGATCATACGAAGATCAAGGGAGCAATCACAGCGGCAAATGCGGAGGTCGATGACAAGATCAGCGATACAGCAATTGGATTCATTGTCGGTAATGTAGAAAAACGCTGCAGCGCCCTTGCAAGACCTGTCCATGTCGAAGAAGTCCAGGACATGGTACTCGATGAACTGGACAAGGCCGAAGCGTACAAACTTGCACGGCACTACAGCGAATACAGACTGCTGCACGAACAACAGCGCAGGATGAACACCACAGACGGCAAGATCCTGAGCCTGCTCGAACGTAACAACGAGGAGGCAAAACAGGAGAATGCCAACAAAAACCCGATCATCAATAGCACGCTCCGAGACTATATGGCTGGCGAAGTCAGCAGAGACATCTGTCGGCGTTTCCTGTTCCCGGCAGATGTGATCGCTGCGCATGATGAGGGTATCATCCATGTTCACGATCTCGACTATATCGCGGAGCCGATGCACAACTGCTGTCTGGTGAATCTGGCGGATATGCTGCAGAATGGTACGGTGGTATCCGGTACAATGATCGAGAAGCCGCACAGCTTTTCGACCGCCTGCAATATCGCAACGCAGATCATCGCACAGGTCGCATCGAATCAGTACGGCGGTCAGACGATCAGTCTTGCACACCTTGCGCCTTTCGTGGATGTCAGCAGACAGAAGATCAGAGCCGAGGTGTTTGAGGATGTGAACTGCGACTGCGGTGCAAAGCTGTCTGAAGATGAAATCGACCACATCGTTGAAAAGCGTGTGCGCCGGGAAGTCAAGCGCGGCGTGCAGACCATTCAGTACCAGATAAACACACTGCTCACCACCAACGGGCAGACACCGTTCGTGACGGTGTTTATGTATCTGGATGAGGTGCCGGAGGGACAGACCAGAGACGACCTTGCGCTCATCATCGAAGAAACGCTGCTTCAGCGTATCGAAGGTGTGAAAAATGAGAAGGGTGTCTGGATCACACCTGCATTCCCGAAGCTGATCTATGTTCTTGATGAGGACAATATTCAGCCCGGAACCAAGTATTACTATCTCACTGAACTTGCCGCCAAGTGTACCGCAAAGCGCATGGTTCCCGACTATATCTCCGCAAAGCTGATGAAAAAACTGAAGGGCGATGTGTATGCCTGCATGGGCTGTCGCAGTTTTCTCACACCTTCGGACGAGCACAAGTATTACGGGCGCTTCAATCAGGGTGTTGTGACCATTAACCTTGTGGATGTTGCTTGCAGCGCAGTTGGTGACGAGGACAAGTTCTGGCAGCTTCTGAATGAACGCTGTGACCTCTGCTTCAAGGCACTGATGTGCAGACATGAACGGCTCAAAGGAACGCCGTCCGATGTTGCACCGATCCTCTGGCAGAACGGCGCACTGGCGAGACTGAAGGACGGCGAGGTCATTGACGAACTGCTGTATAACAACTACAGCACCATCTCCCTCGGCTATGCAGGCATCGCAGAAATGACCTACCGTATGACAGGCTGTTCGCATACAGAGCCGGACGGTAAGACCTTCGCTCTGGCGGTCATGCGATTCCTCAATGACAAGTGCAGCAAATGGAGAGCCGAAACAAATATAAGCTTCTCGCTGTACGGCACACCAATGGAATCTGTGACATACAAATTCGCTCAGTGCTTACAGCGCAGGCACGGCATTATTCCTCATGTGACTGACAAAAGCTATATCACAAATTCTTATCATGTCCATGTGACCGAGCCGATCGATGCTTTCAGTAAGCTGACCTTCGAGGCTGAATTCCAGGCGCTTTCTCCGGGCGGTGCGATCTCTTATGTGGAAGTACCGAACCTTCAGAACAACATCCCCGCGGTGCTGGCGCTGATGCGGCATATCTATGAAACGATCCTGTATGCGGAATTGAACACGAAATCTGATTACTGTCAGGTCTGCGGGTATGACGGCGAGATACAGATCACCGAGGAGGACGGCAAGCTGATCTGGGAATGTCCGAACTGCGGCAACCGCGATCAGCGAACACTGAATGTCTGCCGCCGCACCTGCGGTTACCTCGGAACGCAGTTCTGGAATCAGGGACGCACTGCTGAGATCAAGGATCGGGTGATGCATCTGTGAATTACTGCGGTCTGAATAAAAATGACATCGCCAACGGTGACGGTGTACGAGTTTCGCTGTTCGTATCCGGATGCCGGAATCACTGCAAGGGCTGTCACAACCCGGAAGCATGGGATTTCAGTTATGGGAAGCCCTTCACGAAAAAAACAGAAGATGAGATCATCGAAGCCCTGCGTCCTTCTTGGATACAGGGCATTTCCATACTCGGTGGTGAACCATGTGAGCCGGAAAACGAGCGTGTGCTGCTTCCGTTTCTCAAAAAGATTTGGTGGGAGATGCCGGAAAAAGATATCTGGCTGTACAGCGGATACACCTATGAGCAGTTGCAAGGCAGGCAGATCCTCAAATACGTTGATATTCTTGTGGACGGTTCGTTCCTGTTGGAGCAAAAGGATATCTCGCTTCCGTTCCGGGGCAGCCGGAATCAACGAATCCTCCGATTAAGAAATGGGGTGCGTGTATGAGAGCCAGACTGAAACCGCCGGGAGATGCTGTCCGCTGCGATGCC
>Ga0116147_1004413_pt1 | contig 12571 bp, 8 predicted proteins | sample AD_JPNHG3_MetaG_FD_89749 | JGI IMG/M metagenome (GOLD analysis project Ga0116147, IMG submission 89749) | Active sludge microbial communities of municipal wastewater-treating anaerobic digesters from Japan - AD_JPNHG3_MetaG | ecosystem: Engineered > Bioreactor > Anaerobic > Digestate | place...
GTTGCGAGAAGCTGCTCTCCTCTGGATGTGCCGTTTCTTCAAGCGACACTCAAGTAGACTCGGAAGCGCTTGCTGTTATCACAGAAGTAGAGGTCTATGGCGATCCCTGTGCAGGGAAAGGCAAGGCGCACATTCCGCCCTCGGCTGAGAAAACACCGATTCGCGTCAGATTGCCCAAGCCGCAACGGTAATCGGTTAGTGACAGGGGTGTGTGAGTCGAATACGTGGTTTGTGCTCATTTCGGTACTCACAAGTCAGGTGAAAAGGTTTGGAGTGCGGCGGCAAGCGGTATTCCGCGCGACGCCGCTTTTTGAGCAGAAGTGCGGCGGCAGGGCGGTACGCAAAAACGGTGCCGCGACCCGCGCACAATGCGGCCCCTTGTCACCGCACTTTTTCGTTCGCCACCGGCCGACAGATTGCGCTACGCTGTCCCCTTCAATGAGACATGTCTATGAAGACCTATAACCACCTGTTCGGGCCGGTGCCTTCACGCCGTTACGGCCTTTCGCTCGGCGTGGACCTCGCCGCGCCGAAAACCTGTACCCTCGACTGCATCTTCTGTCAGCTTGGTGCCACCCCGCGCACCACGCTCACACGCACCGACTCGCCGCCGATGGACGCGATTCTCGCAGAGTTAAGGCACTGGCTGGCGCGAACGGAAACGGAAAAAAAAGAAAGGCTCGACTTTGTCACGGCGGCGGGTTCAGGCGAACCGACGCTGCACCTGCGCTTCGGCGACCTCTTCCGCTTCGCGCGCGCCGAGATGCCCGGCCGCTCGCTGCTGCTCAGCAACGGCTCGCTCTTCTATCTGCCCGAAGTCCGGCGCGATGCCGCACTGGCGGATGTCGTCAAGCTCTCGCTGCACGCTTGGGATCAGGCCTCGTTCGAACGCATCTCGCGCCCGCATCCCTTGCTCCGTTTTGACGCGATCCTCGACGGCTACCGCGCCTTCCGCCAGAGCTTCGTCGGCCGGCTCGACCTCGAGGTCTTCATCATCCCCGGCATCAACGACCGCGACGACCAGGCCCAGCGCATCGCCGAGCTGGCGCGTAGCTTCGCGCCGGATACCATCACGCTCAACACGGCTGTCCGTCCGCCCGCCGATAGCACGGTCACCGCCTGTCCGCCTGAACGCCTGCGCGCGCTCAACGCGCTCTTCGGCACCGCCGTCCGCGAAAGTGGCACCGTGCCCACACGCGCCGCTGGCGAGTTGAGTGGTGAAGCGCTGATCGCGCTGATCGAACGCCATCCGATGGCGCTTAGCGCTCTCGCAACGACCTTCGGACACAGCGAAAGCGACCTGCGCGCTTTCGTTGAACCGCTCGCGCGCCAAGGCCGCCTGCGCCTTTTCGAGTCGCAAGGAACCCTCTTTGTCGGTGGAATCGGCGCGGGCGGTGATCCTGAATAGAGAGGCTCTTTCAAAACCCCTCGTGGCATGGGCGTCCCGCCCATGAAACACGGGCAAGATGCCCGTGCCACACCTGTAAGCAAAGGGTTTTGCAAGAACCTCTAGAAAGAGAAAAAAGAAAAAGAAAAAGAAAAAATGCTAAATGCTGGGTTGACAAGAGGCCGGTTTTGAGAGTAACGTGTCATACCGCATTTGGAGGATTGTTCGGGTTCTTCCGAACCCTCTCATTCTGAATGGTTTGTAGGACTGGATAGGGCACAGGCATATGGACAATGAAACGTTGGTAATTGATCGCGGTACGGAGTCTGTCGTGGGTGGATCTGAGCCTGAAGTCAGGCGTTTGGGTGATACAGAAGATGACGTGACTTTGCAGTTGCGCGCTTTTGGAACGTTGCCTCCTGTTCGCACACTACGTCTGACTGGCAGTAGATGCGACGTGCTTGAATGGCTCGATTCACCACGGCAGTAAGTCTACTTGCTCGACGAGAGTGTTCTTGGCGTTCTAACAGACGTTAGTACGTAGGGGGGTTGTTTTGCGATTTTTACTTCTGAATACCGCATCCGTATCGTCGGCTAAAAAGGTTAATTTTTTTCGCCAAGCTGATGTAGATGCATCACACAAGGACAGCGTAATTGCTTCCAAGGCATTGATGCTTGGTCGGCAAGATGCGCTGTTCTTAACACAATCCGACGACCTTAATTTGTTGTCAGCCCCAAAAATCATTACAGCACCACGCGCCTCAGGCGATTGGAGTAGTCATCTCCTCGTTTCAATGGGAGACCAGATCAATGTTGAGAAATTGACAAGGGAGAATCCGTTTACCGTCGTTGCCTTCTTTAAGATAAAGGATTATGCCTTGCGCGAGGTAGCATCTCGCGTAAAGGATGACGGAATACAAGATGTCTTGTTGAACAGATTTCGCTTGGCAATTGAGCAGGGGAAGAAGGATTGTTTCGAACCGAACCCAACCGAAAAAAAGCGCAAAATCGAATACGGCGTTTTCTTTTCGTATGGTAGCAATGATGACATCGTTGTTGTCTGCGGTAGCAATTCTCTTTGCCTCGCTTCCTATGCGATTTGCCATATGCGAGGCGTTACACGCGGTGATCTGGGGCTTAAACCGGCCGAATCCCAATTCGAACACTTTATGTGGGATTCCAATTGCCTCGTTGCTGTTAATCTCACTCCGGATGACGCCACTTTCAAGAATAAGATGGAGACTCTTTCGGGAGATATTGTTGACAAAGCGCACACGTACGCCTCAATTTCGTTGTCGAGCCGGCCTGGGCACAGCCCGTTAGCAATCCAGCAATTTGTTGAAAAGAGTGAAAAATGTCTTGTTGACAACGGTGATTTTTGCTCAGCGTTTAAGGGTTACGGGGTTCATCACAGAAGACTCCTTCCTATTGATAAAGCTTTGGTTTCGTTGGCACGTCTTATCGAGATGGGGGAGAATGAAACGGACCGGTGTCGACATATCCGGCAAACCTGCATGGAGGTGTGTGTTGATCGCCCTAACAGGGGCTATACAGATACTGTCCATGTTTCGCGCACAAGAGCACCCGTCAAGTACAACAATTATCTCAGCCATTTATGCGAGAAACTATATGTCGAGAGGAACACGATTGATACACTTGAGAGTTCGTTCTCGCGTGTGTTCGCGGTCGCTTCCGAAGATGCTTCACGGTTTGCGTACGCTTATCCTGAAGCATCCTGTTACTCGGCACTGATAGATCTGAATCGCGCGTTTAATCGTCAATCCAAGGCGGGAAAGTTCCTCGTGGTTGATGCTAACGAGCAGATTTTGCAATGGGTCGATTTGATGGACAGTTGCTACAGAGACAGGTATCGTGGATTTGGTGCCATAGGAGCAATCGCAAATCTACCGATCCTTTCTCATCAAGGTGCCTTTGGCCGAACTCTCGTCGTGTGTGATTTTCTTGTAAACAGTTTTCTTTGGCTGCAACAAGAAGTGCTTCGAAAGCAAATCAACCTGAATTTCAATCATCATATCCCTGTTATTGTCTCAAGATTTTCGCCTGCCGAAACTCCTTCAATCCATGTTACGAACATGGGGACTGTGTTTCTTGATATTGGTTGGCGTACGGTTTTTGCGCCTGATGCGGTTTATTATCTGTGTCATGAATCGGCAAACGTTCTTATGACAGGATATTTTGGAGCTCAAGGACAGGAAAAGACCCCCATCGTTTTTGATGTTTTGGCGGATTGGGTTGCATTAAACACGATTGCAGTCCCTACCGACGAGACATTACACCGTTATTTTCGCAGTTTAAGTCGTCTTGGCGTTATCCCTGGCGGTGAATATCCGTGCTCCTCCGAGAGGATCGAGTTACTCTGCAGGATTGCCTTGCGGTTTCATATACTGAGTGACTTGATTGTCGCAAGGCAAGAAGATCATCCGCTTGAGTTTAAGAAAATCTTAATGAGCAGAAACGAAGCGATGATGCCGGAAGATTTGATTGATGGTTTTCTGTGTTCAGTTGGTCTGCCTTCGCTTTGTTCAAAGAATGTACAAACTCTGAAATACACGAAACCGCGATTGGTCGACGTTGAGAATTTGTTTCATGAGGTCTATCCTCGTTATAGCAAATATCCTCATGAAAAAGGTGAGAAACAAGCTGAGGAAGAGTTCTGGTGCAAGTTGGAAGGTGTGGTTAACGGAGCAACCAACATTAGAGCCACCCGCACTGAATGGGAATCGGATCGGCAATCACCGAACAAGGTTCGAGCCGCGAAATCTTTAGCTCTAGTGTGTGAACATGTAGAGGCGGAGGCCGCCTTAGTAGACGACGAATATAAGAAAACGATGCTAGTTCTTGTGGGACTCCGTGCGCAGATTGTTGACCCTGATGGTTTCTTTGCGTGGATGGGAAAATACAAAGAAGACGTGAACAAATTATCGTCACAGTCTTTTTCGAGTTAGAGCTTCTTGCAAAACCCTTCGTGACATGGGCGTCCCGCCCATGAAACACGGGCAAGATGCCCGTGCTGCACCTATACGCAAGAGGGTTGTTGCAGTTGCAAGAGCCTCGTTAGACAAAGCGGACATAAAAGCGTATGATGGGTGCTACAAATGTGGAGGACGGTTTGCTGGGTATCGGGATGGATGCTGGGGCGACCGCAAAAGGCGATCACAAAGGAAAGGTTTGATGATGAGAGTACAGGCTGATTTTTCACGGCGGACATTTCTTAAGGGAACGGCGTTGACAGCGGGGGCGGCCGCAATGGGCGGATGCCTGTCCACACGCAAGGTGGCGCGTTTCCGTAAACCGGGCGAGATGCTACGCCTGGGCGTGATCGGGGCCGGCGGACAGGGTGTGACCAACTGGACGCAGATGTTAGAGTGCGGCAACGTGCGTGTGGTGGCGATGTGCGACACCGATGCGACGATGCTGGAAAACGCCAAAGGCTGGTACCGCGAAAAGGGGCTCAAGGCGGATTTCAATACCTACGCGGACTACCGCAAGCTGCTGGAAAGCGAGCGGGAACTGGACGCCGTGCTGGTCGCTACGCCCGACCACACGCACGCGCCGGCTGCCATTCAGGCAATGAAGCGCGGTTGCCATGCTTACGTCGAGAAACCGCTGGTGCGCACCATCTGGGAAGCCCGTTACTTTGAGGAGGTCGCCAAAGAGTATGGCGTCATCACGCAAATGGGCAACCACGGCAGCGCGCGCGACGGTACACGCCGCGGCATCGAGATTCTGCGCTCCGGTTTGCTGGGCAATGTAACCGAAGTGCATGTCTGGACAAACCGTCCCGAAATCTCCCCCGGCAACAAGTGGGGCTGGAAACAGCCGTTGAAGCGGCCGGAAGGCTCAGACCCGATCCCGCCGGAGCTGAGTTGGGATCTCTGGCTGGGCACTTCGCCGGCCCGTCCGTTCAAGAAGGGCGTGTACCACCGCATCATGTGGCGCGCGTTCTATGATTTCGGCACCGGAGCGTTCGGCGACATGGCCTGCCACACGATGAATCTGGCGTTCCGCGGATTGGATCTGGGCGAGGTGACCGCGGGCGAAGCGGTGGAAATCTCGGAGCGTTTCGATGACACCTATCCGCTGTACAGCAAGGTGCGGCTCACCTACGCGGCGCGCGGTAAAAAACCGCCGGTCGATCTCTACTGGTATGACGGCTACCGCAAACCGTCGGCCGAGATCATGCCGCAAGTGATCGCCACGCTCGGCCAGGTGCCGACGACCGGCTGCTTCATCATGGGCGACAAGGGTGTGATGGTCAACACCGATGACTACGGCGAGCACAGTTACATCGCGCTCAAGGGCGAGGACAAGATGAAGTCCATCACCAAGCACGAGGCGTGCGAGGCGATCCCGGTCACGCTGCCGCGCGCGAAGGAGCAGAACCAGCGGCGCGAATTTGTTGATGCCTGCTTCGGAAAGACGCGCGCGTCGTCGGATATCGACCACTCCATACCGCTCGTCGAGAGCATGCTGGTCGGTTGCTTGGCGCAGCGCATCCCTGGCAAGATCAAGTGGGATGCGTCCAAGTGCATATCCGACAACGCGCAGGCGAACGCGCTGATCAAGCCTTACATCCGGGCCGGATGGGAGTATTGACGGCGGATGGGGGCACCCCGTGCCCCCCACTTCTTGTGTAGTTCGTTAGTGCCTTACGACTCAACAAGCACGATAAAAAACAAGTTGTTTTCACCCTCTCCCGCTGGGAGAGGGCCGGGGTGAGGGTTGCGGGCTCCGCCCGCGTTGGTCTGTAACAAGGAGCAAAAAATGACTGTTCCGTATCGAAGGCTGGTCTTGGTTCTGGGCTTTCACGCTTGCGGCATTGTGGCGCAAGAAGCGGGGGACGTGGTGGCGTTCCCTGGTTCCCTGACGATAGGCGACACAGCGGATGCTGCTTACACCAATGCGGGGTGGCACATCCGCTCTGACCGTCTTATGGTCGGCAGCAACGGTTGGTCGGGGGTGTACTATCAGAGTTCAGGCTCCTTCACGGGCACATCTGCGGCGGTCACCAGTCACATCGGTTACGAGGGCGGCACGGGCACGTTGCACTTGGCGGGCGGTACAGCTTACTTTCCGGCTAATCAGCTATGGCTTTCAGGCAACATCATGGGCCACCGCGAGCCGCGTCCCTTCGGCTCCATGATCCTGAGTAACGCCACCGTCGAGTGCAACGATCTGCACATAGGGCGGGACTGGTCTAACAACGGAACGGGCACCGCGATGTTGGCGGCGGAAATGCGTCTTCAGGCCGGATCGCTGTTAATGTTGAAGACGTTGGGCAAATATGACGATCCCAGAGCCACCGTGTACTTTGACGGCGGGAGAATCCAGGCTCGTCAAAGCGGGATTGATCTGGTCTATATTCAAGGTAGAGGCGACATACGGCTGGTGGCCTCCGCAGGACACGACATCGATATCGACACGATGTCATTCGTGAATCTGGCGCTTGCTCGATTTTCCGGCAGCCCTAGCGCGAAACTTATACTTGAAGGCGACGGCGGTTTCAGGAAGCGCGGAACAGGGAACCTGAGGTTTTTCGGTGACGAGGTGAGTTATGCGGGCGACACGCTGGTCGCGGATGGCATGCTGCGCCTGGGTGCGCCGTATGTGCTGCCGCACGGAGCCGGGAAAGGGAATCTGATTGTTGAAGGGCCGTGCTCGGTCGTCGACCTGAACGGATACGACACCCGCGTCAACCGCCTGTCCGGGTGGGGGAGCATAACAAACGCTTCGTGTACAAACGTTGTGCTGGGGGTTTTGGCGGACGGTTCCAGCGATCATTGGGAGCATGCCTGGATCAGTAAAAACATCAGTCTGGAAAAGCTCGGCACCGGCACACTGAGCGTGCGCCGCAAGGGATCGATCCCGACGAACTGCACGATCAGTGCCGGCACACTGCTGGTGGCGCAAAATACGGTGTATCCGTTCTACAGGCTGAAGCTTGAGGATGTCAGAACATTGACGGAGCACGGCGTGCAGCTTGCCGAGTTGGCGCTTTACGATGGCGTCACCGACGTGACCGGACTGCGGACGAATCTGGCATACGACACGACGTGCGATCCTGGGATGAACGCGTTTCCCCCCAATGAAACCCCGGAGAAGGTGGTTGACGGCAGCCTGGATACCAAATGGCTTGACTGGCGTCTCGGGACGGAGCGCTCGCCAATCTATCGCGACAATGTGTGGGTGCGGCTGGATTTTGCGGAGCCGCAAAAAATCACGCACTACACCTGGGCCACCGCGAACGACGACCCCAGACGCGATCCGTCCGCTTGGAGGATGCAGGGGAGCACCAACGCTACCGATTGGATTGATCTTGACTGTCATGCGCGCTTCCTCGCGCCAAACGACCGGAAAACTTGGGTCAGCACATCCGGGTTCGCGCTTGATCTTGGCGCAAACGACGCAATCGACGATACGGCTCAAGTACAGATCAAAACGGGCGGCACATTGTTGGTGCAGAGTGCGTCCGAGACAATCGGCGGAATCACAGGTGCCGGCTCGGTGGTTATTGATGGCGCGACACTGACGTTGAACACGGCTGAAGGGGTAACGGCTGAATACGATGGCCTGATATGCGGCGACGGGACGCTGGTCAAGGACGGCACCGGCACCCAAACGCTCAACGGAACAAATGCCATACAAGGCAGCGTCGTTGTGCAAGGCGGTGTGCTGGCGCTCGATCCGCAGGTCAGGACACCCTTTACCTGGTTCCGTTTCACGGTCAAGGAAACCAGGAGCGCCGGTGCAACAGTGATGCAATTTGCCGAGTTGGCTCTGTATGATTCGCTCGGCGTCCGTCAGAATCTAAACCTTTCCGCAGGCACCGCCCCGGACGCCCTACAACCGGGGCAGTGGGCCACGCCCGCCGCTTATCCAGGTAGTTCTTCAGAGCACGCCGGAAAACTGTTCGACGGTGACATGGCAGCCACATCCAAATGGTGTCCCAACAACAATGACATAAAGCCCGACGACGCGGCGACATGGCGGACCGTGGTCATGCGGCTTGCCGGCAGTCCAGAGATCGTCGCCTACAATCTGGCAACTGCCACGGAGGCCATTAATATACGCGATCCATATATCTGGCTGATGGAGGGTAGCGTGGACGGCGTAAACTGGGTGACTCTCGACGAGAAGTCAGGGGTGACCACAGACACCCGCGGCTGGTACAACAACGACCAAGCCTATTCCTTTACGCAAGCCGCAGCCAACATCGAAACCACAGATGATGACTGTTTCCTGCCCGGGACCTCCATCGATGTCGGGCCGGGCGCGATGCTGACGGTGGTTGGCGGAAACGAGACCGTCGACTCGCTGCGCATCGATACAGCCGGTGCCGGAACGCTGTCCGGCGTGACGCTGGCCGCACACGGCTTGCTTGATTTACACACCGCGCTTGATGATCTTAGCGGACAAGTCCTGCCTCTGACGTTGACGGGAGTCAGCAACTGCGGGGCTTTAAGAGCATGGACGGTTTACGTAAACGGTGTCAGGGAACCAAGCTACTCGGTGTTTTACGACGAAGCGACCGGCGTTTTGCGCGTGTCCAGGAAGGGGCTCTGCATTACCATTCTGTGATGCTGGCATGCGGCGCGTATCGCCCTTCCGGGCTTTCGCTCTGCTGTGTCATAACTTGGGAAAGGAGAAAGAGATGAAGGGAACGTCCAGTATATCACGGCGCGGATTTGTGAAACAGGCAGCGGTGTGCGCGACGGCGGCGGCATGGTGCGGCAAGGCGTTTGCCGCGCCCCGCTTGAAGCCCAGAGGTGAACGCTTGAATCTCGGTGTGATCGGCACCGGAGGCCAAGGCAGAAGCAATTGGCGTGAAATGCTGGGTGGCGGCTCGGTCCATGTACAGGCCTTTTGCGATGTCGATGTCACGAAGCTGGACGAGGCCAAAGAGTGGTATGTCCAACAACAACGGACTCCTGATTTTAGGACATACTCCGATTATCGGCAGATGCTCGAAAAGGAAAAAGGGCTGGATGTCGTTGTCGTTTCCACTCCGGATCACACCCACGCGCGCGCGGCCATCATGGCTATGCGGCAAGGGTGTCATGTCTACGTCGAGAAACCTTTGGTGCGTACCATTTGGGAAGCGCGGTATTTCGGAAAGGTCGCGCGCGAGTGCGGTGTGTTCACGCAGATGGGGAACTCGTGCAGCCCGATGGAAGGGTTGCGGCGCGGCGCAGAGATTCTGCGTTCAGGTGTGTTGGGGAATATCGGAGCGGTTTATGCCTGGGTTGACAGACCGGAGATCTCACCGGGCAACAAATGGGGGTGGAAACAGCCGGTGCCGCGGCCTGAAGGCGCGGATCCAGTTCCGCAAGAATTAAATTGGGATGTCTGGCTGGGAACGGCACCGGAGCGCCCGTTCAAAAAGGACGTGTATCATCAGATCGCCTGGCGCGCGTTCCATGACTTCGGCACGGGAGCTCTCGGCGACATGGGGTGCCATACCCTGAACCTTGCGTTCCGCGGGCTGGAACTCGGCGCTGTGGTTTCGGCGGAAGCGGTCGACGTTTCAGAGCGTGTCGAAGGCTCGTTCCCGCGCTTCAGTGTGGTGCGGCTGGACTTCGCCGCTCGCGGTGACAAGCCGCCGGTCTCTGTATATTGGCATGACGGCTACAAAAAACCCTCAGCGGAACTTATGCCGCAGGTTGTGGCCACGATGGGCGGCGTACCCGGATGCGGTTGCCTGTTCATCGGGGACAAAGGCATCCTTTTCAGCGCGGGAACCAACGGTGACATAAACTATATCGCCTTGGCAGGGGAACCCAAACTACGGTCGATCGATAAGCATGAAGTCTGTCTGAACATCCCGAAGTCGTTGCCTCGCGTAAACTGCGGGCATCGCCTGGAGTTCATCAATGCCTGCCGCGGTGAGGGAAAACCTTTTTCCGACATCGACCACTCCGTTCCTTTTGTGGAAAGTATTTTGCTGGGCAGTCTGGCGCAACGCGTGCCCGGCAAGATCAAATGGGATGCGTCCAAGTGCATGTCGGACAATGCTCTGGTGAATACACTGATCAAACCGCACATCCGTGCCGGATGGGAGTTTTGACAGCACCGGCAGCGATTTCGTTAACTGATTCAAAAGAGGAAACACAAGATGAAAAAACTCATCGCAACGGTTGGATTTCTGGCGACATTTGCTTGCATGGCGGCGGAAAAATCGCCGCTCACGCTGGCGCTCCAGGCCTATACCTTCAAAGACCGCACGATGGTCGAGACCATCGAGGTGGCCAAACGTCTGGGGTTCAGCGCCATCGAACTCACGCCCGTTCAGAAACTGGGCGGGACCTTCACGGGAACGTGTACCCATTCCGGTATGTCGCCGGAGACGCGCGCGGCTGTGCGCGCCTACTTGGCCAACTGCGGGGTGAAGGCGCTCAGTTATGGCGTCGTCAACGCCCCGGATGAGGCCGGCTGGCGCAAGCAGTTCGAGTTCGTGCGCGATCTCGGCATAGGGATGTTGCTCACCGAGCCGCCACCCGGTCAGTTGCCGCTGATTGATCGGCTGGCGCAAGAATACAAAATACGGGTACATATCCACAATCATGCGCGCACCAATCCGTGGTGGGACCCCGCGTTTATGGCCGCGAAGGTTGCTGCTTGCAGCGAGTGGATCGGTGCCGGGGCCGATACCGGACATTGGGTGCCTGCAGGGGTCAAGCCCGCTGAGGGTATCCGTCAACTCGCAGCTTCGCGTATCTTCGCGCTGCACCTCGTGGATGTCAATGCGGCGGGCAAACCGGTGCCATACGGTACTGGTGTCGGTGGTATTGCGGAGATCCTTGATACCCTCAAGGCCAAAGGCGAACCGGTCGTCGTCACGCTCGAATACGAACAGTGGGATGATTTCACCGAAAAGAATGTCCGTGCCTGTGTAGAGTGGTTCAACGCCTATCTGAAGCAGTGATCGTTCGTGATTGAGCGCGACTACCAGCAAACTCATGTGATCCCGGCCGTTCCGAGCTACCTGCCCGGAACGGCGATTGAGATCGTGCGCACGGACAGGCCGGCACGCCCCCCCGCCCATGCGTTGTTCGACTTCGACGGCACGCTGAGCCTGATCCGTGAAGGGTGGATGGAGATCATGATCCCGATGCTGACCCGGCACCTGTTGCCGTATGCGCAGCCGGGGGAAACCGAAGATAGCATCACTGCGCTAGTGCGTGATTTCGTCACAACGCTGACGGGCAAACAGACCATCTATCAGATGATCCGGCTGGCCGAGGAGATCCGCCTGCGCGGCGGGACGCCTCTCGCGCCGCTCGACTATAAAGCCGAATATCATGACTTGCTCATGGCTCGTATTGACGCAAGACGCCGTGGACTGGCCGACGGAACGTTGTTCCGCGACGCTCTGCTGGTGCCCGGCTCGCTGGATATTCTCGCTGGACTGCACGAGCGCGGCGTTGCCTTGTATATCGCCTCTGGTACAGATGAAGCATACGTGCTCGAAGAGGCGCGGCTCTTGGGGCTGGACACTTTTATGTCCGGACGGATCTACGGCGCACAGGCCGACTACGCCTCTTTCTCCAAAGAGCAGGTCATTCAAAACATCCTTACGGAGAACCGTGTGGAAGGCACCGATCTGGTGGCTTTCGGTGACGGATATGTTGAAATCGCAGACTGTAAAGCCGTCGGCGGCTTTGCCGTGGCGGTCGCGAGCGACGAGGCTAATCGCTCTGGACGCTGCGACGCCTGGAAGCGCGAGCGCCTGATCGGTGCCGGCGCGGATATCGTCATCCCGGACTACCGGGAAAGCGCCGCGCTGCTCGATTACCTCTGGGGCGGTGAGGCATGAAGAGTCTCGTCGACACATTCGACGCAGCAAGGCTGCATGCGCTACTCACCCGCTTTGAAGGGCTGCGCGTAGCGGTGTTGGGCGATTTCTTTTTGGACCAATATTTTGAGATTGATCCCGCATGCGTGGAGACCTCGGTGGAAACCGGTCGGCAGGCGCATCAGGTGACAGCCATTCGCCATGCGCCGGGCGCGGCGGGCACGGTGGTCAACAATCTGGCCGCGCTAGGCATAAGGCCAATCGCCGTGCTGGGCGTCACGGGAGACGACGGCAACGGCTGGGCGCTGCGACGCGACCTGACGGCATTAGGCTGTGATCTCACGCACCTGCTTACCGACGCCGCCTGCGTA
>Ga0116147_1004416_pt1 | contig 12567 bp, 17 predicted proteins | sample AD_JPNHG3_MetaG_FD_89749 | JGI IMG/M metagenome (GOLD analysis project Ga0116147, IMG submission 89749) | Active sludge microbial communities of municipal wastewater-treating anaerobic digesters from Japan - AD_JPNHG3_MetaG | ecosystem: Engineered > Bioreactor > Anaerobic > Digestate | place...
ACATAATTATAAATTAGAAATTTTTATTGATCCTTGCGAGGAGTCTCGCCTTTGGCGAGACGACGAAGCAATTTCGAGCGAATACTCTGGGATTGCCACGGTCGCCCAAAGGCGACCTCGCAATGACACCTTCTTTTCAACGCTCGTCCATTTACGCTGCGGCTCGCGTTAAAGACAGCGGGCGAGCGTTGAAAAAGGTTTGAAAATTAAATCATTAGTCATTTAATGAAAATTAGAAATTAGAAATTAGAAATTTTTAAAAGTATCTTTTATTCTATTAAATTTTCATCTTTTTTGCAAGCAAATAGATAATGGATTTTTAAATCTTTTTAGAATTCAATTTTAATATTTCCTTAAAGTTGTCACTGGACGCAACTTTCACTTGAAATTTATAACCGCATCTTTGGCAATAATAATAAATAATATATTTGTCTCCTTTTTTTCCTAAGCCGACAGGTTCCATTAATCCACCACATTTTGCTTTTCTATCTCCTGGATTTATATCTACATGCTTTGACCAAAGGCAATTTGGACAATGATCAGTATATCCTGTTCCTTTTACAAAAAAACCGCATTTATCACAAGTAAAATTTTCAACTCTTTTTTGAAATTTCTTTTCAGGCAATTGCATAATAATAAATTTTGACGCTTTTTAAATATAGTATTAGATGCTAAATAAAAATTAATATCAATATCAATATCAATATCAATTATATAAAAAACAGGGTTGGGCCCTGTTTTTTATATTTTTTCATTTCTTTAATATTGGCATCTTACTTCAAAATAACTCCGCGGATGACGACAGTTAGGGCATTCTTTTGGTGGTTCTGTGCCAAAATGAACATATCCACAATTGCGACAAACCCACATTACTTTCTTTTTCTTTTTAAAAACCTCATTCTTTTCTATATCGTCTAATAATCTTTGATATCTTTTCTCATGTTGTTCTTCTATTTCAGCTACCTCTTTAAAAAATGTTGCTGCGTCTTTAAATCCTTCTTCTTTTGCTATTTTCTCAAACTCAGGATACATTTGAGACCATTCATAATGTTCTCCCTCAATTGCCTTTTTCAGATTTACCTTTGTGCTTGACCATTGACCCAATAATTTCCAAATCATTTTAGCATGTTCTAATTCGTTTTTAGCAGTTTCTTCAAACACGGCAGCAATAGCTTCAAATCCTGCCTCACGGGCAATTTTTGCAAAATATGTATATTTGTTTCTAGCTTGGGATTCACCAGCAAAAGCCTTCCACAAATTTTCTTCGGTCTTTGATCCTTTTTTTACTGGATTAGGATCAGAAACAGTAACCGGATCTTTCATATAATTATTTTTTTTAACTCTTTTTATTTTTTTCGACCTTTATTATATTTAAAATTCTTTTCTCTCTTTAAATTCCTGTTTTTTGCCCTCGTTCCATTGCTGAACCGGTCTTAAATAACCCACGATTCGAGAATAAACCTCGCAGGGCTGGTAATTTTTCAATGATTTATCTTCAAGATAACAATTTTTACATTTGAAAATTTCAATTTTTTCTCCGTTTTTATCATAAGTTAATCTTACACCATTTTCAATCTTTTTATCTTTGTCAATCTTTAATTCTTTTTTACAATCATGGCAAAAAATTTTTGATGAAGTTTTTGTAACCATAAATAAAAATAATTTACTAATAAGAATGTTCAGTTATGCTTACTAATACATTTACCTCACTTGGAGTAACTTCTAAAATTCCCTTTTCAATTTCAAAAAATAATTCTTTTTCTTTTTTCAATTTTAATTTTCCCTTTTCTAAAAAAGTAATTAAAGGAGCGTGATGAGGTAAAACGGTCAAGGTTCCTTTTGCTCCAGGAGCAGTAAGCGATTCGGCTTCGCCCTGATAAAGTATTTTATTCAAAGAAAGAATATTAACTAACATAAATTAGAATTTACAAATTTTTAATTTTTAAAACAGTAAGAAAGTCTGTAATAATTGTAAATTAGTAAATCTGTAAATTGAAAATTAAACAAGCTTTCCTTTCATATAAAGATCTTCTTCTTTTATTGAGTCAACTTCACCAGAAATAATTTTTTTAAAACCATCAATTGTATCTTTTAAAGAAACATACTCTCCTTTCTTCCCTGTAAAAATTTCAGCCACATGAAGGGGTTGAGATAAAAACCTTTGAATTTTTCGTGCTCTCTGAACTGTTAATCGATCCTCATCCGAAAGCTCCTCCATCCCCAAAATAGAAATAATATCTTTCAGGTCTTGATATTTCTTTAAAACTCTTTTTACCTCCATGGCCACAAAATAATGATCTTCACCAACAATGCTTGGGTCTAGGATTTGAGAGCTACTCTCTAGAGGATCAACAGCCGGATAAATTCCAAGATCCGCAATCTCTCTTGATAAAACAATGGAAGAATCAAGATGAGAAAATACTGATACTACACCAGGATCTGTTAAATCATCAGCTGGTACATAAACTGCCTGAATTGAAGTAATTGATCCTTCTTTGGTTGAAGTAATTCTCTCTTCCAATTCTGATATTTCTTGAAACAAAGTTGGTTGATAACCGGTTTGAGAAGGAATTCTTCCCAACAACGCCGACACCTCAGATCCTGCTAAGGCAAATCTAAAAATATTATCAGCAAAGAAAAGAATATCTTTCTTCTCAACATCACGAAAATATTCAGCAATGGTTAATCCAGCTGAAGGCACTCTAAATCTTACACCTGGTGCCTCATTCATTTGTCCAAATATTAAAGCACAATTTTTAAGCACCCCAGCATTTTTCATTTCAAGTAAAATATCGTTTCCTTCCCTTGATCTCTCTCCAATGCCAGTAAAAACTGAATAGCCCTTATGAACTTCAGCCACATTTCGAATTAATTCTTGAATCAACACCGTTTTTCCAACACCAGCGCCACCAAATAATCCTGCCTTGCCTCCTTTGGGAATTGGCGCTAACAAATCAATGGCTTTTAATCCTGTTTCCAAAATTTCAATTTTAGTTTCCTGCTCAACCATTTTTGGAGCTTTTCGATGAATAGACCAAAGGTCTTTTGCTTCAATTTCTCCTTTACCATCAATAGGGTTACCCAACACATTTAATACCCTGCCCAGCGATTTATCACCTACAGGCACTTTAATAGGAGACCCTGTATCAATTACTTCATCTCCTCTTTTTAATCCCTCTGTGGGACCCATTGCTAAACATCTTACCCTTTTTTCTCCTAAATTTTGCTCCACTTCTAAAGTTAAATTAACCCTTTCTACTTTTAAAGCGTTAAATATTTTGGGTACTTTTTCTTCAAATTCTACATCAACGACAGGACCTAAAACTTGTATAATTTTTGCCATAGTAGTAAATTGCGTCAATTGTTAAAATTGTTAAGCGGTAGCGTAACGCGCAACGTCAAGCGTGTAAACTTTGCACTTTCCCGCTGTAAGACGCATTTCTTTCAATGTATTCCTTCGATTCGACTCAAAAAATAATTATTTCTTGGTAAACCCGCCGTGGGCGGACGTATCGAAGGACCATCTTAATTAAATTAGTAATGTAATGTAATTTGTAATTAATTATTCTATTGCTTCCTTTGCTGAAGTAATTTCAGAGACTTCAGAAGTAATCTGGGCTTGCCTTGCTTTATTATATTCTAATGTCAAATTTTTTATTACTTCTTTTGCATTGTCCATTGCTCTTTTCATTGCCATCATTCGACTCGCTTCTTCTGATGTTCGTGCTTCTAAAACAGCATGATATAATTCTGCAGCCATTAATTGAGAAAGCGCTTCATCAAAAATTTCCTCAAACGATGGTTCAAATATGTAATCTATCTTTTTTTCAGAAACAGTTTTACCTGCAGTTTCTTTCATCATCTCTCTTAATTTTTTTTCATCAGCAGGAAAAACTTGAACTGTTCTTGGACTTTGCACAAAAGAAGTAAAATAATGGGTAGCAAAAAGAAGGATTTTTTTGTACGCTCCCTTTTGATAAAAATCTTCTAGATATTTAAATAATTCATCAGTCCTTTTTTTCTCTTCAAATTCTTTAATGTCTGGAAATTCCATCTTAATTGTGTATTTTTTTGTTTTAAAAAAATTAGTTGTTTTTTTTCCAATAGTAATTAATTCTACCTCTCCTTCCTTTTTCAATTGTTCAATTTGCCGTTGAGCATACCTTAAAATGTTTTTATTGTAAACTCCACAAAACCCTTTATCAGAGGCAAAAACAACAGCTAAAATTTTTTGTGTTAGGACTGAAGGATTGTTTTTTTTATCATCTTGCAAATTATTTTGCACATCCTCTTGCAAACTTTTTTGATACTCTATTAATTTTATTAAAAGCTCTATTGATTTTCTTACAAAAGGACGAGAATTCAAGGTTGCGTTTTTTAATTTCCTCACTTTCATTGCCGCAATCAACTCCATCGCCTGGGTCAAACCATAAATGTTCTGTGTGGCATTTATTTTATTTTTTACTTCCTTCAACTTCATATTTTTTTGTTACATCTTCAAGTATCTTATCTAATGCAGCTTGAGTAGTATCATCTAATTCTTTCTTCTCTCTAATTGATTTGAAAATATCAGGTTTTTTAAATTCAATTACTTCATATAATTCATTTTCAATCTTCTTAACATCCTCGATCCGCACATTGTCTAAAAATCCTTTTGTACTAGCATATATCGATACGATCTCTTTTTCAATGGGCAATGGTTTCAACTTTTCTTGTTTTAATATTTCTCTGATTCGCTCACCCCGTTTTAAACTTTTTTTTGTATCTTCATCAACCTCTTCAATAAATTCTACAAATTGTTCTAGTTCAGTAAACTGAGCCAGTTCCAATTTTAGAGTAGAAGCGGTTTTTTTCATTGCTTTGATTTGAGCAGCTGATCCTACCCTTGAAACTGATAAACCAACATTTACTTCTGGTTTTTGACCCTTCAAATAAAGCGATGTATCAAAATAAATCTGACCATCACAAATAGAAATCACATTAGTAGGAATATATCCAGTAATATCACCGGCTTGGGTCTCTAGAATCGGAATTGCAGTTAAAGAACCACCCCCTTTATCCTTGTGCATTTTTGCTGCTCTTTCCAACAACCTTGAATGAAGATAAAAAATATCTCCAGGATATGCCTCTCTGCCTGGCGGTCTTCTTAAAATCAAAGCAATTTGTCTCCAAGCATAACCATGTTTTGTTAAATCATCGTAAATCACAACAGCATCTTGACCTTTTTCCATAAAATATTCACCCTGAGCGCAAGCAGCATATGGAGCAAGATACCATAATGAAGCGGGCAATGAAGCGGACGCGGCAACAACTATTGTATACTCAAAAGCACCATATTTTTCTAATAATTCAACTGTTCTTGCAATTTCTGCTTCTTTTTTGCCAATAGGACAATAAATACAAATAGGCCTTTTTGCTTCATTTTTTTGATTTAAAATAATGGTTAGGGCATGATTTGATTTATCAGTGGTTCTGTCTCCTAAAAACAATTCTCTTTGTCCTCTTCCAATAGGGATCAAAGCATCAATCATTTTAATACCTGTATGCAGGGGCTCATTTACGGGTTCTCTTTCTACCACCGAAGGGCCAATTTTTTCCAAGGGAGCCAATTTTGTTCCCTGAATTTCTCCTTTACCATCTAAGGGATTGCCCAAGGGATCAATAACTCTTCCAATTAAATTTTCTCCCACAGGCAAAGAAAGAGTTTTTCTTTCTCTTTTAACAATATCGCCCTCTCTAATCTTAGAAAAATCACCCAGTACAATAGCACCTACTATATCTTCTCCCAAATTAAGTGCAACACCTAAAACATCTGCTGTTTCAAATTTTATCATTTCAAAACTTTCAACTTCTTTTAATCCCGCAATCATAGCAATACCATCTTTTACTTCTACCACCTCGCCTATTTCTTCTTTTCCTGGTTTTAATTCTAGGTTTTCAATTTCTTTTTTTAAAATTTCAAATGTGTCCATAATCTTTCCTTAAAATTATTTAAAATACCCTTGATTGAACCATCAATGAGATAATTTTCGTCTTTTGCTAAAAATCCACCAATAATCTCAGGTTCAATCCTAAGTTTAATTTCTTTTTCTCCTAATGTTTTTTTGACACCTCTTTCTATTTTCTGTAAAAATTCTTGCTCAAAATTTCTTGCCAGTATCAACTCAATCTTTTGTTTTTTTTCTTCTCTTTTTAATTCTTTTAAAATAGCCGGCAAAAGATGCAGTTGGTTTTTTTCTGCTAATAGTTTTAAAAACACCCTTACAATCTCTTGCTTTTCTTTGTCGCTTTTACCTTGAGTTAATGAAAGTAATATCTTAACTAATTTCTTAATCATTGTTGCTTGTTAAAAGATTCTCGATAATTTGCTTATCTTTTTCAGAATTAATCTTTTCCTTTAAAATTTTTTCGCTCACAGCCAATACTAATTCAAGGTTTTTTTGGGAAAACTCTCTTTTGCGTTTTTCAATCTCTTTTTGAGCCATTTGCTGGGCCTGTTCTAAAATCTTTACTCTCTGTACTTCTGCCGCGGTTAAAATTTCTTTTTCTTTTTGTTTCCCTCGCTCCTCACTTTCTTTTAAGATTTGCTTTGCTTTTTCTTCTCCTTCTTTTAAAATCTTGGCCCTTTCCTCTTCAGCCAGTTTTATCTTTTCTTTTGATTCCTCAGCTAATTTAACGCCTTTCTCAATCTTTTCTCGCCTTTCTGAGAGTATCTTCAAAAATGGTTTAAAAGCAAACCGCTGAAGCAAATAAAGCAGTATTATCAAGTTGATAATCTGACCAATTAAAATCTTCCAATTAATTCCGAAGGTGTCCAATGGATTCATTGAAAAAATTTAATCAAAACGGTAAAGATGTTTTTTTCATCATTACCAATTTTGATAATAATTAACTTATTAAACGAACTTTAAAATTATTGCCACTACCAAACAATAAATGGCAATTGCCTCAACAAAAGCAATAGACAGAATCATTCCTGTCTGAATTTTTGAAGCGGCTTCTGGGTTTCTACCCATTGCTTCAAGTCCCTTTGATCCTATTTTGCCGATACTTATTGCTGGGGCTATTGCTCCAATAGCTATTGTTAAAGCAATGGCTAAATCTTTTATAGCTTCTGTTTCCATATTTTTTAAAAAAATTAACTATAATTTCTCTCGACCTTTAATATTTATTTTTTCAACTTTTTTGTTAAAAACGGTAATACAAAATAATAAACATCAAGGAAGGTTAAAACCAATCCTAATATCATAGCAGAAATTAAATAAAAAGGAAAGGTCTCAAACTTTTTATCAAGAAATACACCCAATATCAAAAAAATCACTAAGGGTAATGCAATTAAAAAACCCATTTCCAGTCCCAATGAAACAGCATAAAAAAAATTATTTGATTTATCTTTGTTCTGGTTTTTCACTGGTGACGACATAAAAAATAATAATTAAAGAAGAAAAAATAAGGGCTTGAATGAACCCAACAAAAATCTCCAATGCCAAAAAGGGCAAAGGAAACACATAAGCCAGCATAAATGAAACAATCATTAATAACACCTCGCCCGCCAAAAGATTCCCAAAAAGCCGAATTGCCAAAGAGAATGTCCGCGTCAACTCGCCCATTCCTTCTAAAAGTCCAACAAAAAGAAAAATGGGATTTTTACTAATATATTTTTTAATATAATTAGAAAATCCCAAGTCCTGGAGAGATAAAATATGAACTGAAACCATTGAAAAAACAGCCAAAGCCAATGTAAAATTTAAATCAGAGCTAGGAGATCTTAAAAAATTAAAAACGCCGATGCCCGGCAAAATTTCTAAGAGATTAGACAAAAGAACAATAATAAAAATAACAGCAGTCAAGGGAAAAATTTTCAATGTTTTTTTCCTATCATTGGTAATACTATCCACATATCCCAATAATGCTTCAAAAGCCCACTCAAAAAAATTTTGCAAAGAATCGGGAATAATCTTCTTTTTTTTAAAAGCAAAAAAAGATAATAGAACCACACACAACCCTATTATTAGAGTTAATAAAAAAGTATTAGTTATAGGAAAACCAAAAACATCAAATAATTTTTCTGCAGCAATTGAAATTTCTGGAACATCCATAAAATTAAAATTATCTTTAGATTATATAAAAATAAAAAATAATTTGTCAAGGGCTTTTACCAAGTTTAAAGTAACTTATTTATTTTGAACAGTCATATTCTCTCGATAAAAAAGCAAATTCGAGCGTAGGACTAAAATTGGCGGTACCTTTTAGACAAAATCAAAATATACTGCAATTTTGGAACCAAAACTATTATGGGGTATGGGAAACACCCATGTTTTGGTTTCGGGAAGATAGGAAGGAACGAAGTGACTGACGCAAGAAACCAGAATTTTACGAAGTAAAATTACTGGTGTCTTGAGGGATGCTCAAAGAAAATTTCATTTTCTTTTCGCCGAATTTACTGTGTAAATTCGAGCTCGAAACCAAAACTATTATGGGGGCATGGGAAACACCCATGTTTTGTTCTCAGAAGTCAATGAAGTTTACTTCATTTCCACGCTCGCTTCGCTCGCGTATCTAAAGAAACAGTGAGCGTAAGCGAACCTGTGTCTTTAAGGAGGGTGTGGGAACAAAACTGCGGTGGGGGTGAGATTCGAACTCACGGTGGCTTTTCAACCACAGCGGTTTTCGAAACCGCCCCGTTCGTCCACTCCGGCACCCCACCTTATTAATTATTAAAAAGCGCCCTCAACCGGAGTCGAACCGGTGTTTGATGGCTGAGAACCACCTGTCCTAGGCCACTAGACGATGAGGGCAAAATAACTATAATGCGTTTAATGCCTGATTTACTAATTTATCTGCTTCTTTGTTTTCTTCTCTGGGAATATAATTAAAATTAACATTTTTAAAATCAATTTTTAAATTCCAAACTTCCAAAAACAATGGCTGCAATCCTTTCTCTAAAATCTTATATTTTCCATTTAATTGCCTTACCACCAATTCACTATCCAAATAACATTCCACTTCAAGATCTTTTATCTTGTTTTTCCCAAAAATCTGCTTTAATTTTTTAAGAGCAAAAATTAAAGCGCTGTACTCTGCCTGATTATTAGTAGTTTTGCCAATGTATTGTGAGTATTGCTTCTTATCATTGGGCGGTATAGTAATAACAATTCCAATTGCTGCTGGACCTGGATTCCCCCTTGCCCCACCATCTGTATGTAAAATCACCTTCATATTTTTAAATTTTTATTCAAAAATAATAAAATTTATTGTCACAACTACACAACAAAAAAAGAAAAATCGACTCCCCTTGCCCGAGAAGTTTTGTTTTTTTACTATTAATTGAAAAATTGCTCTGCTTCTTTCATTATTTCAACACCAGAACTAGTCCCAATAATATCTGCTCCTTCTTCTATCATCCAAATTGCATCTCTTAAGTTTCTTATACCGCCCGCTGCCTTTACCAACAATCCAGGTGCATTTTCCCGCATTAATCTTATATGTTTTGCTTTTTCTTTCAATTCAGAACTTCCCAAAGGATCTTTTTCAGTGGCTGTCTTCACACAAATTGCACCAGACTCCTTTACTATTTTTGACGCTATTTTTATCTCTTCATTTGTCAAATAACCACTACCAATAATCACCTTCGTCGGCAAAATCTTGGCAATTTCTGTAAGGTCTTTCAAAACTTTATCATTTCGTTCATATTTTAAATCTATAACATTCATTACAACATCAATTTCATCTGATCCGTCTGCCTTTGCTTTTTCCGCCATTTTAATTCTTTCCTGGTGTAAAGATAGTCCCATTGGAGGATCAATTAACGTTGTTAATTTTGTGTCTGTTTCCCTTAATATTTCTTTGGCTAATTTTGTCCACTCAGGATTTACACAAAGCCCACGAAAATGATATCTTTTGCAATCCTCGCAACTTTTTATAATATCTTGGCTGGTAGCATTTTTTTTAATATTGGTATGGTCTATATATTTTGCAATTGTCATATTTTATTGTTTATTATGGCACTTAGATTATTAAAATCAATGCCTTGTGCAATCTTAACAAGAAATCCTCAAATCGTCAACCTCTCTCAATTAGTGGTTTGTATGTTTTTTTCTCCATTCCTCAATTTTTTTGTGGTCACCTGATAAAAGCACCTTGGGAACTCTCCATTTGCTAAAAATCTCGGGACGGGTATAAACAGGATAGCCAGAAGCAGATTTTTGATAATTTGTTTTGGGCAATAGATTGCGCTTTTCCTCTATTGACTGAGGATTCCCCAACACACCCGGAATCAACCTGCTTACTGTATCAATAATCACCATTGCGCCTAATTCTCCTCCTGATAAAATATAATTGCCAATCGAAATTTCTTTATCAGCAATGTGTTTTGCTACTCTTTCATCTACTCCTTCATAACGACCACAAATCAAAATCATTTCATTTAACTTTGAAAAACTTTCTGCCGTTTTTTGATTAAATAAATCTCCTTTGGCAGATAATAAAATTGTTTTTTGCTTTTTATTCTTTTGATTGTGTTTAGAATTTTCTTTTTTTGAAATTTGCTTTATTGATTCAACTGCTTTATAAATTGGCTCAACCTTTAAAACCATTCCTGGCCCCCCTCCAAAGGGTCTATCGTCAACTGTTTTTCTTTCATCATCAGTAAAATCTCTTAAGTTGTGAATTTTTATACTGATTAATCCTTTTTTTTGAGCACGTTTTAAAACTCCTTCATTAAAATATGAATCGAAAATATGAGGAAAAATGGTAATAATATGAAACACCATATAAATTATTAAATTAAAAATTATAAAATACAAACCAACTGCTAGAAAAAATCTAATTTTTGTTTTTTTTCTTCTTTTTCTAATGAAAACCGTGCTATATTATATATAATAGCACGGTTTTTTGAAAACTGTAATACTTTTGAGATTTACAGTTTGAACTCCTCATCAAGACCTTCAGAGCCGGTATCTTCTTTTTTCTCTTCGCCTTCTGCTTTTTCAAATTTCTTTCCAAACTCCCTTCTTCCACCTTCTGGCTCCTCAATTTTGAGATTCACCCTTGCGTGATTTTTTAATCCAACAATCCTCACTAGGTTTCTAATTGCCCTAGCAGTAGAACCTTGCTTTCCAATAATTTGACCCATGTCCTCAGGGTTTACTCTTAAAGAAAGCAAAACTCCCATTTCATCAACTTTTCTTTCAACCTTCACGTCTTCTGGGTGATCTACTAATGACTTGATAAGGAATTCAAGGAACTCCTTGTCCTTGTCTTTTTCTTCAGCCATATTCTTAACTTATTTACATTCGTCTTAGGAAGTTAGATAATTAGTTTTTCTAATATATCTAAACTACCTAATCTTTTCTAATTTTTTCGACCTTTGCTCCCAAACGGGAAATCTACCTTCTATCTATTATTATAGCAATTTTAATTAACAATGTCAAAAATTTTTCAACGATGTGTCATCAGAAACCAAAATAATTTCCTCTTCCAGTTCAATGCCAAATTTATTTCTTATCTTTTGTTTTATTAAACTAATTAAAATAATCACATCCTCTGCCCTTGCTCCGCCCAAATTCACGATAAAATTAGAATGTTTTTCAGAAACCTGCGCACCGCCAATTTTCTTTCCCTTCAAACCGCATTCATCAATTAAATAAGCTACTGGTATAAATCCTTTTTCTTGAAATTGTTGCAGATCGGGAAATTTTAATAATAATTTTTGATTATTTGCTGCTGTAAGCGGTATATTTTTAAAAACACTTCCCACTGAAGGATATTCAAGGGGCTGGCGCTCTTTTCGATAAATAAGATTTTCTTTTATTTTATCTTTTATTAATTCTTGATCTCCTTTTTTTAATTTAATCTCTGCTTCAAGAATAATATAATTTTTATTTTCTTTAAAAAAAGAACTACGATAGGAAAATTGACAATCCTTGTTGCTAAAATTTTGAGAATCAAGGGTTGATGATTTAATATTTAGAGCTTTTACAGATGCTACCACATCAGCCATTGAAGCGCCAAAAGCACCAGCATTACCGTAAATTGCTCCACCCACTTGGCCAGGAATACCAGCAGCCCATTCAAATCCTGTAAATCCTTTTTTTAGTGAAATGTTTACCAGCTTATTTAAGGGAACACCAGCATTAGCATTTATTTTAAAAGACGAACCATCTGCTGTGTCTGGTTTAATTGTTATCTCATCAGCAGATTGAAATTTTATTATAAGCCCGGGATATCCGTTATCTAAAAAAAGCACATTGCTTCCTCCTCCTAAAACAAAAAACGGAATTTCTTTTTGTTTTGCAAACTGAAGAGCTTCTTTTATCTCATTTAAGTGTTTTACAGTAGTAAAATATTCTGCTGTTCCTCCTATTTTAAAAGTTGAATAATTGCTCAATAAAACCCCCTTTTGAATATTAAGCATAAATGATTTTTTAAAAAGGACTTGGCGAGTTACTCCAATTCTAAAGTCTTTTGTGAGTGCTTACCACCAAGTCCATTATTATTTTATCTTTTTAAAAAATAAATTCAAGAGTAGCAGCAAAATTGCATTAATTAATTGTAAATTGCAACAAG
>Ga0116147_1004420_pt1 | contig 12564 bp, 9 predicted proteins | sample AD_JPNHG3_MetaG_FD_89749 | JGI IMG/M metagenome (GOLD analysis project Ga0116147, IMG submission 89749) | Active sludge microbial communities of municipal wastewater-treating anaerobic digesters from Japan - AD_JPNHG3_MetaG | ecosystem: Engineered > Bioreactor > Anaerobic > Digestate | place...
CCGGCTCGATCGGCGTGCTCGGCGGCAAGCTGCTCACCCGCGAGCTCTGGGCGAAGCTCGGCGTGACCTGGGACGAAGTGCACCGCGGCACCAAGGCCACGATGTGGAGCGGGCTCTCCGACTACGAGCCGGAGCAGTGGGCTCGCTACGAGGCCGGGCTCGACCGGGTCTATCTCGACTTCACCACCAAGGCTGCCGCGGGGCGTGGCAAGACGCGGGAGGAGATCCACGCCATCGCCAAGGGCCGGATCTGGAGCGGCGCCGACGCGCTCCGCCTCGGCCTCGTCGACGAGCTCGGCGGCATGACGACGGCGCTCCGTCTCGCACGCGAGGCGGCAGGGCTCGCCCCGGACGCGGCGGTCGAGCTGAAGCTCTACCCCGAGCCGCGCACGCCGTTCCAGGCGGTCATGGAGCAGCTGCGGGGGGAGCAGGCGACTGCGTCGCCGGTGCTCGTCAGGCTGCTCGAGGCGCTCCGCCCGGTGATCCGGCTGGCGGCCCGGCTCGGCCTCACCGGTCAGGACGCGGGCGAGCTGACGACCCCGCTGCCCGAACCGCTCTCCTGAGCGCCGGCGACGACGCCGGCGGCCTCCGCTTCAGGCGCCGCCCGCGGAGGCCCCGGCGTCGTGGATGTTGAGGATGTGCCCGCGCACCCGCAGGTAGTCGGTGAGGAGGCTCGTGTAGATGATGCTGAAGCTCGGATCGACGGCGCTCGCGGTCATCCGCTGCAGCTGCTCGTCGCGCAGCCGGTGCACCCGGCCGGTGAGCTCGTCGCTGAGCGCGCGGACCGGGGCGTCGGCGAGCCGCTGGCGCTTCGAGTACGCCTCCCGGATCTGCTGGTGGAAACCGGTCACCCCGTCGTGGAGCGCGAGCAGCCCCGCGAGCTGGGCTTCCGGGATCTCGAGCTCCCGGTCGCGCAGCTCGAGGTAACAGCGCAGGATGCTCGCGAGGCGGTCGCCCACCGACTCCAGCTCGTGCGCGATCCGCAGCTGCTGGCGCCCCTCCTCCGCGATCGCGTGGGGCACGTTGGCGTCGAGGATCTCCGTGAGGAAGGTGATGATCTCGCGCTGGATGTTGTCGAGCACCTCCTCGCGCCGGAAGACCCGCCGGCTCAGCTCCTCGTCCCGGAGGTCGCCGAACGCGAGGTCGCGGATCCAGCCGAGCATCTTCGTGGTCCCCTCGGCCATCCGCAGCACCTCGCCGCGGCTCTGCTCGATCCCGAGCACCGGCGAGTCGACGGAACGCGAGTCGAGATGGCGCAGATGGGGGATCTCGTCGCTCTCGCGCTCCGGGATCAGGCGCTCGAGCAGCCGCGCGAAAGGGCGCACGAACGGCAGGAAGACGAGGGTGTTGAGCACGTTGAAGCCGGTGTGGACGAGGGCGATGCCGGTGGTGACGACGACCGCGAACTTCCCGGCACTCCCCGCCGCCGCCAGCGTCAGGCCGCTCGGATCCACCCCTTCGATCAGGCCCACCGTCCGCCCCACGAGCCAGAGGTAGGGGTGAAAGAGACCGGTGATCCAGGCCACCCCGATCACGTTGAAGAGGACGTGCGCGCAGGCGGCGCGCCGGGCGGCCGTCGTGGCGCCGAGGGCGGCGATCACCACCGTGATCGTGGTGCCGATGTTCTCTCCGAGCACCAGCGCCGCCGCGGTCTCGAACGGGATCACCCCGGTCGCGGCGAGGCCGATCGTGATGCCGAGCGTGGCGCTGCTCGACTGCACGATCAGGGTCACCACGCAGCCGGCGAGCACGCACTTGAGGACCCCGGCGTAGGTCGTGGCCGAGAACCAGGAGAACGCCGCGACGAAGGTGGGCAGCTCGCGCATCGGCTCGAAGCCGTTCTTCATCAGCTCGAGACCGAAGAAGATCATCCCCAGCCCCATCACCGCCATCGCCACGAAACGAGACCGGTCGCGCCGCGCGAAGACGTAGACGAGCGCCGCGACCCCCAGCAGCGGCAGGCCCCAGGCGCCGAGCTTGAGAACCAGGATCCAGCCCGTGATCGTGGTGCCGATGTTCGCCCCGAAGATGACCCCGATCGCCTGCCGCAGCTGCATCAGCCCGGCGTTGACGAGGCCGATCACGATCACCGTGGTCACCGACGACGACTGCACGAGCAGGGTGACCGCCGTGCCGGTGGCGGTCGCCAGCAGACGGTTGCCGGTCACCAGGCTGATCATCCGGCGCAGCGAGTTGCCGGCGATCGTCTGCATCCCCTCGGACATGAACTTCATGCCGAGCATGAAGATGCCCAGGCCGCCGATCACGGCCATGGCCATCGCGAGGACCTGACTCATCGCCGCCTCCTGCCGCCGACGCCAGCGTTCGGCAGGGTGGAGAGAGGGCTCGACGGCCTGCGACCAGACGGGACGAGGCGCATGGAGGGGTTCGCTCCGTGGACTCTACCGGCGCACCGGGAACGAGAGTGGAGGCGGCGGCGTTCGGGACGGTGGCCTGGCGCGACCGCCCCGAACGCGGTGGCGCATCCTCTCACTTGACGATCGCGAGCAGCTCGACCTCGAAGATCAGGGTGGCGCCCGGCGGGATCGACGGCCGGCCCTGGTCGCCGTAGGCGATGTCGGAGGGGCAGACGAGCCGGGCCTTGCCGCCGACCTTCATCTTCTGCAGCCCCTCGGTCCAGCAGGGGATGACGCCGCCAAGCGGGAACTCGGCCGGCTGGCCGCGCTTGAGCGAGCTGTCGAACTCGGTGCCGTCGACGAGCGTCCCGCGGTAGTGGACCCGCACCTTGTCGGTCGCCTTCGGGGAGGCGCCCTGACCGGCGGCGACCTCGGCGTAGATCAGCCCGGAGGCGGTCTTCACGGCGCCGGGTTCCTTCGCAGCCAGCTCCTGGTACTCCCGGCCCTTCTTCTTCTCCGCCTCGGCCCGGCGGGCGGCGCGGGCCTGGGCGAGCTCCTGGGTCTTCGCCGCGTAGGCGTCGAGATCGACCGCCGGCTTGCCCGCCTGGGCGTCGGCGAGCGCCTGCTGCACCAGGGCGATCTCGGCGGCCGAAAGATCGAACGGCGCGAGGTTGCGGTGGACGAGCAGGCCGAGGGCGTAGACGGTCTTCTCCTCCTCGGTCTTCGGCGCCGTGGCACGAGCCGGAGCGAAGGCGGCGAGGAGAGCGAGACAGCAGATTCCGAGGGCGAGGTAGCGGACCATGGGGTCTCCTTTCGCGGCGGAGTCTACTCCCGTCTCCGGAACCCCGCCCGGTCAGGGGGCCGGCTCCTCCTCCCCATCCGGCTCCTCCCCTTCCGGCAGCGCGAGCGGCGCGAGGCCGGGGAGCTCGTGGCGGGTGATCGCCTCGATCTCCCCGCCCATCCCCATCAGGTTCTTCACGACCCGGTCGAGCTGGGCCTCGCGGCGCTTCCAGATCCTCTCCATCGCGGCCCGCTCCCGCAGCAGCTCGCCCTGCAGGGTCTGGTACGCCTCGGCGACGCCGCGCAGCCGGTTGGCGAACTGGGGGCTCGTGAGGTAGTCGAGCAGCGCTGCGGCATGGTCGTCCCGCCCGGCCGCGACCGCCCGGTGCTTCTGCGCCTCGAGCAGCGTCTGGCGCAGCGCCTGCGCGAGCGGCAACGCCAGCGCCGGGGGCACCACCCAGACCCCCTGATGGAGCCCGAAGCTCTCGCCGAGCTCGGCGGGCCGCGCGGTTGCCACGAGGACGGCGAGCTCCGCCTGGTTCGCCTGCTGATCCTCCTTGAGCTTGTCGATCCACGCCTTCGACCAGTTGACGGCGTTCTTCGCCTCCCAGACGATCCGTCCGCAGGAGGTGCCGGAGGCAAGCCGCACCTCCTGGAGCACATCGGCGCCGCGCTGTCCCTTCTTCACCTCCGTGATCCGGTCGTGCGGGAACGTTTCGGCCAGCTGCCGTTCGAGCTCGAGCTCGAGCGCCTCGCCGTGGAGCTGGGAGGAGCCCTGCTGGAGCTTGCGGGCGAGGTCTTCGTTCGCGCGCTGGGCGTCCTCGAGCTTCTTCTCGAGCTCCCGCAGGCGCAGCAGGTGACGTTCGGCGGCCTGTGCCTCGGCGCGCTCGGCGATCTGGCTGCGTTCGGCGGCGAGACGGCGCTCGGTTTCGAGCTCGAGCGCCTGCGCCCGATCCGCGAGCTCCCGCTGCTGGCGGTGGAGATCGGTCTCCCGGGCGCGCAGCTCGGCGACCTGCGCGTCGCGGGCGGCGAGATCCGCGGCGAGGCGTTCGGTCCGCTCCTGCGCCGCCTCGGCGGCCCGGCGCGTCTCCGCCTCCAGCCGCTCCGCGAACCGTCGCTCGCGCTCTCCGGCCTCGGTCCGGGCCAGGTCGAGCTCCTCGCGCAGCGCCGCGACGGCGCGGTCGTGCTCCCGCGCGAGCTGGCGCCGCGCTTCGGCGGCCGCCTCCTCCCGCAGCTCTTCGGCGAGCCGGCGGCGCTCCCTCTCCGCGGCCTCGGCGTAGCTCTCGATCACGTGTCCGGCGATCCCCTCGGCGAGCGGGAAGACCTCCCGGCAGCGGGGGCAGGAGATGGTGGCGTCGGCGGGCAGGGTCAGGGTACGGGTCATGTCGCCTCCCGGGCGCGGTGACGGATCGCGCCGCACTCGAGATTATCCGTCGCACCCCTGCCAGAACCTGTCAGGAGCCCACGAAGAAAGCGGGGGTGCGCCCTGGCGCACCCCCGCGGAGAAACCGTGATCGGACAGGAACGTTCAGAACGCCTCGTCCGGGAACTCCATCATCGAGGCGGCGCCGGCGAGCAGCGCCGCGAAGTGGGCCGAGTGCCGGGGGAGCATCCGCTGCACGAAGAAGCGGGCGGTCGCGATCTTCGCCTGGTAGAAGAGGGCGTCCTCCTGCCCCTCCTTCTCCATCGCCACCTTCGCCATCCGCGCCCAGAGGTAGGCGAACGCCACCCAGCCGAAGAGGTGGAGGTAGTCGGTGGCCGCCGCGCCGGCCTCGTCGCGGCTCTTCAGGCTCTGCTCGGCGAGCCAGCCGGTGGCCCGCTGCAGACGCTCGAACGCCTTGGCGAGCGGCTCGACGAACTCCTTCATCCGCTCGTTGCCCGCCTCCGCCGCGATGAACTCCGAGACCGGGTGGAAGAAACGGCGCAGCGACCGGCCGAAGTTGGCCGGCATCTTCCGCCCCACCAGATCGAGCCCCTGGATGCCGTTGGTGCCTTCGTAGATCTGGGTGATCCGGCAGTCGCGGACGAACTGCTCCATGCCGTAGTCGCGGGTGAAGCCGTAGCCGCCGCAGACCTGGAGCGCGGTGTTCGTGGTTTCGAAGCCGAGGTCGGTCTGGAACGCCTTGACCACCGGGGTGAGCAGCGAGGCGAGGTCGTCGCCCGCCTGCCGGCGCTCGGGGTCGGGATGGTGTTCCGCGTCGATGATGCCGAGGGTGGTCCAGGCGGTCAGCGCCCGGGCTCCCTCGGTGAAGGCGCGGCAGGCGAGGAGCATGCGGCGCACGTCGGGATGGACGAGGATCGGATCGGCCTCGAGCTCGGGGTACTTCACGCCGGTGAGCGAACGGCCCTGCAGGCGCTCGCGCGCGAACTGGACCGCTCCCTGGCGCGCCGCCTCGGCGAGGGCGAGGGCGTGGATGCCGACATGGAGCCGGGCGGCGTTCATGAAGGTGAACATCGCCCGCATCCCCTTGTGCGGCTCGCCGACGAGGTGGCCGACCGCGCCGTCGAAGTTCATGACGCAGGTCGCCGAGGCCTTGATCCCCATCTTGTGCTCGATGGCGCCGCAGGTGACGCCGTTGGGCACCAGCTTGCCCCCCTCCTCGCGCCGCTTCGGCACGATGAAGAGGCTGATGCCGCGGGTGCCGGCGGGCGCATCGGGCAGCCGGGCGAGCACGAGATGGACGATGTTCTCGGTCATGTCGTGCTCGCCGGCCGAGATGAAGATCTTCGTCCCGGTGAGCAGGTAGCTGCCATCCTCCCGGGGCTCGGCCTTCATCCGCACCAGGCCGAGGTCGCTGCCGGCCTGCGGCTCGGTGAGGCACATCGTGCCCGCCCATTCGCCGGAGGTGAGCTTCGGCAGATAGTAATCCTTCAGCTCCTGGCTCGCGTGATGGTCGATCGCGAGGTAGGCGCCGCTCGTGAGCGTCTGGTACATGGCGAAGGAGAGGTTCGAGGAGCAGAGCATCTCCCCCGCCATGATGTCCACGTGGTGCGGCAGCCCCTGGCCGCCGTAGTCGGGGTGACAGATGAGCGAGGTCCAGCCTCCCTGGGCGAGGAGGTCGTACGCCTCCTTGAACCCCTTCGGGCTGATCACCTTCCCCTGCTCGAACCGGCAGCCCTCCTCGTCACCCGGGGCGTTGAGCGGCTGGATGACCTCCTCGCAGATCCGGGCGAGCTCCTCCATCGCCGTCATCACCAGATCCTCGCCGGCATCCTCCATCCCCGGCAGAGCGGTCAGCGACTCGGCGTCGAACAGCTCGTAGTAGACGAAACGCAGGTCGCGCAGCGGCGCTTTGTAGGTGGGCATGCGCTAGTTCCTCAGCGGCTTGCCGGTGGCGAGCATGTGCTCGATCCGGGCGAGGGTGTCCGGGTGACGGACGAGCTCGAGGAACGCCTCGCGCTCGAAGCGGTAGAGCTCGTCTTCGGAAACGGTGTCGGTGATGTCGGTGTCGCCGCCGCTGAGGATGCAGGCGAGCTTGCCCGCCACCACCTCGTCGTGCGGCGTGGCCGCACCGCTCGCGCGGAAGCCGGCGACCGCGAGGTCGAGCGCCGCCTTCGCCGACGGTCCGGGGAGCTGGAAGACCGGCTCGGTCGGCGGTTCGTAGCCCGCCGCGAGGAGCGCGAGCGCCTTCGCCTTGGCATCGGCCAGCAGGCGGTCGCGGTTCATCGTGATGCCGTCCCCCTCGCGGAGGATGAGCATCTCGCGCGCCTCCTCGGCCGAGGTGCTGACCTGCGCGGTGCTGATCATCTCGAAGACCTTCGCCACCGGCGGCATCGGGCCGCCCGGGCGCTTCGGGTTCGCGATCCAGCGGGCGAGCATCTCCTTGCAGCCGCCCCAGCCCGGGACCACGCCCACGCCGACCTCCACGAGGCCGATGTACGACTCGGCGTGCGCCTGGATCGCGTCGCAGTGGAGCAGGATCTCGCAGCCGCCGCCGAGCGCCATGCCGGAGGGAGCACCGACAACCGGGAACGGGGCGTACTTGAGCGCCTTGTAGACCCGTTGCCCTTCGGCGATCAGCGCCTCGATGGCCGGCCAGAGGGCGATGTTGGCGGCGAAGAGGGCGAGCCCGAGGTTGGCGCCCACCGAGAAGTTCGTCCCCTCGTTGTGGACGACGAGCGCCCGGAACCTCCCGTTTTCGATCAGCTTCATCGCCTTCTGGAGCTGCCGGAGGATCGCCTCGTCGAGGGAGTTCGACTTGCTCGTGAACTCGAGGCAGAGCACCCCGTCGCCGAGATCCCAGAGGCTCGCCGAGGCGTTCTTCGCCACCGGCGGCCCGGCCAGCTTGACGTCGGAGAGGAGCAGCACGCCGACCGGACGGACCACGTCGTGGTACGCCCCGTCGGTGCCGAAAACCTGCATCCGGCCCGCCTCCACGCGGTAGAAGGTCCCGTCGCCGACCGCCGCGAGCAGCGGCGGCACCGGCCGTCCCTCGGCCGCGAGCCGTGCGGCGAACCAGGCGGGCCCGAGGCGATCGATCATCTCGAACGGCCCCCACTTCCAGGCGTACCCGGTCCGCATCGCCTCGTCGACGGCGGTAAGGTCGTCGGCGATCGCCGGCACCAGCGACGCGGCGTAGGCGAGGGTGCGGGAGAGGAGCTGCCAGGCGAACCGGCCGCCCTTGTCGGGATGCTCGACGAGCTTGCGCAGATCCTTCGCCCCCGCGGTGACGCTCGCGAGACGCGGCCGCGTCTGCGGCCGGTACTCGCCGGTCGCGAGGTCGATCGCCAGCTTCGTCTTCTTCTCCCCCTCCCGGTCGAGCCGGTAGAAGCCGCCCTTCCCCTTCCGGCCGGTGTACCCCTCCGCGATCATCCACCGCAGCAGCGGGCGGTCTTCGTAGATCTCGCGGTACGGGTCGTCGGCGGGGAGGGTGGCGAGCAGCGAGGCGGCGATGTGGGGCCCCAGGTCGAGGCCGACGAGATCGAGCAGCCCGAAGATGCCGGTCTTCGGAAAACCCATCGGCCGGCCGGCAACCGAGTCGGCCTCCTCGACCGTGAGCCCGCCCTCGATCGCCGCCTTGGTGGCCGCTTCGAGCCAGAAGGTGCCGATCCGGTTGGCGATGAAGCCGGGGGTGTCTTTGCAGGCGACGACGCTCTTGCCGAGCCGCTCGTCGGCGAAGGCGGTGACCGCCGCCACCACCTCCGGCCGTGTCGCCTTCCCGGCGACGATCTCGAGCAGCCGCATGTAGCGCGGCGGGTTGAAGAAGTGGGTGACGAGGAAGTCCCGGGCGAACGTCTCCGGCAGTCCCTCGACGAGGTGCGAGATCGGGATCGTCGAGGTGTTCGAGGAGACGATCGTCCCCGGCCGGCGCACCGCGTCGAGCCGCCGGTAGACGCTCTGCTTGACGTCGAGCCGTTCGACGACGGCCTCCACGATCCAGTCGCAGTCGGCGAGCAGCTCGAGGTGATCTTCGAGGTTGCCGGGGGTGACGAGCCGCGCCCGCGCCGCCGACATGAACGGCGCCGGCTTGGTCTTCTTCATCTTCTCGATCGCCCCGGCGGCGATCACGTTGCGATCGGTGGCTCCCTCCGGGACGATGTCGAGGAGCACGACGGGCAGGCCGGCGTTGGCGAAATGGGCGGCGATGCCCGCGCCCATCACGCCCGCGCCGAGAACTCCGACCTTTGCGATGCCGGCCATGATCAGACCGCCTCGAGGATGGTGGCGATCCCCTGCCCGCCGCCGATGCACTGCGTGGCGAGCCCGTAGCGCTTCCCTTCCCGCCGCAGCAGCTGCGCCACCTTGCCGGTGATGCGGGCCCCGGTGGCGCCGAGCGGATGCCCGATCGCGATCGCGCCGCCATCGAGGTTGATCTTCGCCGGGTCGAGGCCGAGCTGGTCGATGCAGGCGAGCGACTGCGAGGCGAACGCCTCGTTCAGCTCGATGATTTCGAGGTCGGCGATCTTCAGGCCGGCGCGGGCGAGCGCCTTGCGCGTCGACTCCACCGGCCCCAGGCCCATCACCTCCGGCCCGCAGCCCGAGGTGGCGATCGCGACGATCCGCGCGAGCGGCTCGAGCCCCTTCTTCGCCGCGAACTCCTCCGAGCAGACGAGCGTGGCGCTCGCGCCGTCGGTCAGCGGCGAGGAGGTGCCGGCGGTCACCGTCCCGTTCTGATCGAACGCGAGCTTGAGCCCGGCGAGCCCCTCGAGCGAGGTGTCGGCCCGAATGCAGCCATCCTGGCTCACCGTGCCACCCTTCCAGGTGATCGGCACGATCTCGCCGGCGAGCCGGCCTTCGGCCTGCGCCGCGGCGGCCTTCTGTTGCGACGCGAGCGCGAACTCCTCCTGCCGGACGCGGGAGATGCCGAACTGCCGGGCGAGGTTCTCGGCGGTCTCTCCCATGCTCACGTACGCCTGCGGGAAGCTCTTCATCAGCGCCGGGTTCGGGAGCGGGTTGAAGCCGAGCATCGGCACCCGGGTCATCGACTCGACACCGGCGCAGAGGAACGCCTCGCCGGCGCCGAGCTGGATGGCGCCCGCCGCGGCGTGGATCGCCTCCATCGAGGAGCCGCAGAAGCGGTTGATCGTCACGCCGGTCATCCCGATCGGGAAACCGGCGAGGAAGACGACGACGCGGGCGAGGTTGAACCCCTGCTCGCCTTCGGGGAAGGCGCAGCCGAGCTTCAGATCTTCGATGTCGGCCACGTCGACGCCGGTGCGCTCCACGAGGCCGCGCACGGTCTGGGCGGCCAGATCGTCGGGGCGCACCTTGGCGAGCTCCCCTCTCTTCGCGGGGGTGAACGGCGACCGGGCGTAACCGGCGATGACGACGTTCCTCATGGCGGTCTTTCCCTCCGTCGGGTGTCGATGACCGCGCAGCGACGCGGCGGTCAGGTCTCCTGGTCCGTCACGGGCGGAACGATTCCGGCCCGGTGCATCGCTTCGAGACACTGCTCTTCGATCTCGTGCAGCTCTTCGATCGTCAGGTCGATGTCGCGGCGCTGGCTCTCGAGCTCCTCGATCCGCTGCCGCGCTCCCGTGAGGAGCGCCACGAGCTGGCCGCGATGGCCGGGATCGGCGTCGTAGAGGTCGAGATACTTCTTGATCAGCTTGAGTGAGAAACCGAGCCGCTTGCCGCGCAGGATGATCAGCAGCCGGGCGCGATCGCGATGGTTGTAGACCCGCATCGCGCCGGCCCGCTGGGGCTCGAGCAGCCCCTTGCTCTCGTAGAAACGGATCGCCCGCGCCGTCACCCCGAACTCTTCGGCGAGCTCGGTGATGCTCAGGAGCCGTTCGGGGTCGTGGAGGCCGGCCATCGGTGGCGAGTCTTGAAGCACCTCGGAGCAAATCTACCGCTGCTTTACGTTAACGTCAAGTATCTATCGGGAACGTAACGCCGCGATGCAGCAGGGGGCGTACACACGAGGTTCGCTACCGCCGGCCGGAAACGGCCGCGGTTAGAAAAAGCCCGTCAGAACGGGAGTTGGGCCTTCGCCCTACGTAAAACGCCCACCGGCACGAAACCGGTGGGCGTGTTGACGCGGCGCGGCAGCGCGCCGCGGTGCAGAGAGTCGCTGCGGTGGGTCGCCGAGGCTCAGCGCCGCTTGCCGCGCAGCTTCGCGTCGAGCGACCAGCCCCCGGGGCCGAGCAGGGCGACCGCGAGGAGGATGAGCAGGTAGATGATCGCGAGCTCCGGGCTCCCCCACCCCTTGATCGTCTCCGCGGTGGCCGAGCCGATCCCCAGCTTGCCGAGCCACTGGCTGAGCGCATGATGGTTGATGAAGGCGGCGGTGAACATCGTCGCCGCGCCGAAGAGCGCCCCCCAGACGGTGAAGAGACCGACGAGCACGAGCAGGCCGCCCACGAGCTCGGAGAGCGCGGCCGCCCAGCCGAAGAGGGCGGGCATGGGGAAGCCGAGCTTTCCGACGAAGTCGATGAATCCGGTGTTGCCCGAGGTGAACGCGATCACCTTGCCGAGCCCGTGGCCGAGCGCGAGATGAAGTCCCGCCAGCCGGAGCAGGAACAGACCCAGGTTCTTTCGGTTGTCGCTCATCGTCCTCTCCCCCCAGAAAGAGGCGACACGATAGCACGAACCCGGCCGATCGCGGCTACACTCCGGGCCATGCTCCGGACCTCCGCCGGCCACCCCCGCGACGGCCGCCGGCTCCTTGCGTTCGCGCTCCTGGCCGTCCTGGCGGTCGCGGCCGGCGGCGCCCAGGAGGCGACCTTCGCCGACCGCGTCGAGGTCCGGCGTCTGCTGCTCGAGGTGCGGGTGCTCGACCGGCGGGGGGAGCCGCTGCCGGGCCTCGGTCCGGACGATTTCGTGGTGGCGTTCGACGGCGAACCGGTCGTGGTCGAAGCGGCCGACCGCCCCGGAGAGGAGCTGCCCTACCTGCAGGACGGCTCGCCCGACGCGGCCCTCGTCCCCCTCCCGGCGCCGATCGGCCGCCTGATCGTCCTCTTCTTCCAGCGCCATCACCTCCCGAGCCGTGCTCGCGGCCTCCAGCGGATGATCCACGAGGCGCGGGCTCTCATCGCCGAGCTCGGCCCGGACGACTACGCCGCGGTGCTCTCGTTTGACAGCCGCCTCCATCTCCACGTCGATTTCACTACGGACCACGAGCGCCTGCTCGCGGCTCTCGATTCGATCAACCCGTTCCGCCCCGTCGACCTGAGCGACTCGCAGCCGCCCCCGGTGAGCGTACGCCTCCCGGACCGGACCGCGAACGGCATCCGCACCGTCGAGCGGGCGATCGAGATCCTCGCGCACCTCCTCGAGCCGCTGCCCGGCGCGAAATCGCTCCTCTTCTTCGGCTGGGGCCTCGGCGACCACTGGGCCGGCACCGTGCGATCCGGCCCCGATCTGCGCCGCGCGCAGGCCGCCTTCGTCCGCGGCAAGACGGCATTCATCGCCCTCGACGTGACCCAGGCCGATTTCCACACTCTCGAGCTGCTGCTCCACGAGATCGCCCACGACACCGGCGGCCGCTATTTCCGCACCTACCACCAGCCCGAAGGCACGATGGCCGCCGCCACCGCGACCGTCGCCGCGCACTACCGCCTGACCGTCGTCCCCCCACCCGGTCTCGCCGGCGAGGTTCGCCTCTCCGTCCGCCTGCGCGAAGCCCGGGGCGAAGTGCTCCACCCCCCCCGCATCCTCGTCCCGCCGAGCGGCGACTGAAAACCCCGAACGGGCGGATCGGGACAGGGGCCACCAGGGTCAGGGAGAGTTGCACCTCACGCACCCGCGTACGAGACCGAGCCTTCACGCTCCCGCGCGAGATACCAGACGGCTGCTGCGATCGCCGCGAGCAGCATCACGAAGCTCGGCAGGAACGCCACGAAGCGGTTCGTTGGCAGGTCCGGTGACCTGCTCCCCGAAATCGCTCACAGCTGAAATGGGAGTCCTCCGGCTAGAGTGGAGACAGGAGGACGGATGCGAAGGAGCCGGTTTTCGGAGGAGCAGGTCATCGGGGTGCTGAAGTCG
>Ga0116147_1004421_pt1 | contig 12563 bp, 11 predicted proteins | sample AD_JPNHG3_MetaG_FD_89749 | JGI IMG/M metagenome (GOLD analysis project Ga0116147, IMG submission 89749) | Active sludge microbial communities of municipal wastewater-treating anaerobic digesters from Japan - AD_JPNHG3_MetaG | ecosystem: Engineered > Bioreactor > Anaerobic > Digestate | place...
AAACAAAAAATCATTTTCCTGCACACCTGCCCGAGCGCCGATTCCCCGGCTCCGGGAAAAACCCTTAAAGGTGCAGCTACCCTACTAAAATTATCACCCCCTGTCAAATCTATTTTGGGGTTTGCGCCCGTTTTTGCTATCTAAGAATTTGTTATTATTGATAAATTATTTTAGGTGTCGCGGGGAGGCGGGGATAAAATTTGATGGATTTTCAGCCGATTTTCGGTTAAGGGTATCCCGTTTTGAGTTAAGCCACTATAAGTTGATAAAATATCAGAAGCAGAGATAAATATGTGGTCTTATAAAAAAATCATAAAGTTCGCTGCGATTCTTTTGGGAGTCTATCTGATTTTTGATGTCGGACGCTACTTTTTCTATCCGAATATTTCCGACCTTCAAAAAAACCGCCCCGCAAAGACGGCTTTCATGGAATACCGCGAAAAAACATGGGAGAAGAAAGGAATAAACAAAAAGATTACAAATGTTTGGGTTCCTCTTTCCCGGATTTCTCCCTATGCGATGAAGGCCGTCATCATTGCCGAAGATGATAAGTTCTGGTCTCATGAGGGGTTTGACTTTGAGGCCATGCAAAAGGCCCTCGAGAAGGATCTCGCAAAGAAGAAATTCAAGGCGGGGGGCAGCACTATTTCACAGCAACTGGCTAAAAATCTTTATCTTTCCCCGTCAAAAAACCCGATTCGGAAGGTGAAGGAAGCCATCCTGACCTGGCGCATGGAACGTTGTTTGAGCAAGCGCAGGATCGTGGAGCTCTACCTCAACGTTGCCGAATGGGGCGACGGGATTTTCGGCATTGAGGCGGCTGCCCGGAAATATTACGGCAAAAGCGCGGCCGAGTTGGGTCCCCGTGAAGCCGCGGTGCTGGCCTCGGTTCTGCCCAATCCGATTCGGTATCAGCCTCATGGCGGTTCGAAATACGTGGTTTACCGTTCGGAGAAAATTTATCAGATTATGGTGCGCAGGGGCATCGTCATTCCGGAATATGAAGAGGTGATTTCCGCGCCGGATGAAACTTCTCCGGAAGAAATGAACCCCACCGATGAAAGCAATTCTGAAGCAGCGGCGTCGCCGGAGGGCGGCATTACATCGGAGAGTGAATCAAAACCAACCGCCGGGGAAGTCCAGCCCCTTGAGTTCGGACCTCCCGGCACGGTTTCCAAGTAAAAACGGTGATGACGGATTTTAAAGCATTTCCAGGGCGCAGGCCATGGAAACGCCGCCGCCGCCGCAAAGTGTCGCCAGTCCCAGCGTTTTGCCGCGTTTGCGCATACTGTGGATGAGCGTGACCATGATGCGGCAACCGGTGGACCCGACCGGATGACCCAGACCGATTCCCGAACCGTTGATGTTGGTGATTTCCCTGTTGAGCTTCAGCTCCTTTTCGCAACCCAGGTATTGGGCGGCGAAAGCTTCGTTAACTTCAATTTGTTCGAAATCGCCGACCTTGATGCCGGATCTTTTCTCCAGGTCCCGGACCGCGGGGACGGGGCTCAGGCCCATGACGGAAGGATGGCATGCGCCGCGGCCGATGGCTTTGATGCGGGCCAGCGGTTTGAGTTCCAGTTCCCTGGCTTTGTCCGCGGACATGACGATCATCGCGCTTGCGCCGTCGTTGATTCCGGAGGAGTTACCCGCCGTGACCTTGCCGATTTTGGGAATAAAGGCCGGGGGCAGGTTTTTTAGATCTTCCATGGTCAGGTTGGGTCTGAAATGTTCGTCTTTATCGAAAATAATCGGTGGCTTGCCTTTCTTTTGAGGCATTTCCACCGGAACGATTTCTTCCCTGAAACTGCCGTCCTTCGTCGCTCTTTCCGCATTGTTGTGGCTACGCAGGGCCACTTCGTCCATCTCTTCCCGGCTGATGTTGTGCATCTGGGCGACAAATTCGGCGGTCAGTCCCATGATGTAGGGTTTGCCCTTGAACATCTCCAGCGGCATGCCTTCCTTGAGGGGGCCTTTTTCCGGTCCCGGCAAAAGATGCGAGCCGCAGTGGAGAGCATGAATGAGATCGTCCACGAAAACCTGATCCTGAAGGCGGCAGCCCCAGCGGGCGGCGGGTACGGAATAAGACACCCCGGACATGTGTTCCATGCCGCCGGCCAGAATGACATCCGCCATGCCGGCCTGAATCATGGCCGCTCCCGATATGACCGCTTCCATCCCGGAAATACACACCCGGTTGATCGTCACCGCGGTGATGGATTCCGGAATTCCCGCCATCAGGGCGGAAACACGGGCGACGTTCAAAGTGTCCGATGGTTCTATGCAACAGCCGAAGCGGACATCATCAATCATGGCCGGATCAATGCCGGCTCTTTTGATGGCTTCTTTCATCACCACGCTGCCCAGGGTCGCGCAGTTTGAATCCCTCAGGCTTCCGCCGAACGATCCTATCGCCGTTCTGCATGCTGAAACAATGACTACGTCTTTCATTTTGCAAACTCCTTGATGTTTTTTTCTTTCAGAACAAAGGGGAAAAACCTCGTGGCCGTTCCCGCTGAATCCGGTTAACCCATGTCATCCTGCGGATGCGGCGGAATTGTTAAACAATTACGGACAATATGTCAAATGATAAAAAATCCCCTCACCGGTTTTAAAACAGATTTTTTAGCCTTCCAGCATAATGACGTAATTTTTTTCCAGTTCAACGGGGTCTTCGCGGTAAAGCGTTCCATAAACGGAAATCCACGCATGGCCTTTGAGTGTCTTTCCGTCTTTTCCGGCGCCGACAAACAACCGGCTTTCCACATTGCGTTTTTTGCACCAGCGATAAAGCACCAAACTGCGGCGCAGACACGGACGCGGGTTTCGGGAAAGACGCATGCTCCAGAAACCGCAAGCCCTCCAGAGTTTGTCCAGCTTGATCATCGCTTCTTCGGATGAAACGGTACGCGAGGTTTTCAGGTTGCGGATTGAAGATAAAATGTCGGGCAACGGCTTGAGGCGGATGGCGATTTCGAAATAAGCCATCCACAAAAGGGCGCTAAGAATCAAAGGCACGTCTTTTGGAAATTCATATTTTTTGTATGTCAACAACGCTTATCCCTTTTGATAGATTAACAGGGAACAAAGTCCACTTTCGAAACTTTGTCCATATGGATGTCTGCCCGTTTCTGTTGCGGATATCCGTCCGCGAATGCCCTTCCCGTATCTGAATGTCCGCAGTGCAAACCGTCTGGTGTGAAATATAGGGTCAAATTTAAAAAGATGTCAACCGGGCTTTGTCATCTTCAAGAAATCCGGTGTTGTCTGTTTGCATCCACGGCATAAAGGAGTCAGGCGGCGTTGGAGAAAAAACGATACACGTCGCGTAAGAAAGCTCTCAAAGACCATGAAGGTTGGATATAAATTTTCCCTTCCTTGTGTGTAAGGTAGAATTGATGAAAATCCCGGTCAATTTTACCCGGCGCTTTCGGCTGAAAGGTTTTTTCATATCCGGCGACCTTCCAGGAAAATCCCGGAATCTTCGATAGCAGTTCCCGATTTTTTGATGCTGTTCCCCGGAGAAAGTGCCACACCCGTTCAAGCGGCCAATCCCATTGCACCCATTGTTCGTTTTTTTTGATGTGCCGCGCCCTGAAGGGACACGGAAGATGTTTCTGGGGAATTCTTTCGACGATTCCCTGTTCGATATCGCTGAGCGCTTCCACCATCAGAGCGGCGCCCAGAGTGATCAGCTTTCCGGCCAGCAAATCCACGGGCATGCCGGGGGGGGATGGGCATGCTTTTTTGTTTGATGATGTCGCCGGTGTCTTCGCCTTCGTCAAGGTAGTGAATGGTGGCGCCTATTTGGGGCTCCATAAAATAATAATGCCAGAATAACGGCTGGGGACCGCGGTAGTTGGGCAGCAGCGCCGGATGAAAGTTAATCGCCCCGTGCAAAGGGACGGAAAAAACGTCTTTTTTCAAAAGGCGTGAAAAGCCGGCCACGCAAATAATGTCCGGATTGATGCTCTGGACGAAATTAGCCAGACCGATCTGCGAAGCGTCTGATTGGGCGTAATAGGGAATCGCCTTTTTTCGGGCGAAGTAACGCAAGGATACATAGGCCTTTCTTCCGTCGACGATCCTTTTGATCAATTCAACCGCCGGCTTGTATCGCACGGACGTGGATTCTGCAATTCCCGCGATCTCGTGATGCTTGGCGACGGCCTTCAGGGGAATCATGGTAAGAGGACTGCTTTGTCCCATGAACAAGACTTTCATGATATTGAGCGTTTTCTTCCTTTTGCGTGGTTTGGGATTTTTTCAGCGTGTTTTCAGGCTCCATAAACAAATCAGGGAAATTTTACCAGAAAAATATTTTTCCAGCACTTTCCCGCGAGGTAGAAAAAATCTCCGTCGCCGCAGTGGGCGATGCCGTTGAGCATGCTGTCCGGCGTTCGGGGTTCTTCGATGCCGATTAATTCGGAGCAATCCAGGATTCTCAGGACACTGCCGGAGCGAAGGTCGATTTCGAGAATAAAATGACTGCGCCAGGTATTGGCGTAGATTTTTCCATGAACGTGTTCGAGGGCGTTGATGCCGTTGACAAGGCGGCCATCCAGTTTGACGCGCAGCTTTTCAATCGTCTTGAAGCTCTTCTCCCTGATCAGGAGAGTGCCGCCGCCGTTGCTCATGATAAAATGATCTTGAGTGCTGGTGAGTCCCCAGCCTTCGCCCGTGTAACGGAAAACCCCTTTTTCTTTCAACGATGGAAGGGAATATCGCAGGGCTTTGTTTTCCCGCCAGGTCAACTGTACAAGCTCTCCGTTGAAAATGGTGATGTCCTCGGCAAAAATATCCGGAAGGTCGATCCGGCGCACGATGGTCCCGTCGGGCTTCATCTGGCGGAGGCTGGACGCTCCGTACAGGCCGGCGCTTTCAAAGAGCCGGCCGTCTTGGTATATCAATCCCTGGGTGAACGCTTTTGGGTCGTGAGGGATGGTATCGAAAACAACAGGTTGGACGATGGGAACCTGTGTGCGCCGCTCCAAAACAGGCTTGCGCCAATCTCTCTTGTACCTTGCCAGTCTGCGGGCAATGCCCTGATACACCCTCTTGATCATGCAAGACCTGTAACACATGGCCCGCAGGTTAATCAATTGTCGAATTGTAAAAAAATCCCGACCGGCAAAAAACACAAAAATGAAATTGACATGTCAAATGAATTATCGTAGATGGAAAAAAAGTCCGAAATTAATAAGGAGGATCAAACATGAAGGAAGAATATACAAAACCTGAACTGGAAGTTTACGAAGACCTTGCGGATGTCACGACGCAGTTCCCGTCCAAGATGGGATAAAAGGATAAACTTGTTTGTCGGTGCCTGATACGCCAGATGCGAGTCTGAAGTATCGGGCACTTTTATTTTTTGCCGGAAATTGTGTGCGAGAGTTCTTCGATTCTGGAGGCGAAATCGTCCATATCGGTTCCAAATTTTACCAACCGACATTCAATCTTTCCAAGCATTTCGGCAATAAAATTAAACTTGGCGGCCCTGAACTGCGGGTTGACGCTGGTGAGGGTTACCGGAAAAAGACCGCCGATGAGTTTCGTCGGGTTCACGGGTAAAATTTCTGTCTTTTCCTTTCCGGTTTGTTCCAGAAGGCACAGGGCCGCGAGTTCCGCCCGTTGCCGCCAAAGCGGCGGATCCGATTTCCCAATCTTCAGATAGTGCTCACCGCCGATGACGTCGTATTCCTGCCGGCAATCCGGATTCGAAAAAAATTTTGACAGGGCATCCTCGTTGACCTTAATGATGTCCGAAATGGAACAGGCCGTATAGCATGTTTCCCTGAACACGAAAAGCCGCTCGTCGGTAAGAATGGGCATCTTGTGTTGCATCAGGGCGAACGCGGCCGTGGACTTGCCGGAGCCTGAATTTCCGGTGAAGGCGATTCCCTTGCCGTTGACGGCGACGCACGACGCGTGCAAGGAAAAAATACCCATGGATGGAAGAAGCTTGTTGAGCGGATGATCGGCGAAAAGATATTTCTGGTAGGTCGGAAAGACGGCATTTTCCCGGATCAGAGAAACGGCGGCGCCTCTCCGAAAGTCCAGCAAAATGCGGCCGACACCTTCATAATCCGTCCAGTACCGGTGGGCATCCGCGTACGTTGAGTAACGAAGCTTTTCGTTGACCAGCATGATCCCGGCATTTATCTTGTATTCGTCACCGGGAATCGGCATGAGGTTTTCGATTTCTTCCTCGTCCACCTCCGATATTTCCAGCGTCAGATCCGCCGTATCCTTTTTGTCGAGCCGCGGCATCGCGTACCACGATGACAAGTCTTTCAGGCATGGCGACCCATTTCCGTAAATATGCAGGGTTTTGCCGAATACGTCGAACCAGTAATCGTAATCTTCCAAGACGTCAACCTTCCATCAGGACAAGATTGTTTTCAATAAGCTTTTTCGTCAACGCCTCGAGGTCTCCCTCAAGGGTTTCCCTGTCCACATTGAATTCTTCCAGCATAAGCTCCGCGATTTGCGCCAGGGACCTGGTGCCGTCTATCTTTTCCCAGAACGAACACTCCACCTTGTTGAGCCCGTAATATTTTCCGGTAACCGCATTGAGCAGGACGCTCTCACCCCGGATGTTTTTCCAGACAATCTCGGGATTTTTTTTAAGGATTTTTTCCATAGAGCCTTCTCCTTTAAAACATTGATGCAGCCGGCCTTGCCCCTAGGGCTTTCCGGAAGCCGCGCGCCTTCCGGCGAACATTTGCCGTCCGACAATATAAAGACCATAAAAAATTTGAAGCCCTTTGGGAAGTTTTTTTCCGGTGCCGTGCCAGAAGCTCACCCCTTCGGGATCGAACAGAAAATGCCGGATCATTTCCATCCGGCCCCGGATTGTTGCGGGAAAAAGCGCCATGCACAGGTAAGACGCAAACCGCGACCGCGAATCCCTCAAAACACAGTGTCTGTAAAGAGGGTATTCCCCCGGCAGCAGAGCGTCGGCGGAAAGAAAATTTTTCCATTGCGCGACGCCGGGCCATGACGCGCCCATGTAATCCTCCGCCAGCTTCAGGCAGATCCCCACCAGCTTGCGGCAATCTTTCGATCCCGCCAGCGCATTGATGTTATCCCATGCCAGTTCATGGCCGTACCGCTTCAGGAACAGACAGAATTCGATAAACCACCTCAATCCCGTGTACTGGTGATGAAGTCCCAGGTGCAGCGCCAGATGCAAGAACTGCATGTCCGGAGAAAGTCTTTTTGCCGGCGCATCGCCGATAACGACGGAAGTTGTGTTTTCCCACCAGGGGAGTTTGTCCAGGTGTAGATAATCGCTCATCGGATAGCCCGGGCGCAGTTTCCAGTGCAGGTCGATGTTGATCGTCAGCGCGCCGGACTTTTTGACAAAGTGCGCTTCCCCGATCAAATCCGTCAATTTGTGGAAGTCCTCTTTGGGCCCCTGAAAGAGGGGGATGAAATAAACGGCGTAACTTTCCTCCAGCAGAACCTCCAGCGCGCGGAGCCGGTCGTCGGGCCGGATCAGCAAATCAATGTCGCTCATCGTTCGAGCGGATATGTCGCCGAAGACGTCCTCCATGTAGGACAGACCCTTCAAAAGAATGTGCGGTATGCCCCGGGAAGAAAAGCTGCAAAGAAGACGCGCGCATTGGGCTTCGTAAAAAACGTTTTTGGCCGCGGTGCGCCGGGTGCTGACTTTGAGCTCCTCGATCACCGAAGGAGCGATGCCCAATCTTTTCCTGTTTTCGTCCAACAGCGCGCAAAAATAACCGGCCATGCCTGTTTTTTTGATGGCGTCAACCAGCCCCGGCGTGCTCAACGCGTCACGCAATGATTGGTCGGCAACCGCGCCGCAGTCCGAATGCAAGGCGGAAACGAGGGCTAAAATTTTCTGATTCAGGCTACTTTTCTTCATCAGGGCGCTTGCATTCCTAAAGGGAGTTTCTGATTACCGACCACCTGTCGAGATTCAGACAGAAAGAATGATGAACATCGAAGAATTTCTTTCCGGACGATCAATTCTTATCGGAAAGAGGCTTTTTGTGTCAATTTTTATTTTGGCGCGGCGATTGGAAAAAGAGGGCATCCGCAATGATGTTAAAAAGGATGAAGTCCAATCTAAAAAAAGCCCGTCTTTTAAACGGGCTTCTGGATTCTGGCTCCCCGTGTGCAACCCTCTTCATAACCGTTCTCCGGCTGTTAACCGAAAACCTTCAATTTCAACGGGTTATCAAAGAGCATGTTGCCCCCGGCGGGCCGGAAGCGGCGTTGATTTCGATTTCCCAATTACTCTGCCCAATGCGGATGTCGCAAGTCGAGTCGAGAGTTTGTCGCAAGTGCTTGCCGCGATCCAAATACGGCAAGCTATCCGCCATCAACCCTTCAGCGGATACGGGTCCTTGCCGTAAGGGTGCTCCGTTTGAATCGTCATATCCTTCTTGTGGATGACCACCTGCCCGAGCTCCTGGTTCTTCGCCAGTTCCTTTGCTCGAGCCACAGCCTACGCCTTCGTATCGTGGCTGCTGGATGCTCTTGATGCCTTTTCTTCCTTGACCTTCCAGCCGCCGTCGATTCCTAGGGTCACGTGATAGGTTTTACGCTTGGTCATTTTTCTACCTCCCTCTTATTGGAATGTTGAGTTGACTTCCAACTAGTCATTATTGTCGGCGCTTCTGTGTTCAAACCGCAAGTCACTGCTGGCTATCTCCGTTACCTTGTTCCATGTTGTTTGCTTGAAGGAATCGACTCATGTCAGTGAACATCGTGAAGAAAAGCGGCTTCCCGCTGAACGCCAAGGGCGACACCGGCCCCACCGCCATGAACGGGAACTCCTGGAGGTCCCGCCTCGGAAAGCTCTGTGGGTCCCGGAAGGATTGGTAGAGCTCCAAGGCCCGCTTGTCACCGCCCACAAAGTCGCGGAGGCGGTCGAACTCCGTCCCCATCGCGAGGCCGAACCCGAAGGCCAGGATTCTCAGCTGTTGGAGGATCTCGTTGTCCAGACCGCCCAGCGTCTGGCTGATGAAGAACCAGCCGATTCCATACTTCCGCGTCTCTCGTACCGCTCTCCGTAACAGAGAGCGCAGCCGATCCGCCTCCGAATCGTCCTCCAGCCTTCCACTGGGGGCGTGGCGATGCGCCTCGTCCAGCAGGACGAGAACGTTCGCGCTCTGCTGGGTGCTCAAGCTTGACGTTGCCTGCGACACAAGGATGTTCAGCAGCTTGCTCAGGATGCGACGCTGAAGCTCCTCGGACCAGAAGCGCTGATTCCCCTGCCGGGAAATGTCGATAACGATCACCGGCCTCGGCCCCCTAGCCCCGGCTGAGCCGAGAAGCATGTTGATGATGCCCGGCTGCTGATTCGAGTAGCTGAAGAGGCGCTGACGGTTCTGGCCTCGGCTAAACAGTTGGCAGATCGGCGCCCATGAATTCGTGAGGAGCTGATTCAGCGCCTGTTGGTCGCTGAGGAAACGTTGCACGCGCTGTTGGAGCTGCTGTGCCCTCGTGCGCGTCGCGTAAATGAAGCCGGCATTATTGGGTTGATTGATCGCGTTGAGAGCAGCCTGCAGGACCTGCAGCGTGCCCAGGTTATCGAGGTTGTGCCCCCCCTCCAGGGCATTGCGTATGACTTCCGCGGCGCGCCTTGCGTTCTCGACAGAAGCGCTCGGGATCGCTAGCTGCTCCAAGAAGCGCAGGGAGATCACCATCTCCTCGAAGGTTGCCCAGTCATCCAGCTGCAGGTCCCCGATCCGATAGACATGGATCGCTCGGCCTTGGCCACGTACCACCTGATCGAGTTGAAGCCCCTGCTGACCGACCCGTGTCCCCGAAAGCTCGAGGGAGAATTCGCCTTGGGGATCGATCACGAGGATGCCAAGCTCCGGGTGGCGCGCGTAGGCGCAGAGCATCATCTTGGCAAGCCCGGACTTTCCTGAGCCCGTCTTTCCGAACACACCGAGGTGGTACGCCTCGCCAGCGCCACCGGGCCCGCTCCCGAAATGCTTGAACCACATCGGGTAGAGGACATCATTCGCATACGCCCTCCCGAGATAGACGATCTCGGAGCGGTAGACTTCCAGGAGCCGGTCAAGGAGCGCCTGATCGACCCGATACACTCGGGTCCCGGTAGGCGGAACCATTCCCAGAACTTCGGGATCGAAGCCGTTCGTTGACTGCCGGAAGGTTGCCCCTACAACGAGGTCTGCCGTTCTCGTGTCCTGTCTGTTCGTAATGGGCGGAATTTCTCCCGTCCTTTTCACAAGATTCCGGAAAACGGAATCCTCATGCCATCGGTTCTTCAACTCGATGCCCACGATTTGACCGACAGATACGATTGTCTGACCATTCTGTGTTGCCCGAAAAGCTGTAAGAGCCCCTACTAACCGTTCTTCAGTTGCCTCTTGCAAAAGGTCCAAGGTTAATTCTGTATTGGTTGAGGGACTGCCGACTACAGCGACATCCTGGTTCCTGTTATTTGCCATCAAACTCCTCCTCGGCCGCCTTCCGTGCGATAGTTCTGCAAAAATAGCAGGGTATTCTCAATGTCCGGGGATGATCCCGCCACATGCTGGGCGACCGCCTGCTCAATGACTGCCACACCAGACCCTAGACTCTTGACCATCCGGTCAGCAAGAAACAACGGATACGGCTCAATCACAGCCGGGCTAAAAAATTGCCTGGTGACACCTTCCAAGACGATTGACAGTCGAGTATTGCTGGCAATTATCGCAGAGGGTAGTTCCATCCTCAGAGCTGGAAGCCAACCGTAGGGTCGGAAATAGATGACAGATAATCCGTTTAGAGCTCGCACGATATCGTCCATGTCCTTTTTGGGGCAGTATCTTTCCGGCAGATGGTCAACCTGCTGACTTGCAGGATCGGCTTCGTCGTGGAGAGGAAGCGGTCGGGTATATTCGCCAGGATTTAGGATCATCGTTGCGAGCGTCTTGCCATCGACAGTAACCGGTGGATTCAGCATATTTCCACGCAGGAATTCGTTGCGTGAAGTGAACTTTGGCATTGCGACGGTTCTATCGCTTGTCAACAGCGCCTTCAATTGATCAAGCACGCCCGAGGTCCAACGCTCAAGGAAATCATCAGCAAGCGCTTTTGCGCAGTCATCAATTTTCGTAAGCGCCTGGTTTAAATAAATAATCAAAGATGAAAACGATCCATCAAGCAGAACAAGGTCGTGTGGAGCATTGGCAGCCAAGGCCATCTCCATCGACACCATCATCCCCCTCAACACCCCTACCGTATCGATTCGATGCGGGAGTCCATCAACCCACATATCGTGATAAGGTTCCGGCCAGTGTCTTACTGCTTCCTTGGAGGTACCCTCTACCGCAACGGCTGCAGCGGCACAGAGGTCGAGCGCTGTAAGCCGGTGTACCTGATATGACCCGTCTACTCCAACCACCGACGGTTCCCTGGGAACATCGAGGTCGGCCTTTCTGCAAATGAGACGATGATTTCTCGCTTCGGTGTACAAAAGAGCGTGGGCATCCCGGAGAGCCTGTAAATTCTGGGAGACTCCCTCCGCGACTGGAACCGCTTTGGCGAGGAGGTCTCTGACCAAGGCATCAGGAAGGTCTGCAAATGCCTCCATAGCTCAGTCCCCTCTTCCCTGGAACCTTGTTTTTGAGGGCCAAAGCCGATACTGTTCCCGAGAATATTCACGATATTCCGGTTTCCGTTCAGCCCGGCCAAGGAGCCATCTTTCCTTGAAGGCTTCCGACAGGTCTGACGCTGGCCAGTCATAGAAGCACGGCCTTTTAACTTCTCCCTTTAAGAACCGTATTGCATCACGCCCTAAAGGTGCGGCAAATATCTCACGGCGAATGCCATGGTAAATGAGATCGGCTGAAAGACCGATATGTGAGAGACACTTGCGGATCACTTCGCGCTTATTTCGAAAGCCAGTTCCCCATGCGCTGTGTTTTGCTGTAGGTTCACAATTCTTTTCAACGAAAGCCCTGATGTCCCCGTATACACCATTCGAAAAGTGGAATTCACCTGACCCCTGTGTGAATCCAAGACTTATCCAATATTGGTGGCCCTTAACGCGAATCCGGTTGTAAATGGATGACCGACCAAGGGCGGAGGTAGTCGTAACCAGCACGAGGTAAGGCGGCCTGGTCTCCTGTCTAATCAATGACTTGTTGCCGTTGTATTTATTGCGGAATGCATTTCGTACCTCGTTGCTACATACAAGCATTGCTATCAGCTTTCCGCCCAGCAGAAATGAATAGGGAGGGACAGCCCCAAGTACGTAAGCATCCATTATGTGATACAGGTGTTGTGCTTTGTTCTCTTTGTCCCACCCAATCCAGTGATCCCGCGCCTGCATTGAATAAACTGGATCTCCTAAGCCAAATAAGCCGATTAATTTGCCGTTGTTTTCATCGAACACGAGAAACCGAAGCCTTCTCCCATATCCTGCGGAGACCGGGATACTCCAGTGAAGACAGGCGTAGCGGAAAAGCAGCTCATGCTCGGATTCCGGCTTCACGACAACAAGCTTCGGGCATATTTTGCTGGGAACCACCTCGTCTCCGTTAGCGACATATCGAATAAGCCGGTCTTCA
>Ga0116147_1004424_pt1 | contig 12558 bp, 15 predicted proteins | sample AD_JPNHG3_MetaG_FD_89749 | JGI IMG/M metagenome (GOLD analysis project Ga0116147, IMG submission 89749) | Active sludge microbial communities of municipal wastewater-treating anaerobic digesters from Japan - AD_JPNHG3_MetaG | ecosystem: Engineered > Bioreactor > Anaerobic > Digestate | place...
ATGCGCGCTGTCTTCGAGAAGTTCGCCCGATGCGCCCGGGCGGAGAAGCCGCAACGCGCTCTGCTTTCCCTCGCCACCGGTTCCGGCAAGACGTTCATCGCAGTCAATCTACTGAAACGCGCCGCCGACGCTGGGCAACTGAAGCGCGCTCTCTTTGTTTGCGACCGCGATGAGCTGCGAGCCCAAGCACTCAGGGCGTTTCAGAACGTCTTCGGGGCCGATGCTGCCGAGGTGTACCGCAAGCCGGACGGCACCAACAACGCCAAGAACGCCCGCATTCACATCGCCACATACCAGACCCTCGGAATCGACACCGAGGACGGGGACGCGAGTTTCCTGACCACCTTCTACCCCGAGAACTACTTCACCCACGTTGTTATCGACGAGTGTCACCGCTCCGCCTGGGGCAAGTGGTCGCAGGTGCTCACGCGAAACGCCGCGGCCGCTCAGATTGGGTTGACTGCAACGCCACGGAAGCTGAAGTGCAGCGAGAAGACTGAAGAAGCCGTCGCTGACGCACAAATCACGGCGAACAATGTCGCGTATTTCGGCGAGCCGGTTTACGAGTACGACATGGCGCAGGCCATCGAGGATGGGTATCTCGCCGCCTGCGACATCGAGACCTTCGACCTCTTCCACGAAAACAAGAAGGTCAACGAGCGCGATAGCGGAGTATCGCGCAAGGACCTCGAAGGGAAGAAGCTCACGGACGCGACCACCGGCCGCCCCATGACCGTTGCCGAGGCCAAGGAACACTATGGCGCGGATCGAATCGAGGATCGTTTGCTTATCCCGGATCGGGTTCTCGCCATGTGCAAGGACTTGTTCGGCCATCTCCTCGCAACCGGCGGGCCGGAACAGAAGACCATCATCTTCTGCGCCCGAGACCGGCACGCGGACGATGTGGCCGTCTGCATGAACAACCTTTACGCCCAGTGGTGCGCGGCCAATGGCAAGGAGAGGCTGGAGTACTACGCCTTCAAGTGTACGGCGGCGAGCAGCGGCAACGACCAACTCCCGGACCTTCGCGCCTCATCGCGGAGCCACTTCATTGCCACGACCGTTGACCTTCTCACCACGGGCGTGGACGTGCCGTGCGTGAAGAACATCGTCTTCTTCAAGTATCTGAAATCGCCCATCAGCTTCTACCAGATGGTCGGACGCGGGACCCGGATTGACGAAGTGACCGGAAAACTCATGTTCCGCGTGTACGACTACACCGACGCCACGCGCCTCTTTGGCGAGGAATTCATCACCAAGCCGCGTAACCGGTCAAAAGTCGTGAAAAGGGTCGAGGCGGCGGGCTGAAAAGGGTCCTAGGTGACTGTAGATGACCGCCCGGCCACTAGCTGCCGCTCCAGAGTCGGTAGAGATAGAGCGTCGTCGGCAGGATGCGCTACACCGCCTTGGCAATCTCAAGTTCGACCCACCCGCCGCGCGGCGGAACGGCGATGGCCGGAGAGGTCATGATGCCCTGTGCAATGGTGCCGTTGTCGCCCATGAGTTCAACGCCTTGCGCCGTGTACAGTTTCACGCGGACGCTTGCAATGGTGATGGTGCCATCCTCTATCGGGATGTACTTTTCGGTCTCGATTGCGCCACACTGGACGGCTGACGTTCCAACGGTCACGCCATTTACGACGCATTCGTCGCCCGCGTCGCCGTTGACGATTGCGGCCATGACCGGGACGCGATTGCCAACGATTGCCCAGTTGGCGTCGCTGGACGGATCGGTGCCGAGGTACATCTCCACGCGATTCCACTCTCCGGTGACGATGACGAGTTGCCCGGCAGCGATGCCGGTCAACGCGAGCTTCGCGGCGTTCGTGGAGACAGAGATCGGCGCTTGCGGCAGCGCCGAGAGCTCAGCCCGCGAGGCATAGCGGTTGTCGCCGGTGGCGAGGTCGAGCCAGGTCTGGCCGGGCTGGGCCGTGGGAGGTTCGCCGGTATATGCATCTTTCAATATTCTGGGTTTGAATCGGAAACTGGTCGGGGTATCGCCTGCAGCGCTGAGTTCGATATCAGCAACGGCCTCTATGCTCGCCGTCGCGGCGAGGGCGTCATTGATTTCGGTGGTGTTGAGGTCGCTTTCGACGTCGTAGGCCCAGATGGGCGCCTGCTCGGTGCCCAGGTTGACCTCGACCTCGCCGGCGGTCGCGACGGCGGAAAATAGCGTCGTCGCGAAATCGGGTGTCCGCGCGCCGATCGCAATCTGTTCGCTGGAGCTCAGCCGGACCACCGCGGAGGCTCGGCGGAAGAAGAGCCGCCATACGACGGTGTCGCGCTGGACAAGGGTGATTTGTAATCCGCCGACGACACGGTCCGGCTCGCCGGTCGCGCCCGCCGACACAATGGCGGCATCGGCTTTTACGGCGTCGAGGTTGACGGCAAGGCATATGTATCTGGTAGAGTTCATGCGAGGGATACTATCGTGTTCACAACCGACACACAGGGAAAGCTGGGAAATCTGGGCGATGCGCGGTCATGGGTTTCGGTAGAGAGATTCATCCACCCATTCCGGCGCGTTCCCGGCCACGCACCGGAGTAGTTTAGTCCCGCTCCCCGGCGCGGGCAGCACCTGCCATGCGCCATCCCAATAAAGCAGGTCGCCTTTAGCGGCGCCTGCCGGGACGCCGATGTCCTCGACCCAACTGAATCCATACTTGCCGACGATGCCGTCAGTGTTGATGCGTAGAAGGCGCTCAACGCCAGTGGCGACGCCGTCGGGCGGCACTTCGCGCACCCGCGCGTAGCGCTTGTGGAGGGGATCGAAGACCAGCACATCCTGCGCGCCATCGCGGAAGTCGTCGGGTGTGAACTCCAGACCCAGCTTGTCGCCGTGCGACATCCACGCGATCCGCCACGCCAGGTTCTCCTTGGCCGCCACACACAGCGGCAGCCGAATCTGATCCATTCCGGACACCACGCCCGGCGGCCATTGAGGCGGAGTCGTCGAGCACTCGACACTCCAGGCGTAGTCTTCCGGGTCTTCCGGCTTGTTCCACTCGAGCCACACGTATAGCGTGTCGCCGCTCTCCGGTAGTGCCAGTGCAAACTCATCCCCGACCTCCGGCGCCACCGTCGCGATCGGACCCCCGGCCAGGCTCGCGTAGCCCTTGCGGACGTACAAGGTCTGTGCCCCACTCTCGTCATATCCAATCCTCGGCCAGAACGAGAGCGGCAGGTCGCGCTCGGTCCGATCCTCCGCCGCCGGCCCGCGCTGCGGGGCGGTCGAGATGGTCGTGCCGGAGGGCAGCGTCGAGACGCGGATGCCTGGGCCGCCGCGCGGCGTAATGGCGCGGCAGTAGCGAATGATCCCCGCGATGTCACGCGCCGCGATCGGATCGCCGGCCTCCGGCTCTCTGGGTAGTTCAAGGCTCATGGCTCATCCGGCCGGATATAGGTCAGCGTCCCAGGTCTCTGCTCCCGTCCATTCTTCCACGCGCTTCCAGGGGCCGGACCGTCCCTCGCGGACGGCGCGATCGGCGGTTTTTATGAACTGGTAGCCCGCGATCTCGATCGGCGGCGTCTCGCGCCGTCCGCACCGTGTGACCGTGGGCTGCTCCCAGGTCACCCGCGTGCGCCGTACCACCGGCACGGGCACCTGCCAGGATTCGATGCCTTGGGCTATCTTCTGCGCCAACAGCAAAACCGCGCCAGTGAAAGTGACCCAGTGCGCGTTATTCTTCGGATCAGGCTCTTCTATCAAAGGGCTGACCGGATACTGAAACCCCTGCTTTCGCTGCGTACATCGAAACGGTAGGTTTTCCCAGGCTTGTATCTTGGCCAGGTCCGCGGCCGACAACCCCGCGAAAGGTGGCGCGCTCTCGATTGGCTTTTCCAGCATCGTCCATTCGACTTCGAGTGTGGCCGGCTCGTTCTGCCCGCCCCCGCCGCCGCCACCGATGCGAGTCGAGAGCTCAACCGTAAGCTCCGCCAGGCCGCCGTGGCCCGGCGTGATCGTTGCGGAGACCACGCGCAGGCCCTCGACCGGCAGGTCTTGGTAGGCCGCGCCGGGTTGCGGCGCGGCGGCCAGGCAATCGGCCAACGTGCCGACAAATTTTCTGGCGGCGCTCGTCTCGCCGTTTTGGAAGACGATCTTCGGCGATCCGTCGCTCTCGGTCAGCCCCGGATAGGATTTGATCACGGCAGTCATACGTATACGACTCCTATCGGATGCTTGCGGGCGATCTGTTCCAGCAGCTTGACGGAGCGCTCGGCAGCGCTGGTCTGGCGGCGCGCGAGGTCGCTCGTGACGCCGCCAACGAATCCCCCGACGCGCGCCAGGCGGTCGGTAAGCGTCGGAAGACCGGGTCGGGCGTCAACGCGTTCTTCCGGCTTCGGCGGTGTCGGCTCCTTGTAGCGCTGCAGCTGCAACTGCAACTGGACCGCATCGCGCCGCAGCGAAACAAACTCCTCAGCCAGCGCAGCGGCCCGTTCCGCGTCATCCGCGGAGGCCTTTTGCGCGTTGATGCGTTGCCGGATCGCTTCCGTCTCTCGCTCGATCGCCGCGATGCGCTCCTGCGCCCATTGCAGCGATCGGCGCGCATATTCCTCGTCCGTCTCATCGGCCTGTCGTTCTCGTGGGTCGAAACGCATCTTGGCGAAGGCAAGCTGTGCGCGCCCGGCAATTTCGACCTGTTCGCGCCGGTGCGCATCAGCGGCGGCGCGTTCAGCGGCGGCCGCGTTGCGAGCAATCAGCGCATCGCGCTGCCGTTCCACCGCCGTGTACATCTGATCAAGCGCCCGCCGATCATCCTCCAGCATCTGGACGCGCGCACGCAGCATCTCGCGCACGCCTGGCACCAGCGAGCCTTTCGCCAACTCGATGCGCGCCGCGGCGAGCTCGTCATTCACTTGTTGCTGGAGTGATGACACATCGGAGCGGAACTTGTCGAAATCCGTCCCGGATGCGATGGCCGCTCCGCTCTTTTTCAGCGACGCCAAACGGGCCGCGCGATCGTTCGCGCCGCCCATCACCGCATCCATCGCCCCGCGCGAGCGCGCCTCCAAGATGCCGGCCACGATTTGGCCGGCGATCGCCGCGCCGATCAGCGCGGCGGCCGGACCGGCCAGGTGTGCGGCAATGCCGCTGCCGATCTGCGGTCCGACCCCTGTGAGCGCTCCGGCCAGCCCACGGCCAAGATTCAGTGCGCCACCGGCGATCTGTATGCCGGCCAGCACGGCCTTGAGCTCGACCAGGCGCGCGAGCAACACGGCGACGCCGGCCGGCCCGCCAACAGCATCGGAGATATTCTTGCCGATCCGCATCACCACATTGCCGATCCGCGCGAAGGCGTCGCCGACCTGTTGCCCGACCCGAATCCAATCCTGCCGCCCCGCTGCATCCATGAAGCGATTGAGCAATGGAATCAGTCTTTCGGCCAGGCCCGCCGCGAACTCCTGCCAGCGCAGCTTGAGCCGGCTCAGCGCATCGTCCACGGCGTCGAACGCTCCGGCGTTTTGCTCCATGAAGGGACCGAGCCGCCCGACGGCGCGCGCGGCGTTATCCAGCGCGGCGGGGTCGCGGAAGAGTTGGAGCATCCGCGCGCCGCCCCGTCCAAAGATCTGCATCACGGCTGCCGTCTGCTCGGACTGGCTACCCAGACGCGACACCGCCGCGCCGATCGCGCGCAACTGCGCCTCGGCGCCCATGCCGCGCAGCTGCGACGCAGAGAGCCCAAGCCGATCGAACACCTTGGCGGTCGGCTGCCCGTCCTCGTTCACGCCGCCCAGCGCCCGCCGCATCATCGCGAGCGTTTGGGCCACGGACTCCCCGCCGAGGCCCGCCTCCGTGAAAGCCTGCCGCAGCCGCAGCAGGGTCGTCACGCTTTCGCCGGTTTGCAATGCAAGGTCCGACAGCTCCGATCCCAGGCCGAAGGCGGAGCGCGCGGCGGCGGCGACCGGCGTGATCGCCGCCGCGATCGAGAGAAACTGCGTGCGGATCTGTGCGGTCGCGGCGGCCAACCGGGACTGCGCGACCCCCAGCCCGGAAACGAACGAGGCCGCGTTGAGTCCTAAAGTATATTGCAGCGCCGCGCTCATGGAGTTATCCTGCTTCCATGCTCGAAGGGCTCTTCATCCGATTCATGGCCGCGGCGATCCTCGCTGGACTGGCGGGGTGGATCCTGGTGCTCTTCCCCTTCGGCGCGGTCGGGCTGCGGGAAGCGCCTGCCGTCCGGGTCTCGGCGGCGATCGTTCGCCTCGTTGTCTTTGCCCTGGCGCTGCTGCTGATACAGGTTTGAGAGCATCGCCCGCTCCTGGTAATCCGGCTCGCCGAACTCGCCGCCGTGTCGCAGCGTCGAAGCCGCCATCAGCGCCAGCAGCCGCGGAATAGGCTCGCTCAGGACCTCGTCGAGTCGCCAGCCGTACTCGGCGCAGGCCCATTCGACGAGGGTGAGCCACCAGCCGACTCCGTTTTTTTTTGCGCCTCGCCCTTGCCGGCCAGCGCCGTGGAAAACGCCGCATCGAGATGGGCCGCGAGTGTCGCCGGCCAGGCGAGCAGATCGGCGAAGGAAATCGTCGCGGCCAGATCGTAGGCCGCCTGCTCCATCTCCGCGCGCGTCCGGCCCATCAGGGCGCGCAGATCGGCCGCCGGTGTGGTCAGGAGCATCAGACCGACAAACGACTCGACGCCGTCTGCCGCGCCGCCCCGCGCGAGCGCCGGCGCGAATTTGTCGAGCGCGAGAAAATGCAGCGAGGATAGCGGCTGTAGCACGCGGCCGGCAATCCTAACGGTATCCGGCGCAAATGCGGCGGAGACTTCCTTGGGAATCCCATCGCTCATCAATCGCCCATCGCATGGAAGCGCGTCGCCTTGATCGAGAGCTTCTTCCAGCCCTTCTGCTCCCATTGCAAGTCCACGCCCGTCACCATCCCGGACTCGCCCGCGATCTGGATCGCGTCGCCGATGTCCGGCGCCGTAATGGCCGATTCGACGATCACCTCGATCTCCGTCTCGGTCTTCGCGTCATAGAGCGCCAGCGCAACCGTCTCGCCATCGCTATTGAGCAGCGGCTCCTGCTCAATGCTCTTGGAGACCTTCTGCGATAGGATCTTCGCTGACGCGAACGTATCGCCCGTCTCGGTCTTGATCCCCCAGACCGCCGTCGTCCCGCTCGGCTTCAACGTCACTGCCATAACTCACCTCGCCTGTTTTCCATCTTCCGTTTTCGTCAGATCACATCCCGCGCTACGACCTGCGAGGCCGGCAAGTCCAGGTCGAACCGCAGCCGGTAGGCCGCCATGGGCCGCCCCTCGATCGCGATCGGCTCGCAACCGGCATAGCGCGCCCGCTCCCCGCCGATCGCCAGGCCGCGCACCCGATCCCGCGCCGCCGCCACACGGTCCAACAGCGCCGCGCGCTCCGGCGTCGGCCGAATCAGACCGGCGTTCGCCTCCCGCGTCGGCGGCATCGGCGCAGCCACGCTCACGGCGATTTGGTGCGTCGTCGCCAAGAGCCCGCCCGGCTGCTCGCCAACCGTCTCCTCACCCTCCCAGTGCACGGCGACCAGCAGGCCAGACGGATTCGCCGCCAAAAGCTCCAGCGATTCGAGCGGGTCCGCGGCCAGCGCCACCCGCGCGCCGGCGCTCTGCGCCCAATCCGCGAGATCGTCGCGGATGCGGCGCAGCACGTCCGCCGCGGTCAGCGCAACGCTCATACCAGTGTGGCCCCCGATCCGGTCCTCGCCGCCTCGCCGATCACCGCGCCGCCGCGCGGGGCGTCGGTCAGGATCTCGATCACGTTCCACGGATCCTTCGCGATCGAGACGGTCGGCTTCGCGCCCTCGGCGGCCAGGCCCTTCAGCGCGTCGCGCACCAGGCGCGTCAGCTTGTCCGGGGTGTAGCTCACACGATCAACCTCCCGTGCGGGTAGGTCTTCGCGTCCTCGGAGATAACGCTCACGGAATCCTCGGCGCGGTCCGCGCCGGGCGTCAGCGGCTCCAGCCCCTGGCCGATCCGAGAGAGCTTCGTGGAAAGCCGCTCGCCCTCCTTGGCGAACGGGTTGCGCTCATCGGTGTGGCCGCGGCGCCGGTAGAGCGCCGAGGCCGCGAACACGCGGGCGGCCTGGGTGACGAGCGGCGGGAGCGGCGCGGCGAAGGGAACGGTGTAGCGCTGCCCCAGGAGAGCGTCGACGGCGTCCGCCGCCTGCTGCGCGATCTTGTCCCAGAGGCCGGCGTCCTCCTGGCCGTCCTGGTCATCGTCCAGGGCCTCCAGGAGGAACTGCGGCGGGATCAGCCCGTCCAGGTCCGCTTTCGTCACGTAGGCCATCGCGTCATCCACCCCGGAAATCGAAGGGCCGGCCGACCCGCGGCCGGCCGGCCCTTCATCCTATGCGGCCCCTCCGGGCCTGGTATTCAGTCGAACAGCGTTCCGATCAGCGTCACCTGGTTCGTAACCGTGGTGGCGTTGGAGGTGACGACGAGCTTGTCGCCGGAGAACATCGGCGGGACGGTCGTGAGCGCGAGCAGCGCGTCATTCTCGGCCACCACCTTCGTTCCCACCAGCACCGTCACGGCGCCGGAGACGTAGTGCACGGTCTGCGTCTCGCCGGCGGCGCTCTTGAACAGCAGGTGACTCGGGTAGAACCGCCCGGTGTCGCCCACCGGCGGGATCACGTCGCCGGTGCCGTTCACCAGCGTTGCGGTCACGCGCTGCGGCCCGCGGTCCGCGGCGATCGCCACGGCCGTCAGGATGACGCCCAGGAGCATCACCACCAGCATCGTCGTCAGGAAGGTCTTCAATTTCATCGTCGTTTCCATCTCGTTCCGTTTTCTCTGTTCTCCGCGGCTCAGCGGTGAACCGCCCCGGCTCAGGCCGAGACGATCCGCTGCAGGGCGGACGTCTGTCCCTTGGCGACGCCGTACATCAGCGTGTAGGTCCGGCGGTACTGCGCGAGCGTCGCCTCGTACCACTCGCGCACCTGGAGCGAGAGGCCGGTGCTCTCGTCGGTCACCGTCGAGATCCGGCAGTTGCTTTCGCCCTTGCCGGGGTCGTCGGGGATCCGGGTTGCCAGCGCCAGGGCCGTCCGCGTGCCGGCGAAGCCGACCAGGTTCTCGTCGTTCGTGGGCAGGTCCACGAACTCGGAGACCTCGAAGCCGTGGACGTTCGGGAGCTTGCCGGTCTCGACCGCCTGGGCGCCGCGCGCCAGCAGCACCTGGAGCATGGTCAGGTCCATGCTCAGGCTGCCGTAGTAGTCCGGGTTCAGCAGCATGAACCGGCCCAGGGGCGGAACGCCGCGCTTCGAGAGGGCCGTCGCGATTGCGATCGCGGTCTTCCGGTCGAACCCGTCGCCGCCGGCGCCGAGCGCCTTCGTCGTCTTGTTCGCGAAGTTCGCGTTCGTGATGAGAGCGCAGATGTCGCTCACCACCGCGGCGCCGATCGCGTAGGCCGCGTTCAGGCCGAACCGCTTGATCAGGTCCACCCGCGAGCTGGAGGCCTCCTGGACGGAGACCCCGTAGGTGTGATGCTTGTGCTTGTTCAGCGTCACCGGGATGTCGACCTGCGTCCTGTCGCTGGGAACATAGCCCACCGCGGGGTCGAAGGGAATCGCCGCGGCTGCCGCGACCTCGTGGACGATGATCGTCTCGCCGAAGCGCGCGTTCTCCTTGCTGTGATCCGTGGCGATCTGCCCGAGGATCGGCAGCGCGGCCTGAAGCTGCTTCAGGGCCTCCTGCGCGATCACGTTGGCGTTCGTCGTTCCGGTCGTGTTACCCATGGCTTTCGTCCTTCCGTTTCGTCGTGTTCTCCGCGCCCCCCGCGCTCCCGCGGCGAACGCCGTTCAGGTCAACCCTCTCCGAGGATCTTCCCCCGGTTCGCGTTGAAAAACTTCGACCGCTCCTCCGGGTCCGTGATCGCGTTGTACTGCTCGATCACCGGGTTGCCGCCGGCGGCGGTGTGCGGCTCGACCTCCGGCGTGCGGCGGTGCAGCGGCACCGTCACGGCCAGCTTGGAAACCATGTCAGCCAGGACGGCGGGCTCGGTCTTCGCGACCTGCTCGGCGGAAAGGGGAATCACCTTCCCCTCGGCCGCGGCGCGCGCGCAGATGGCCTCGCGCTGGCGCTTCACGTCGCCGTCCTTCACGGCCTGGAGTTCGGCGGTGAGCGCTTCGACGCGCGTCACCAGGCTCGTGACCTTGGCGGCCATCGCGGCCACTTCCGAGGCCGGCTCGGTCACGGCGGCGACGGCTTTTTCGATCGCGTCGTCCGGCGTGTCGTCCGGGAGCTTGAGCAGCTGAAGAAGCAGTTTCTTGTAGTCCATGTCGCCGGTCTCCTGGTTTCCCGCGTCGTTCACGGAAAGGGTCACGAACCGCAGCCCCTCGATGTCGCCGTTGCGGCAGAGGGCGGCGGAGTGGATGAAGATCACCTCGCCGGCCTCGTCGGTCGCGACCGCCGGGGAGAGGTCCTGGTAGTTCAGCGCCTCGGCCTCGCCCTTCGGCGTCCACCGGGACACGTTGAAGAACACGCCCTCGTTCTCGATCACGTCGAGCGTGCCGTAGGCGGCCACGGGCCGGGGCTCCGTGCTCTCCTTGTAGGCGCGGGTGCCGGGCACGGTGCCGTGCTCGAAGTCGAGGGCGATCTCCTCGAAGCCCGCGCGCTTCTGCATCGCCGAGAGCGCCGCGAGCGTCTTCCGGCCCACGCGCGCCCTGCGGCCGGACGCGGTCGGGTTGTCGCCCCAGGAGAGCAGCTTCAGGCGCTTCGGCAACTCGGCGGCCGTGGCGAAGGCCGCCACGCGCAGGTCGAGAAGAACATCGAACTTCGATTTCACGCGGCGCAGGCTACCGCGCCGGAAAAAACGCCGCAGCCAATACCGGGGAAACTGAAACAGGCGGGGCGGGCGATCTCCGCGGAGAGGCTACCGCGGCAGCATCGCGTTGATCTTGGCCGCCGCGGCGGCGCGCACGTTGTCGCGCGCCCGTGCCATCATCCGGCCTGAGGAATCAAACGGGAAGAACGGCCGCGCCGGCAGCCCGGGGTGCCGCACGCTGCGCACCGGGTGGGCCGCGCCCGGCCAGAACAACGCCCGCTTCGATTTCGGGCGGATCGTATACGGGTCCGTGCCGAACTGGTGCGCCGCCGCGTAGGGCCGGTCCGTTCCCACCGTTACGGAGCGGCCGTCCAGGCCCGTGATCCGCGCCGACTTCCACAGCAGCCCCGAGCGCTTCAGCAAAGGCCGGGCGCCGTCGCCGCCCCGCCGCGCCGGCCACGGCGCCGGCCGCAGCGACGGATCGTTGAACGCCCGCCGCGTCACGCTCACCAGCGCCAGGCCCATCGCCTCAAGGATCGGCTTCTTGTCGGACACCTTGCGCGCCATCTGGCGAAGCGCCGGCGTCAGGAGATCGCGCGATATGACGAGCTTGACCTGCACGGCCGTCCCGCTAGAGTTCGAGGGTATCCCACTCGCCTTCTTCGATCGTCTCGGTGCGCACGCCGCGCTCCTTGACGAAGTCCAGAAACCCGGAGAAGCACTCCGGGAACCCGGTCGCCGGCAGCTCGCGGCCGAGCAGCGCCGCCAGGCGTTCGGCCGGTCCCTCATAGCGCACCGGCGCCTCCACCATGGCGTTTGCCGCGAACGACGCGCTGGCCTTCACCACCGCGCCATCGTCGAACGTGAATACTCGCGTGATCGTTTTCATGGCTGTTCGAAGAATACCTCCAGAACCGTCTTCAGATTCTCCGGCACCGTATACCCGTTCGGGTAATCGCGGATCACCGTCGCCATCTTGCGCGGGTTGGCCAGCAGCTCAAAATGCGTCGACGCCACTTCCAGGCCCTGCGCCTTCGCCTCCCACGGGTACTGCCGCCCCGCGTAGTCCCGCCACCAACGGTCACGGCGGAGCAAGCCGCCGGAGCCGTACGGCACTGCCGTGTCGCCCGCGGTCCGCCTGGCGTAGAGCTCCGCGACCCGCTTCTTGTACCACTGCGGAGCATCGTCGTGAACCCAGTGCATCATCTCGTGAAAGAGCGTGCCGCGTGCCGCCGGCTTCAGGCCGTCCGCGGCGTACCGCTGGATCGCGCGGTGGTAGAGCGTGAGGGTCCCACCCCGGTAGCTTCCGAGCACGCCTCTGACCGCCGGGTCGAGCCGGACCGTCAACTTCGGCAGCGCCGCCAGCACCTTCGGCGGAACGACCCCGACCACGCTCTGCACCATGCGCAGGATCGACCGTTCGGAGAACACGCCCGACTTCTGGGCGCCCACGACCTTCGCGATCACCGCGCCCGCTTTCGCCGGGGCGTCCTCCTTCAGCTCGCGCCAGAGGCGCCGGATATCCCGCTCGTTCCACTCGGCCTTTCCCGCGAGCCCCAGCTTCTGAAGCGTCGACGCCAGAGTCACCGCTTTCGGCGCTGACGGCGTCGCGCCGGTGACGATCGGAGAGCCGCCCAGCCAATCCCAGAGGCTCACCTTCCGCCCGCCGGCGTCGAGGGCCACGGAGCGCGCCATCGCCTCGAAGGCTCCCCACGTCTCGGCGTCATAGCGCGCCTTCAGCGCCTCCAGCGGGAGCCGGAGATCGCCGGGATCCCAGCCGAACTTCGCGGCCGGGTCCTCGCCGGCGGCCGC
>Ga0116147_1004429_pt1 | contig 12545 bp, 16 predicted proteins | sample AD_JPNHG3_MetaG_FD_89749 | JGI IMG/M metagenome (GOLD analysis project Ga0116147, IMG submission 89749) | Active sludge microbial communities of municipal wastewater-treating anaerobic digesters from Japan - AD_JPNHG3_MetaG | ecosystem: Engineered > Bioreactor > Anaerobic > Digestate | place...
ATAGTTGCCGCCGCCGCCGCCGGTGACGTTGGCGAAAATCGCCAGGGTGTTGGGCGCGTTGGCCGTGAACCTGACCGCGCCCTGGTTGCTCGTCCCAGCGAGGATGTTGGCGCAGGTGATCGTCAACCCGCCCGTGGAGACCAAAAAATAGCCCGACTGCCCGCGACAATCGAGGTTGCCTTCGCCCAAATCAATGGAGCCGTCAATGGTGACCACGAAACTGGCTGGCTTAGCCGTGTCGCCATCGCCAGGAATGCCCGTGTCCCAGACGGAAGAGTCAGACCAGTTGCCGGTTTTGACTGCGGTTCTGGTTGCCATACCGCTCCTATTCTTGCACAGCCAGTTCCACCACGGCCAGTAGCGCCTTGCCCAACGGTGTCAATTGCCCGTCCTTATCGCGGATAGATGACAGGTGCACGTAGCGCCTCTTGCTCTCGTTCGCCTCGTCCACCGAGCCGTCCTTTAGCATTCGGCAAGGCGTCATCGTGATGGATACCGTCGCGTCCTGCCTGCCCTCTACCAGACGGCTGGAGGCCGCCAAGTCCCAACGCAACAGGTCATAGCCCTTAGTCGGCTCAGGGATCGCCACCGGCCTCGGATTGGCCACGAACACGCTTTCCACTTTGTCCGTCATGAGTGCCTCCCTCTAGAGTCCCAATTCTTTCGCCCGCCGTTCAGCCTGGTACAGCAGGCCCTTATCCCGATCTACTAGGTCGCGTAGGATGGCAAGCGCGTCCTCTCCGCGTTCCATCCGCCGCGCGCCCTCTTCTACCCACCAGCGAATCTTGTCCTGCATCTGGCCCACCTTGCCCGACGCCACCGCTGCCTGCGTGAGAGGATCGGTCGAGGGCAGAGGCTCCGGCTGTGGCGCGACTGCCGCGTGCTTGGCTGCCATACGCGCCAGCAAGCCTAGGCCAACCTCGAAACTCGTCCAGTCTTTGTTCGGATAGGACACAAACGGCGTAGCGGTCAGGATATAGGCGTCTTTGCACAGCTCGTCGTCGTAGGCCGACAATTGCCGCCAGTAGCGCTCCTCGTCCATCTTGCCTGGGCCTAGGCCGTACTGCGGAGGGTAATCCCAGTCTCGCCAGTCCAGCCAGCCTTTGCGACGCCGCTGTCCAGCCCACGCAGCATCTTCCCAAGGGATAACGCCGCCGTCAATGCCGCACTCGCCGATGATGATGTCTGGCTTGAGACCCAGCAGTTGCACGAACTTGCGGTAGCGTAGCGTCCAGTGCCCCCCACCGTCCATGACCGAGGGCGCGCCATACTCGTGCAGCTCCACGCCGCCGCCAAAGCCCATCGCCACCACGACAGCCTCTTTGTAGGCCGCCACTTGAGGATAATCCGGCCAGCCTACACCCGCGCTGAGGACGAACGGGCGCAGACCCATCGGCCCTACCAAGGCAGCCCACCTCTTCCAAAACGCGGCATGTCGGCTCAATTCGTCTTGCGTCCACGGGTGCGGCTCGTTCGGGCCAAGAATGCCCCATACGCCTTGCGTCTTTAGCTTCTCATAGCGCAGCTTGAGTGCTGCATGATAGGCGTCGGCCCCAATCACCCCGCGATTCAGATAGTCCGCCTCGACGCCATCGCCGCCAATCCACAGCCGCGCAATCACGCGCTGGCTGGGGAACATCTCGCTGGCCGGAACATGCCAGTTGTCTGGGTCAATCCCCTTGATATAACGAATCTTGGAATTGCGCACCAACTCGGTAGACTCGGCCCCCAACTCTGGCGGCCCCTGATAGTGAACGCCCAATTTGCTCATGATCTCCTCCAGATACGGCTCAGGGTCTACAAAGCCCTTGTACCCATTATTCCACCGAAATGGCTTAGGTCTCACGCCAAAGTGCAGGTGCGGCCCCGTGACCGTCCCCGTTGCGCCTGATAGCGCTACCCGCTCGCCAGCCCTCACAAAGGTGTTATCCTTCACAGTGTAGGCCGACAGGTGCGCGTAGGTTGTCTGCACCTCGGCGTTCTCAATCCTCAGATAGCGTCCATAACCAGACGAGTAGGGCATGTGCACTGCCAGCCCGTCGTGCGCGGCGTAGACGGGCGTGCCAACCGCGCAGGCCAGATCCAGCCCCTCGTGACCCATGTAACCTAGTGGCTGGTAATAGGCCGGATTCTCACCGAACTTTTGGCTAATACGCGCCCCAGGAACAGGATGCCTCATAGCCCCCCCCCCCTATACGTCGTCGGCAGGAAACTTCCGTTCGTTCAGTTGTTTGAGCGCGTCCCGCAACAAGTCCGGAACTGGAAGCCCAGCAGCCACCGTGTTCTCTAAGACGCTTAGCCCCTCAGAGGCGCAGTACCAGATGACTACGGCGTTGCGCGTAACATCCGTACCCAATACATGGCCTTAGTACACTCTAGCGATCGCCCCAAAATTGTAGAGCGATCCGCCCCATAGCGTGCGGTTGCTCCCCTCATTGTGGAAGGCCAACGCTTCGAAATAGTCCCCCGCAGCCATCTGAGCCACATAGACGTGCGACACCGCCGCGCTGCCGCCGCTGACGCCGGCCGCGTGCGGAAAGGCATCCTGCGCCCCGCCTACATATGTGTCGCCATTCTTGCGGAACAGCAGGCTCACCCGCGCCCCATCGGTGGCATGATCCTTCATGATCCACGAGGCCGCGAGGAGATAGACCCCGGACGCCGGCGCTGTCAGGCGGCTCGGCACGGCGGCGTTCCAGCAGCCCCCCTCATTGTGCGCCTGATGCGTCCAGACGATGGGCGTCACCGCGCCCGAGGCGATCCCCCCCTGGTCGCTGGCGCGATAGACGGTGGCCGACACGTGCTGCGCTAGCATCGCCGCTACAAAGGCCTCGTAGCTCTGCCGCAGGTGTCGCAGGGCCTGATCCACGATGCCCAGGGCGCCTGGGTAGCTCACGGCGTCACCCCGTCGTCCAGCAGTCGGGCCAGCGCCTCGACCTTTGCGGCCAGATTCCTGGCCCAGGCGGGTGCGTTGGCCGGCAGATCCACGGGTTCGGCCAGCGCCCTTCGAGCCGCAGCCACCGCTTGCGCCAGTGCCTCCTCCTCGGCAGAGCGCCCGACGGCGGCCCGGCGCACACCGTCGCCGATGCGTGCATAGGTGATCTCAGCCATTGCACAGCTCCTTCACATGCCACTCGTCGTCCCCGCGCCAGGCCAGCAGGTCCAGCATCGGCAAGGGCCGCCCGGCGCCGTCCTCGCCATAGCCGATGAAGCCATCGCTCAGCACCACGCCCCCCTGGCGATCGGCGTAGAGATACCGGTCGCTCGTTTCCAGCTCCAGCGACACGTGAGGCAATCGCGCCACCGCGCCGCCTAGGTCGGGCCAGGCGCCTGCCGTCACGTCCAGGCGCCCATCCGAGATCTCGATTCGCGCCGGCGTCTCCTCCATGTGCAAAGCCACTCGATGAACGATCATGCTCCCTCCTCAGACGCCGTAGGCCAGCGCCTGCACAGTGAATGTGCCACTCTTGCCGCCGGAGGCCGCCATCTGCACCGTCGCGCCCGTGACGCTGCGCGCGCTCACATAGGCATAGTTGCGGCCCATGTTGTAATCCGCGGTGGTGTAATAGGTCGCCACCTGCACGCCGCGGATGGTGGTAAAGGCGTTGTTCCAGGTCAGGGTGACGCCCTGCACCTCGGTGCCAGAGGAGAGGGTGACATCCGCCTCTTTGTACTCAAAGCGCAACTGCTCCTGCTTGCAGCCGGTGGGATAGACCCCCGTTCCCAGGCCATGCACGGCGGTGGCGGCGTCCACGTGCGCCTTGAGATAGTCCTCATTATCGCGCACCTGCTCGTTCATCATGGCGGCGGTCACTACCTCGCCCGTTACCCAGGTTCTTGGCGTCGTCCAGGCCATTTCCCCAGCCTCCCTTTTTTACAGCGCCAGGCGCGTCGTCGTCCCCAGATTGCTGCCCATGGGATAATCGAGCCACCAATAGCGATTGGGATCGTGCGGCGCCAACCAGAGCTGTATCTCCCAACGCTCTTGATCAATGCGATGGCTGATCCCCTGTAACAGCGAGCGCCCAAAGTAAATGGGGTCGCCTCCGCCAGGCGGTTGCCAATAGATGAAGATATCATCCCCCAGATCATTGCACAGCAAGATGTACCAGGCGATGGCGCTCAGCGGCGCGCGCAGCCCCAGGCGGCTCACCCGCGGCGCAGGCTGCTTGTAGCGTCCCAACAGATAGTGCGCCAACTGAAAGGCATCGTCGTCCGTGATCAGCGGCAAGCCAGACCATTGCAGCGTGCGCACGAAATAGCTGACCTGGCTGGCCGTATCCGTCGCCACCTGCTCATCGCCATCTTGGCGCGCTATGCGCACCTCGTTATAGATCAGGGCATCATCGTATTCGATCTCGATCTCGCTAAAGGGCGCCGTGCGATCAGGGGGGCCATCATTGTTGAAGACGTTGTAGAGTTGAGTGCCGTAGCGTATGGTGCGGAAACGATTGTAGAATCGGGCCTCGCCATCATAATCAATGAAAAAGACGCCGGTCTCAAGCTGGGCCATCTCCTGGATGTGTCCCAGGGCAGGCGCATCCTCCAGTGTCGTGGCGATGACTTTAGTCTGGCCGTCCATGATTATCCGGTCACCTACCGGGCCCAGCACCGTGGTGTCGCCCAGGAGCCCATTCACTGCCGAATCCAGCACCCACGATTCCCCCGTCGTCCAGCCGACCGCGCTCAGCACGGCGTCTATGCGCGCGCCAGTATCTTGTGAAGGCCAATCGCCATTCAGCCGCGTCATGGCTAGCACCTTGAAGCCATCCGAGGCCTGCACCTCCACCCAGGCGTCGCGCGCCTCGTAACGCGGCGTCCAGGCCTCGATATAGCCGCAGAATAGGCCGAAGGGGACATAGTAGCCCGGACCCCGCGGGTCCTGCGTTTCGCAGCGCACGCGGATGCGCCGCATGGGCAAAAGCAGGCCGTAGTAGGGGCCATCCTCATAGAGAGGATCGAAGCGCCGATCGCGATTATCCAGCGCCAACGCCAGCGTCCCCGCCTCCATGCGGTCCAGTTCTCGCTGTCTTCCACGGCGGATATCTATCGCCCCGCGCACATAGGCCGTGACGTCCGCCCACACGGGCGCCTCGGTGGGCTCCGTCTGCAGGGCAACTTCCACCGTGATCGTCGGCCTGGTCATGCCAACCCCACCCCCACATTGCGCCGCCCCGTGCGCAATAGTTCCTGACGCAGATGTTCCGCCAGGTCACGCTCGGCGGTTACTGAACCCTGCACCGTCACATATACGTTCATCGCCTGCGCCCCACCATAGGGGACGATAGCGCCACTCAGCCGTGGCACGAACAGCTCCGGCCCATCCTCGCCGACGAGATAAGGCCGGCTGGCCGTCACCGGGCCGCCCGAGGCCCTGCCGGGGATGCCTTCCATCGCGCCACCGATGCCTTCGTACACCGAGCGAATATGATGCGTGGTGTAGATGTCCGTGGGGATCTTGGCCAGCTCCAGGTTCACCGCGATCACGGCCTGCGACGAGCTCGCCTGGAAGTTAGCGATCAGCCCGGCCAGCGTCTCCTCTGAGATGCTGGTCGTATCGCTGGCGAACTGTGACACCGCACCTAGCAGGAGACGCGCCTGAGCGTCCACTACGGCCGCCTGTTGGACGCCCTCAGCGCCCAGCGCCACCATCTCCTGGCGATCACGCAGGAACCAATTGTAGGCCAGTTCCAGAGCCTGATTTACCAGAGACTGCCGTTGCTGCGCTGCGGCCAGCTCGCTCTGCCAGGCGCGCAGCGTGTCGTTGAGCCGCTCGCCCTCCGCCCGTAGCCGCGCGATGGCTCGCTCTTGCGCCGCAATGACCGTCTCCTGCGCCGCGATCTGGGCCGACAGCGTCTCCATCTCAGCCTTTGTAGAGGCGATCTCCGCCATCGCCCCGGCAAAGGTCATCTCCGGCGCCGTCGGGCTGACGGACTCCTCCAGTAAGCGCATCTGCTCGTCATAAGTCAGCGAGCGCGTCAGGCGCAGCTGATCCAGATAACGCTGCAGGGCGCGCGCCGACTGCGTTACGCCCGCCGGCAGCGTCGCTAGCCAGGCCTCGGCGCCCTCCGTCAGGAGGGGATATTGCTCCACGAGGCGAGCCAGCGGTCGCCCCAGGCTGGAGGCCAGCTCCACCCGCTTGAGGTGCATCTCCAGCGCATTGATCTGCATGTCCAGACGGCCCATGCCCGCCAGCCGTGGATTGGCCAGCTCCTGCAGACGCTGCTGGGCCGCGCTCAGCTGCTCGTTCAGCCCCCGCAGCTTCTCTTGCATACCGGCCAGGCGCGTCTCCTCCGCGCGCATAGCGCGCTGGTTGGCCTCTAGAGCCGCATTGACGCCCGCAATCTGCGATTCCCATTGCGCTACGCTCTGCGCCGCCGCCATCGAGGCCGGATGTACCCGCACCAAAGCGGCTGAGAGATCGCCTACCTCCACTGCCGCCTCATTCGCTGCGCTGCCCAAAGTTTCAAAAGTCAAGGCTGTCGCTTGGGCGCCCTGCGCTGCCGCCTGCTCCGCCTGGCGAAAATCGCCCATGCCCTGCGCCGCTTGCCGATTACCTTGGATCAAGTTGCCAAGGCTATCCCCCCAGGCGTCGGTGGTTTGTTTGCCACGCAGAACATAGTCCGCCCAGGTCTTTGCCTCTTTTTTGAGCGCGCCCAGCGTTTCTTTCATCCCCAAGGCCTTGGCGCCCGCGCGCGTCAGGCTGCCGGCCCATTCGTCAATCTTGGCCGCCCAGGCGCCCGTAGAGTCGTCCCCTCCCAGCGCCTGGTAGACCCCGCCGATGATCTGTAATACGACCTTGGCGCTGGCGGCCAATTGCTTGATGATCCCCTCCCAAGCAGTGAATAGAATGCGTTTGAAGCTCTCCCAGGCGCCTTCCCAGTCGCCCTTCAGAATCTTGAGCGTCAGGTTGATCACCTCGCCGATGACATCCATGGCCCATTGTATCGTGCTCTGGATAGCTCCCCAGGCGGTGGAGACGACGCTCTGGATGCGCCCGCCATAGTCGGCCCACAGATCGCGTATAGCGCCCAGCACCGACGCCGTAATCTCGCGGAGCTTGGGCAGTTGCTCCTGGAACCAGCCCACCACGCCCTGCACGCCACGCAGCAGCGTGTCGCGGACCTGCGGCCAGACTTTGGCCACCACATCGCGCACGCCGCCCAGATTGGCCTTCCAGGCGGCGTAGAGCGCGGCCACCGCTGCGATGATTAGCCCTATCGGTCCCAACAGCGCTGAGAGCGCCGGCCCAATGAGCGCCAGGAGTGGCACGGCCAGGGCCACCGCCGCCGCCAGCCCGGCGAAGACGCCGATCCCCTGCCGCACCGGCGCGGGTAACCGGGCGAATAACGCGGCCACCCCCTCGATGATGCTCTGCATTCGCGCCGCCCAACGTTGTAGCGTCTCGCTGGAGGCAAACTCGGCAAACTTTTGCGCCAATTCCGAGAGGCGCACGAACAGCGGCGCAAAAGCGCTTGAGGCCACTTGCGTCAAGCTGTCTTTGATGTTCGACATTGCCCCCAGAAATGTGCGGCTCTGCGCCGCCATCATGCCGCCATAGTTCTGCTGGCTGAATGTCTGGAACGCCTGGATGAATGTCTGGCTGGCGATCTTGCCCGTCTCGCTCAGCTTCATGACCTCGGCCACCGATTTGTTCATGGCCTGCGCCAGGATCTCCCAGGCCGGCACGCCCGCCTCGGTGAGCTGCCGCATCTCCTCGCCCGAAACTTTCGTCTTGGCGCGCATTTGCCCCAGGGCCAGGATCAGCCGATTGATCCCCTCCGTTCCCAGGCCCAGGGCGCTGGCCGCGTTGCCCACGTCGGTCATCAGGGGGATGACCTCTTTGGCCGAGAACCCCATGGCCAGCAGACGCCGCGAGGCCGTTTCGATCCCAGGGAAATCAAAGGGCGTCTCACGAGCGAAAGTCTTTAGATCGGCGAGCATCCCCTGGGCCGCTTGCGCCGAGCCTAGCATCGTCGTCCAGGCGATTTGGCTCTGCTCCATGCTGGCGTTGAAGCCCACCACCGCCTCCTGCACGCCTCCGAACAGGGTGCGGGCGATGGCCATACCGCCCAGAGCCGCGGCGAAGCCAGCCGCTTGTTGCTGCACCCGCCTTAGCCCGGTCTCGGCCCCGCGAGTGTCGGCGCCCACCTTCACCATCAGTTGGGCCGCTGTGATCGCCATCCCGCTAGCCCCTTCTCTCCCGATCCTTGGCCGCCTTGGCCTCAGCATCCAGCGCCGCCAGTGCGCGGTGGCGCCATTCAATGCTCACCTCATCTAGTTCCCAGGGCGCCACGCCGAGCCGCGTCGCCGCCGCCATCTCCAGATACCAGTCCGGCACGGTCCCGAAGGCGCCGTCGCTGGCTAGGTAGCGGCGGAGCTCGCGGCACTCTATTTTTTTGGGGTCATGGCCTCCATGATCTTCTCGAGGATCGCCTGCACCAAATCCAGCGGCAATTGTTGCAGCAGTTCATCCGTCGGTTCCAAAGGCTGCCCCTCATCATCCACGATATCCCAGGCCACCAGCGTCTCGCGCAATAGGCTGAGAAAGCCCATGTGATCGGTCGTCTGCAGCTCTTGCAGGCGCTTCAGCCAACGCCCGTTCACGCTCCGGGGCGCGAACTGCACCGTGAGCTGCTCGCCCTCGTAGGCCACCTCCACCTGCCGTTTCTCACCCAGGCGACTCAGTCGCATCATCCCCTCCTAGAGCGCCGTCAGCACGTTGGTCAGCTGCGCTTGCAACGCCGTTCCCCCCGACCAGGCCGAATCGTAGGCCGCCTCGAACGTCCATTCGATGCCATAGACGCCATCCTCGTCTGAGAACTCGCCCACCTCGGCCACTACGCCGCACAGGTCCAGTTGCAGCGTGTAGTAATAGGAGGTGGCGATCAGCGGCCCCACCGCTTTGACGCGCAGATAGCGCTTGTCGCCGGCGCGCAGCGCCGTCAGCGGGCCCATGCCCACCGAGTCCGCCTCCACAAGAAGTTTCAACGTGGCATTAGGCGCCGTCTCCACGTGCGCCGCAAAACCGCTCACCGCTGAGTTGATCGCCCATAGCGGATTGAAACGGTCGCCGATGCTGAACTCGCCGCGCAGGGCCCGCGTGAGCTTGGTCGTGCCGATGCCACCTGAAGTCGAGTCGAGGTAGACGTCTATTTGCGTTGGCTGGACCGGCATGACCGCCACGGCCGTCGGCGCGGCGGTCATGGTGATATTGTCCTGATAGGCTTGCCCCAGCATGGCGCCGCTCACTTCCACCGTCTCACGGTCGAAGCGCAGCGTGAACTCGGTCACTAACCCATAGGCGAACTTGCCCGCGCGCACGCTAGAGCCCTGCTCCACGGTAAAGGTCTTGATGGCATCCTCGGCCGTCTGCGCCGGTTTGTGCGTCCACAGATAGGCCGCCGTGGCGCCCTGCTGGGCGGGGGCAGCGTAGGCCAACACCGAGGAGAGCAGATAGGCCAGGTGGTTGTAACAGGCCTGCCCCTCGATGCGCGCCTCGATCCACTCCTTGCCCAGCGCCGCGATAGTAGTGAATTTGCCGCCCACCGGACGGAAGCGATTGACGTTGGCTTGTATCCCCGGCGTGATCGAGAACGCTTGCAGCAGCTTGTTGGCCGCCACCCCCGTGCCCGGCGTCGTCTCCACGCCCACCTGCGTCACCTGATTGAGGGTCGCTCGTTCTGGCATTATCTTTCTCCTTTATTGCGCCACGATCCGATAGATTCCGCCCAGATGTCTGAACACCTTGCCCTCCTGCTGTTCGGGATAGACGACCGGGGCCTCGCGTACACAGGCCAGTACCAGCCCGCTTGTCACGCTGCCGCTGGCGCCCTGTAACAGCGCATCAATGCGGCTGGCGATTGGCTCCAAAGCGGCGTAACTGGGCGTGGCGCCCACCGCCTTCACCAAGTAGCGGCATTGCGCCATGATCCGCGCCGGCCCTACACCCAGTACGTCATGCCCCCCCTGAAAGACGATCAACACCAGGGGATAAGCCGCCGTGGTGGGCGCCTCGCCGCTATACACCCGGTCGCCGATCAACCCCTGCAGCGTGGCATCGCCGCTCAGCAGCGTGTACAGCCAGCGCTCCGCCGTCATGGGCTCGCTCATCCCAGCAGTTTCCGCATGGCGGCCTCGAAGGCCGGGCGCGCCGCCTCCGCCGCGGGGCCGAGATAGGGTTGCGCCGGACGCCCCTCAGCCCCCATCTCGACGTAGACGCCGTATTCTGCCCCCACCGCCACGATGGCCGTCAGATCGTCGCGCGGCGGCTCCACCTCCGGCAGCAGCTGGGCCTGTGGATTGGACTTCAGCGCCTTCTCCTGGGCCTCGTCATAGCTGCTGCTCCGGGCGGTGGAGGTGTAGATCGAGTTCTTGAGTGCGCCGGTATCCACCGGCGCGGCGTCCTGCGCTGCGATCTGAATGGCCATCGCCACCTCGCGCACGGCCTTCCCCGCCTGATGTCGCAGCTCGCCGCGCAGGTGGCCCAGGCGGTCTTCCTTCAGCTCTGCCGCGATGATGATCCTGCTGCGCGCCATCAAGTCATCTCCACACAGACCACGCGGCGCGCCGTCTCATACGAGCGCCCTAGCACAGCGATCACCCGCAGTGTGCGCATGCCGATCGAGATCTCGTCCTCCATACGCACATCGGTCCCGGCCGGCAGAGTGGCCACATAGGCCGTCATCCCGGTCAAGCGCTCGGCGATGACGCGCTCCTGCGCGCTCTGCCCCAAGGGGGCCAGCCGGCAGGGCGTCACGCCGACGTCCGATGTAGCCGGCTGGCGCCCGCCCATGCCATCGGAGGTCTCCGTCGTCCGTCGGATGGTCGCCGTCTCCGGCAGCGCCTCATATTGCGTGTCGCGCATGGCCGTCAGATCTCTCGTCGTCAACATCGTGTTACGTCTTGAACTTGCCGGCGCTGATCTGCTTCAGCGCATCGCGCACAATGTCCGGCACTGGCAATCCGGCCGCCACGCTATTCTCCAGCACCGAAAGGCCCTCGTTCGCACAATAGATGCCGGACACCACGTTGCGCGTGGTAGTCTCTAGGCCCAGTAGAACATCGGCTTGCGCCGCCACCGCGATCACACAGAAGATCAGCAACTTGCGCGGGAGCTTGCGAAACCCGATGTCACTAGATAAATCCTTTTGGACAAAGGCCCGCAGGAATCCCGTCACGACATCGAGCACGATGAGGATCACCAGCGCCGTCATGATCTGATTCCAGCCTCCCCAGACCTGGGCCGCGATGCCGATTAGAGATCCGAGGATTACCTTGCCCACATCCGCCAAAAACGGGATGGACGTGAATACCGGTTTGTTCATGCTTCATCCTATCTTTCTGTTTATCGCGTGTCCTCACGCACCAGGCGCGCGATGGTGGGGCGAGAGCGGCGCCGATATTGCTGCGCCAACCGCAGCAGAGACTCACCCTGTTGGCTACGCTGAAACGTCGCGCCATCGGCGCTGAAGTCATAGGCCAGGGCCACCTGTGCAGCCCTGGCCTCTAGCGCGTCCGCCGCTGCCGCATAGGGGTCGTAACTTTTCCCCGTGAGAAAGACCTGCGGCGTGTGTTCTGCAAAGTGCCAGCGCCCCACCAAAAGGTCGGCACTCTCAGGCAGTAGTTCGGCTCCCGAAGAATCCTGGAGCAAGGCATCGGGCGCCCAGTGACCATAGGGGGCTACATACTCTAGCGCCGCAGCAGTCCCCGCCACCGTGCTCCAGACAGGCTGCAATGGCAGCAAGGCCACGTCCAGACGGTGCGCATCGAGCCATTCTTGGATCTCGTCATCTGTCCAGATGGCTTCTGCCCCGACGGGATCATTGATCAGTCTGCGCACCCGATCTACCAGCGCCCCGTATACAGCCATGTCCTTTAGTTCTTCGGAATGAGATACGTGCGCACATGGCAGGTCGCCGCACCGCCCGTTCCAGTGAAAGTCACCTGCAGCGTCCCGTCGTTCTGCACGAACCGCGCCGATTCCAACGGCCCAATCACCCGCGTTGTGTTCTGGGCCACGGCCACCGCCAGATCGCCCAACCCCTCGCGTACTGCTGGCGGGTTGTCGCCGTGCAATACCGTTACAGTGAGCGCCCGCACGTTATCCTCGGTCACCTCGATCAGCAGCCTGCCCATCGCGCCGCCATAGTCGGCCGCCGCTACTGGCACCGTACCGTTGGTGTCGATTGCATCGCCAGCGCCGCGCAATGCGTTGCCGTTGACGGTCAACGGCGTCACAGTCAACTTTGCAGGGTTCGCCATGTCATTGCTCCTTTTAGCCGCGAGGCAGTCGGAAACAGATCACGTCCGCCTCGCCGTTGAGGATCTCGAAGTTGATGTTCAAGTCGCCGTTGTCCTGCACGAACCGCGCACTCTCGAACGGCCCATACAGTGCCATCAGATCGGCCCCGCCGGTAAGCGCCGTGGCTGCCATGGCCGTCACTACGCCCGTGCCATCGTTGGCCGCAGCGTTCGCGCCGCTCACCAGAGCCGCAGCCGCGGGCGTGCTCGCCACCTCCGTGATGATGTCGGCCGCTGTGCTC
>Ga0116147_1004435_pt1 | contig 12540 bp, 13 predicted proteins | sample AD_JPNHG3_MetaG_FD_89749 | JGI IMG/M metagenome (GOLD analysis project Ga0116147, IMG submission 89749) | Active sludge microbial communities of municipal wastewater-treating anaerobic digesters from Japan - AD_JPNHG3_MetaG | ecosystem: Engineered > Bioreactor > Anaerobic > Digestate | place...
ATATTATTATCAATGAAATTTTGAATCTCTCTCATGAGTATAGTGAAATAGAGGGTTTGGAGACCGCAAAATTTAATAATTCACTTCTAGATCGTATTGCAAAGAGGTTAGAAAATGGAAAATAATAATCGTAAATATCTAACAGTCACGGCCTTAAATAAATACATAGCTTATAAAATCGATAATGATCCCAATTTAGGGTTTGTTTATCTTCAAGGAGAACTTTCCAATATTCGATTTTCTAAAGAGCATTTATACTTTGTCATTAAGGATCAAGATTCTGAAATTAGTGGTATTATGTACTCTTCTTCCGCAACCAAACTGACTTTCATGCCTAAAGATGGAATGAAAGTGCTGGTTAGTGGGAAAATAAGCGTTTATCAGAAAAAAGGAACTTACAATTTAATTGCGATTACGATGAGTGAAGCGGGACTTGGCGCTTTATACCAAGATTTCTTGTTTTTAAAGGATAAATTGGAAAAAGAAGGGCTATTTGCCATTGAACATAAGAAGCCAATTCCTGAATATTCAGAAAAAATAGGGGTGATTACCTCGGCTACTGCCGATGCATTTCAAGATATCAAATCGACGATTGCTCAGCGATTTCCATTAGCACAGATTTATTTGTATCCCGCTTTGGTCCAAGGTGTAGATGCACCGAAATCGTTGATTAAAGCTTTAGAACAAGCGAACAAAGAAAATATTGTCGATGTTATCATCATCGCTCGTGGAGGCGGTAGTTTCGAAGATTTATCGTGCTTTAACGATGAAAAACTAGCACGAAGCATCTACGCAAGTCAGATACCAATTGTCAGCGGTGTAGGTCACGAAACTGATTTTACCATTTGCGATTTTGTCGCCGACGAACGAGCCCCGACTCCAACGGGAGCAGCAGTCAGAGTTACAAAAAATAAAACCTTACTACTTCAAGAGATTGATGCATTAACCTACCGTCTAGTGAGTTCAATCAAACGAGTATTAGAGAATAAATTTTATGAATATGATGCCTTAGTAAAAAAACATCATTTCAAGAATTTTATTCAATCAATTGAAGAAAAAATCAGTTCGCTAGAACAATTAACCTATCAACTACAAGCTAATTCACCTCTTGCCATTATCAATCGAAGCTTAGAACGAACCGAAGAATTAACACATAGATTACAACTGATTAATCTAGATAAAAAAATTGAACTTCTTGAACAAGATGTGGATCGAAAAAAGAATACCTTATCGATGTTCTTAATCGATAAAGTCAATTCTTATGAGCGAAAAGTCGATAGTTTTATCGATAAATTGATTTTATTAAACCCATTAACCATCATGAAAAAGGGTTATACTTTAACCTATCAAAACGATAAATTATTATCATCGATATCGCAAATCAATGTGAATCAGGATTTAGTAATTCGTTTTCATGATGGCTCGATAAAAGCACAAATTATCAAAGAAAAGGATGGAAAATATGGAAAAATTTGAAGATTTACTCAATGAACTGAATGAAGTTGTGAAGGAATTGGAAAGTGGAACATTAAGTCTAGAAGAATCCATTCAAAAATATGAAAAAGGAATCGAATTAAGTAAAAAATGCAAGGATAAATTGCTCTTTGCTAAAGAAGTAGTGCTTGCGAAAACGGTAGATAAAGAAGAAAAATAATGAAAAAATCATTAGCGACTTTAGGAAAAATCATTAATGTTATTTTAATTATTATCTTGCTTCCTTTTTCTCTAATCATCAATATCATTTTTGGAGCAACAAAAAAACGTTAAGGAAAATTTTATGATTAAACTTGAAGACATCACTTCGCCAGAATTCTTAAAAGACCTATCAATCTCAGAACTAGAAGATCTAGCGAAGCAAATTCAAACATACATACTAGAAACCGTTAGTAAAACAGGAGGGCATTTGTCTTCCAATTTAGGCGTTGTTGAATTAACGATAGCACTTCATTACATCTTTTCTAGCCCTCATGATAAAATAATCTTCGATGTCGGTCATCAAGGTTACACTCATAAAATATTAACCGGACGAGCAAAGGATTTCCCTTATTTACGCCAAAAGGGAGGTCTTAGCGGATTTTTAAAATATAGTGAGAGTGGTCACGATGTTTGGGAAGCTGGTCATTCTTCAACAAGTATCGCTGCTGCCTGTGGTTTCTTAGAAGCCAAAGCAAGCGGGAAAGACATTGGTGAAGTCATCGTTGTAATTGGTGATGGAGCAATTCAAAATGGACTGGCTTTATCATCATTGAACTATTTAGCGGGAAAAACTGACCAAAAAGCAATCATCATTTTAAATGACAATGAAATGTCTATTTCTAAAAATGTAGGTGGTCTTGCAAAGATTTTTAATAACATACGCATTAAAAAATCCTATCGTTTTTTAAAACGAATTACTCCTCGCTTTATCAAACATTTATTTGATTGGTTAAAACGGGGATTGATTTCTATCGCCTATAAAGAACGCCCCTTGACACTAGGTGCAGAGTATAAATATTTTGGCCCTATTGATGGTCATGATTTAAAGACATTAATTAAGTATTTTACATTTGCAAGAAATACCAATCGCTCTGTGTTTTTACATATTAAAACAACAAAGGGAAAAGGGTATCCGTTTGCGGAGTCCGATAAAATCGGAACTTGGCATGGCGTCGGTCCCTTTGATATCGCTACCGGAAAGAGCCTGAAAGAAATAAAACCAGGTTACACTTCGTGGAGTATTGGGATTAGTGAATTGTTGTTGAAGAAAGCTAAAGCTAATCCCCAAATAAAAGTCATTTCCTCAGCGACTATTTGCGGTTCGGAATTGAATGAATTTGTTCAAGAGTTGCCTGACCAAATCATCGATGTAGGAATCGGGGAAGAAAATGCGGTCATTATGGCTACTGCGATGGCGAAAGAAGGATTAATCCCCATTATTCCTATCTATTCCACTTTCTTACAACGCGCCTACGATGAACTCAATCACGATGTTGCTCGGACTTGTGCCCATATCATTTTCTTGGTAGATCGAGCCGGAATTGTTCCCGCTGATGGGTCTACGCATCAAGGAACTTTCGATATTGCCTTTTTAAGTCATTTACCTAATTTTATTATCGCGATGCCAAAAGACTTAACTGAAGCTGAAGCTTTATTTGATTTAGCTTTAAAGACAAAAGCTCCTTTTGTCATTCGCTATCCAAAATATAATACTAAAAAACAAGAAACTACATCAGAGTCATTAATGACAAAGTCATTTGTGACAAAGATGACTTTGGGTAAATGGGAAGAACTACTACCCATTCAAGCTATTAATGTCATTGCTTATGGACCTGTTGTGAACAAATTTAAGGAAATTATATCAGAAGAAAAAATGAATATCGGTTTAATCAATGCTTTGTTCATTAAACCGATGGATACTGCTTTTCTGGAAAGATTAGCGAATAAAAAAGTAATTATCTACGAAGAAGTGATTGGAGAAGGGTCTTTGACTCAAGCGATTGCTTATTATAACACCCTTCACAAACTAGGGATGGATATTGATGCTTATCATCTTGAAAATGGATTCCTCGAAGCAGGAACTGTAAAACAAATTAAAAAAGAACTTGGATTGGATATTCGAGATATTATAGAAAAATATAGGTGACATATGTTAGTATCATTACTTGTGAAAAACTTTGCGATTATCGATAATATCAATATTGAATTCGCTGATAATATGACTGTACTAACTGGTGAAACAGGTGCGGGTAAATCTTTGATTATTGATGCCATTGGTTTATTATTTGCAAATCGTGCTTCAGCTGAATTAGTTCGTCATGGAGAAACGAAAGCCGTTATTGAAGGTGTTTTTACCCGACTGAATCCAAAACTCGTAAATATTCTCCAAGAAAAAGAAATTGAAATTTCTGCTGATGATGTGTTGACCATCAAAAGAGAAATTTATGATAGCGGTAAAAGCACTTGTAGAATCAACGAATACAGTGTTTCCCTAGCAACGTTATCAGAAATATCCGAATATATTGGTGATATTCATACTCAATTTGATACCCAAAAGTTAACAAACCCCAAAAACTACTTATCCTTCATCGATGATGAACAAGTTAGTCTTTGGCTTCTGACCTATAATGAAGAATTAAAGAAGTACCAACAGATTGTAAAAGAGTACAATCGTTTGCTAACACAAGAAGCAGAGGGGAAAGAAAAATTATCCTTTTACCATTACCAAATCGATGAGATTGCAAAAGCTGCTATCAGCGTTACTGAAGAGCAAGAATTACATGAACGCGCTAACATTCTGAATAACTATGAAACGATCGTCACCAACATCAATCAGTTTCGTGATTTATATGAACAAAATAACCTTTTAGATTGTATTTATCAAAGCCTTTCGCTACTAAATAAAGTCGAGAAATTTGATAAAAAATATATGAATTATCGAAATCGAATTGAAGATAGTTACTATAATCTCAACGATGTAGTAAGTGAAATTTTAGCTGATTTTAAGAAAGATGATATTGATTTACATGAATTAGAAGAAATCAATACACGTTTAGGTCTTTATTCCGATTTAAAACGTAAATACAAAATGAACACTGCAGAAATTGTTGCTTACTATCAAAAAATATCCGAGGAAATCGAACAAATTGAAAACTTTGATGTGATTCTTGCCGACTTAAAACAACAAAGGGATGATAGTTATCATAAAACATTATTATGGGGAAAGAAAATTAGCGAATATCGCCAACAATTGGCAGATAATTTTGTTGACAAAATTAAATTCACTTTAAAAGATTTGCAGTTGAAAGATGTTCAATTCGAAGTTCGTTTCATGCAAGAAAAGCTTGAATTAAAAAAAGATGGCATTGATACCATCGACTTCATGATTTCTTTCAACAAAGGTGAACCCGTAAAATCACTAGCAAAAACAGCGTCTGGAGGAGAGTTATCTCGCTTTATGCTCGCTTTAAAAACATTAGTTTCGCATAAATTAGAACTACAAACACTCATTTTTGATGAAATTGATAATGGAGTAAGCGGAGAAATTGCCTTCAGTATCGCTAGTAAAATCAAGGAAATTTCTTTGAATGCTCAGGTGTTGTGTGTAACTCATCTACCACAAGTGGCAGCAATCGCCGATCATCATTTAAAGATTAGTAAGAAAGTTAGCAATAATCGAACAGTAACGAATATAGAAAATCTAACTTACCCAGAACGAGTTGATGAAATTGCAATGATGATCTCCAATGGTCAAATTACCACAGCTAGTAAAAATCTAGCGATAGAATTATTGAATCAATGAGGTAAATAAAAAAACCGTTACAAAAAGCGGTTTTTTATCATTTTATTAAAGTTTCGTCAATAAATAAATTAAAGCAAAGATACCACCAAACAAAGTAATGAAAGCAATGGCAATCGCAAAGATTTTTCCAATTAAAGTATTATTTGGACTCTTTTGTAGTTCAACTTCGATTCCCCCATCTAACTTGGTCTTTGTTTTAAGAAAAGGTTTTTTTTCTTGTTCCTTCTTATTCTTTTTCACTTTTATCACCTCGATGAATATGTTATAATATTTACAATAGATATTATAACACAATGATTTAAAAAAGGAAAGTAAAAAAATGAAAACTTCACGAATAATTTTACATATCGACATGAATTGTTTTTTTGCTTCTTGTGAGATTGCTGAAAATCCAGAATTGTTAAAGAAGCCTGTTGTCATTGCTCATGATGACCCCTTTCAACGAAGCATCGTCTTAACTGCCAGTTATGTAGCAAGGTCTTATGGAATAAAAACGACGATGCAAGTTCGTGAAGCATTTCAATTATGCAAGGATATTATTATTATTGAGCCGGATATGGATCTTTATGTTTCTTATTCGGAAAAATTCTATCAATACTTATTGACGATTACAAAAAAAGTAGAAATGGCTAGCATTGATGAAGCTTATGTTGATGTCTCAGATTACCAAGGAAATGTTGTCGCCCTAGCCGATAAAATACAAAATGATTTATTAAAAGAATATCGCTTACCTTGTAGTATTGGCATTGCTCCCAATAAATTTCTTGCTAAAATGGCTAGCGACATGAAAAAGCCACTAGGAATTACCATTCTTCGTAAACGCGAATTAAATCAATATTTATGGCCCTTGTCGCTTGAAGAAATGCATGGAGTAGGAAAGAAAACAGCACCAAAACTACAAAGTCTGGGTTTAAAAACGATAGGTGATCTTGCCAATCCTAAAAATCTTGCTTTAATGAAACAAAAATTAGGAAATATCTATGCTACTAGTCTCCATCAACGAGCTAATGGTATCGATGATTCAGAGGTTGATTATTCTGGAAAAGTAGAAGTTGGTTCAATATCCAATTCACATACTTTTGATCGTAATATTTATGAAGAAAGGATTTTAAAGGACACCTTAAAAATACTGGTAAATACAGTCGCTAATCGTCTCCAAAAAAAGAATTTGAAAGCCAACACGATTGGATTACAACTAAAATATGCTAATTTTCGTCAAATTAATCGAAGTCAAAGTTTAGAAACCCCTACAAATGATGAGAGTGATATTTATAAAATTACGGAAGCAATTCTTGATGAGAATTTTGAAGAAGGTCTTTATGATATTAACAATCGCCGCGATACTAATTGCATCCGCTTAATCGGCGTGTTTGCAAATCGTATTGTTGAATCAAAAGAACAACCGCACCAACAGATTACTATTTTCGATAATTTAACTGAATTAGAAAAGAAAGCAGAATTAAAGAAGATTATCGATGGAGTAAAAACAAAATTTGGTGAAACAACAATCAATCAAGGTTATTATGAATATCAAAACTCTGATCAAAAAACAGAATAAAAAAAGCTCTTTAAAAATTATAATAATATAATACGATGTACTAATGGAGAATAATTATGAGTATCGGAAAAACAGAAAAATATCGCGTTGATCGCGAAACAAAATTAGGCTATATCCTAACAAAAGCTAACGATGATGAAGAATATTTCTTACATCATAATGAATGTCAAGGGCAAAAATTATTTCCTGGTGATTATGTTCATGCTTTTCTTTATGTCGATAAGAAAAATCGGGTCGCTGCGACACTATTAAAACCGATGATTGACATGAATTCTCCTGGCTTGGTAGAAGTAGTTGGGATTAATGATAACTTAGGAGTTTTTATGAATATCGGAATTAGCAAAGATATCTTGCTTTCAAAGGATGATTTACCTTTAAAAAGGAATTTATGGCCAAGAATCGGCGATAAAATTATTTCAATTTTGCGCACTAAAAACAATAAACTAATCATTAAGATTGCAAATAAAGAACAAATTTTAAGCGCTAAAAAAGAAGAAGTTCTTAGTGAAAATGGCAAATTCACCGCTTATGTTTACCGAATTACTCCTGACGGGATTAATGCAGTTACAGAAGGAATGAATATTATTTTTATCTATCGCACCAATATGCGACGAGAATATCGTTTAGGAGAAAAAATAGAAGTAAGAATTATCAAAAAGAATGAAGAAGATTACAGTGGTACTTTAATAGAAAATAAAGAATTTCAAATAAAAGATGATCGAAAAATAATATTAGAATACTTACGAAACAATAATGGAGTCATGTTAATCACAGAAAATAGCAGTCCGGAACTGATCAATCGTTTATTTAAAATGAGCAAAGCTGCTTTTAAAAAAGCACTAGGAAATCTTTACCGTGACCACATTATCGAAATTGAAGAAGACAAAATTATTTTACTTGAAGAATAATTGACATTTTTTTAATTATCCATTATAATATTAATAATTTAAGAGATTTATGAGGAAGAAGAGTACTTGTTTAATGAGTTTTAGAGAGAGCCGATGGTGAAAAAGCTTACTATAAGAACAAGGAAAGACAACTTAGGAGATCAATTAATCGTTTATGTATAAAAGTGCATCACTAAAAATGGTGATGAATTAAGGTGGCACCGCGGAATTATTCGTCCTTAAGAGAGTTCTCTTTTAAGGATTTTTATTTTAAAGGGGGAAATGAAACTATGAGTTATCAAAAAATAAAAGGAACACTAGATTTTTACCAACAAGAAGCGACAAAAATGCGTTTTATCGAAACAAAGGCCAAAGAAATATTAAAAACATTCGGTTTTGAAGAAAGCATTACTCCGATTATCGAAATGACCGATGTGTTTGTTCGTAGTTCTGGTGAAAATAGTGATATTGTTAATAAAGAAATGTATACTTTTCTCGATCGAGGAAATCGCAGTATTACGCTACGTCCTGAAGGAACTGCTTCTATTGTTCGTAGTTTTCTTGAAAATAAATTGTACATCAATTCTCCAGTTACAAAACTTTATTACTGTGGACCGATGTTTCGCTATGAAAGACCACAAAAGGGACGATATCGTCAATTCATGCAATTCGGAATTGAAGTTTTTGGTGAGGAAAGTCCGTTTTTAGATGCTGATGTAATTATTAGTGCTTATACTTTACTTAGTGCACTGGGAATTAAAGGAATCAAATTAAAAATCAATACGATTGGTGATTTTGCTTCCCGTGTAAATTATACTGCGAAATTACAAAACTATTTTGCCGATAAAATAGATGATTTTTGTGAGGACTGCAAGCAAAGATTAACCAAGAATCCTTTGCGTATTCTTGATTGTAAAGTAGATTCTACAAAGGATGTTGTGAAAAGAGCACCAAAAATTAAAGATAGTCTATCCGATGCTTCTTTAGCTCATTTTATCGAAGTTACCACTATCTTATCAATGATGAAAATTCCTTATGAAGTAGAAGATACACTAGTACGTGGACTAGATTATTATACAGATACTGTTTTTGAATTTATCCTGGATACCAATGATGATTTACAAGGTTTGGCTATTTGTGGAGGCGGAAGATATGCCGATTTAGTGAAAAACTTCGGCGGACCGGATATTTCTGGAATTGGCTATGCCTTTGGTTTAGAACGGATCATGATGATTATGACCAATCAAAATCTGTTTGCGGATATTGATAAGAAAACCGATGTGTTTATCATCAGTTTAGATAAAGAATCAAAGAGACTTGGATTAGAGTTTGCTAACCAATTACGAGAAGAAGAATTGGTTGTTGAGATGGACTATAAAAATTACACCTTAAAACAGCAATTCAAGTTAACGGAAAAATTAAATCCAAAATTTATTATCATTATTGGTGAAGAAGAACGCGAAAATAATGTCTTTACCATCAAAGATACACAAAATAATACTCAAGAAAAAGTGAAAAAGGAGAATATAGTAAGCTATATTAAAAGTAAAAACAATGAGAACTCATAATAATGGTGAATTAAGAATTAAAAATGTTGGTGAAAATGTTGTATTAGCTGGTTGGGTAGCAAAAAAGAGAAACTTAGGTGGTTTAATCTTTGTTGATTTGCGTGACCGACAAGGGATTACCCAAATTGTTGTTAAACCAGAGAACAAAAACTATTCTACTTTAGAAAATGTGAAAAATGAATATGTAATTAAAGTCACGGGGAAGGTTGTTGAAAGAGAAAGTAAAAACAAAAATATACCAACTGGTGAAATAGAAGTTGATTGTGCAGAAATCGTTGTCCTCAGCGAAGCGGAGCCGACTCCAATGATTATCGCTGATGAAACCGATGCCCTAGAAGATGTGCGAATGAAATATCGTTATCTTGATTTACGCCGTCCGGTTATGCAAAAGAACTTAATTTTACGTCACAATATTACCAAAGCAGTGCGTAGTTATTTTGATGCAAGAGGTTTTATTGAAATAGAAACTCCTGTATTTGGTAAGACAACTCCCGAAGGAGCTCGTGACTATTTAGTACCTTCCAGAGTAAATCCTGGCAAATTCTATGCTTTACCTCAATCACCTCAATTATACAAACAATTATTAATGGTCGCCGGCCTGGAAAAATATTATCAAATCGTAAAATGTTTTCGTGATGAAGATTTGCGTGCTGATAGACAAATGGAATTCACGCAAATTGATGTTGAGATGAGTTTTATCGATGAAGAACAGATTTATCAAGTAATTGAAGGTATGTTGAAAAAAGTGATGAAAGAAACAAAAAATATCGATATTTCAACTCCATTTCCACGGATTACTTTTGATGAATCGATGGAACGTTTTGGCAGCGATAAACCCGATATGCGTTTTGAGATGGAATTAAAAACATTAACTGAAGTTCTAAAAGATGTCGATTTTAGTCTTTTCAAAAATACAATAAATGATGGTGGGATTATTAAGGGACTTAATGCCAAAAATGCTGCTAGCAAATATTCAAGAAAAGAAATTGATCGCTTAACAGAAGAAGTAAAAAAATATAAAGCTAAAGGCTTATTATGGCTTAAATTTGAAAATAATGCCTTATCTGGACCTGTGGCTAAATATTTAACACCAGAAATTGCTAATCAATTGATTACCGTACTAAACATTGAAGAAGGCGATGTCATTTTTATCGTCGCTGATCAAAAAAGTATTGTCAATGCTAGTTTAGCTTACTTGAGAAACTTGCTAGGAAAAGAGTTAAACCTAACAGATCCAAACAAATTTGCTTATTTATGGGTGAATAATTGGCCATCTTTCGAATTCGATGAAAACGAACAACGCTATGTCGCTGCTCATCATCCATTTACTTCTCCAAAAGATGAATTTAAAGATATGTTATTAACACATCCAGAAAAATGCTATTCAAAATGTTACGATGTTGTTCTAAATGGATATGAACTAGGTAGTGGTTCGATAAGAATTCACAATCAAAAAGTCCAATCAGATATGTTTAAAGCCATTGGATTAACCGAAGAAGAAATCGCACAAAAATTTGGTTATTTCGTAAATGCTTTAAAATTTGGTACGCCACCACATGGTGGAATTGCTCTTGGATTGGATAGATTAGCTATGATTTTATCAAACTCACCTTCACTTCGTGATGTCATCGCCTTCCCCAAGAGTGCAAATGCAATTTGCCCAATGAGTGATGCCCCAACTACAGTTAGTGAAGCTCAATTAAAAGAATTAAAGTTAGAAATTAGAAAATGAGCGAACGCTTCATTCGATTACAAACTTTATTAGGAGATGTCAATCTAAAAAAAATCACTAACGCAAAAGTAGCCATAATCGGTCTTGGTGGCGTTGGTGGAGAGGCTTGCTTAGCTCTCGCAAGATCTGGTGTGGGGACACTGATTATTCAAGACTATGACAAAGTCGATATCTCCAATTTTAATCGACAAGTAGTAGCTTATACCGATACAATTGGTCAATCAAAGGTTGAAGTTATGGCTACGATGATTCATAAAATCAATCCTAATTGTCATGTCATTACCTTAGAAGAGCCATTTGATGAATCAAGCAAATTATTTACCTATGATTTTCAATATCTAATAGATGCTATTGATCAAGTAGACAATAAAATATTGTTAATCAAGCAATGTGGTAATCGCCAAGTTACTTTTATCAGTTCAATGGGAACAGCTAAAAAAATGGACATTCAAAAATTAATCATCACCGAGCTTGCAAAGACAACCCATGATCCTCTAGCAAGAATCATCCGCAATCGACTCCGAGAAGATAAGTTCACGATGAAGGTCCCTGTTCTATCCTCTACAGAAGAACCACTGATCATAGGAAAGGAACTTGCTTCCTATATGCCTGTTACGGCAACAGCAGGACTAATGCTCGCGGATTACATTCTTAAAAAAATAATAAATGAAGAGGAAACGAAATGTTTATAACAAGTTGGTTATTACAAGCAGGAATCATCTTTGGTGCAATCGCCTTGTTTTTGATTACCTTTATCTTAAATAAAAGAACAAAAGCACCAAAAGGAGCGGAAGTCCCTGACAAATGTAGAGTTTGTGATTCGCCAAATTGCTTAATTAAAATGAGTGATATTGATAAGATAAAATCGGAATTGAAACAACAGTTAGAACATGACTGCCTGATAGAGGAGGATAAAAACAATGAAAAGAAATGATTATATTTCTTGGGATAAATATTTTATGGGAGTTGCTCTCCTTTCATCAATGCGTAGTAAAGATCCAAATACTCAAGTAGGAGCTTGTATTGTCAATCGTCATAAAAAAATCGTAGGTATTGGCTACAATGGTTTTCCTTTCGGATGTGAAGATGATGAATTTCCCTGGGAAAGAACAGGAGATTTTTGTGATACAAAATATCCCTATGTTGTTCACGCAGAACCGAACGCCATATTAAATTCTATTTCTAGTTTAGACGGATGTAGTATCTATGTTACTCTATTTCCTTGCCATGAATGTGTAAAATTAATCATTCAAAGTGGGATTAAAGAAATTGTTTATATGGATGAAAAATATGCCGATACTGAATCAGATATTGCTGCCAAACGGATGCTTAAGGCGGCGAATGTGAGCTATCGCAAAGTGAAAAATATGAAAATTATTGTTGAGGACGAAGAATGAAAGAATTCTTTGTCAGTGGTTGGCGAAACTTTAAAAAATCCTCGCTTATTACGAAAATATTCGCCTTTCTCGGAGTAGGACTTTATTTATTTGTCTTATCAATTTCCTTTATCAAAGTTG
>Ga0116147_1004454_pt1 | contig 12484 bp, 7 predicted proteins | sample AD_JPNHG3_MetaG_FD_89749 | JGI IMG/M metagenome (GOLD analysis project Ga0116147, IMG submission 89749) | Active sludge microbial communities of municipal wastewater-treating anaerobic digesters from Japan - AD_JPNHG3_MetaG | ecosystem: Engineered > Bioreactor > Anaerobic > Digestate | place...
ACCGGTAATGATTTTATTTTCTGAAGAGAGGTTCAGGGAGGGTTTCTTCAGAATGCTTCAACCTGATGATCAGCAGGAAAAAACCATTACTCAGATCCTTTCCAAATATGCAAAGTTAAACACATCCATTCAGAGCGATTTCAGGCGTAAGACAGATTCACTTATGAAGGAATTGTGGAAGGAAATTGAACCCAACCTTACAAAGGAACAAATCGAAAGGCTCAAGGAAGCCGAACAGCGAAGGCTGGAAATGATAAAGCGCAGCTGGAGACTGCAGGGTGATTCATCAAGATTCAGACAGGGGCCGGGCCAGCGACCGGACGGGCCATGGCAGGGCCCGAGGCGTGATATGTCCCATCCTCCTGATTTTGACAGAAGAATGCCTCCGCGCACAAAACCTGACACTGCCGTTCAGCCGGCAATATAAAACAGATAATCAAGCAGTATCGGAAAATCGCCGGCATCAGCTCCGTTTGATGTAAGTATCTCTCTGTCCTCGTTAAATATCTTAACAAGTTCCTGCATCCCTATATTGTGAGTTGCAACAGCCTGCCTGTAATAGCCTGCTGCTTCCTGTTTCTGGCCCCTGCACAAGGCAAGGTGACCTTTGTTGATATAATCATACCCCGTAAGCTTGTCGGCCGGGATGCGCTCAAGATACTTTTCTGCATCCTCTATTTTACCCAGGGCAAAATAACACCACGCTATGGGCCTGAGTACTTTCAGGTTGCCGGGTTCGTTATATTCAACCCTGAAATAATGTTTAAGAGCCCTGTCGTAATCTTTGAGATCGAGACAGCAGTGAGCTATCATTATTTCGGTATGAATATTATCCGGCTCCATCTCGGCCGCCTGCCGGTAATACTCAAGCGATTCACTGTACCTGCCCAGCTTTCTGAGGCAATAACCTATTTTTTTGATAGTCCATACCTTTGAACTTATCAGGTCGGCCTTCCTGTAGAATCCGAGAGCTTCATCGTATAAACCTGCCTGCTGGTAACAGTAGCCCGCCTTCTCATACAAAAGTGAATCGTCGGGTTTTTGTTCAAGCTGCCGCAGGTATATTTCAAGAGCATCATCGAAATAATCCTTGCTGAAAAGATAATCGGCAAGGCTTAGTTCGGATTCTGAGCCGGGGCATGCCAGCCGGAAGAAAAAGGAATTGTATATGTCGAGCCTTCCGGTGAAGACATCTTCAAAGTCTTTTTTATATGGCGAAAGCTTAAAGAACCGGTACATATCCTGCAGGTACTGGGTGACGTTTATCCTGAAGGTTTTGTAAGGATCAGTGCCTGCATCCTCAGAACCCATCTGGCCGAGCCCTTCGAGCTCCATCCGGAAGACTTTCAGCATCATCGATTTTTGTGCAGACGGAAGATTCTTAAGATTAAGCAGCAGGGAATACTTGTCGGAGTTGCAGATAAACGGAGTTTTATAAAGGGCTTCAGCGAGTTCGTTGATGCCGGGGCCGAGAACTTCATCGTTATAGATCACGTCTACAGCTTCATGGTCGGGATAAAAGGGTACAAACCAGTTGTGCAGATCGCGGAAAAAATCAAAATGCTTTAGGTTTGCAAATGCTGACATATAAACATCGGCTCCTTCCATCTGGAGATTTGTAAGCTCCTCCATGGTCTTGAAGATCTCATCCTGCCCTTCAAATATCCTCGACCAGTCGGGATTCCTGTCATCATCCTTTCCGAGGGGCAGTATGTTATCAAGGTCGAGCTTCTCGTCGAGCCTTGGTTTCAGACTTGCCACTTTCGGAAGTATCTCTTCGTTAAGCCTCCTGCTCAGTGCCTCCGTTTCCCTCGATCTTACCGCCTGAAGAACAAGTATCCGGCAATGTTCCCTGAATGCTGTCTTCCGGCTCATCTTCTTAATCTTTTCGGTTATTTCAGGGTACAATTCAAGCCTGTTGTTGTAATAATGCAGTCCGAGTACTATTCCTGCCAGCGCCCTTCCCTTTACCTGGTCATCACCCTTGTTGTAAAAATCGGCAAGGATGAGGACCTTCTCGGGTTGCCAGAACCGGAAAAGACTCAGTGTAACGGCACTGACAAAAATACAGGCCTCATGCCACTGAAATCTGCCTGAATCCCTTATGCTGACGCAAAGGTTCTCCTCGGCCTCTCCGTAAGTGTCGGTCAGCCAGAGATGATTGAAAATGCTGTTTATGATGCTTTTGTGTTTCTTCAGGTAATCAGATTCAGGGTCGGCGGGGGCTGATGCCTTAAGCCAGTCGTCAAGATCCTGCCTGAAAATAAGATCGTTCACACTCTCCGGAAAGCTCTTCCCGCTCAGCCTGTGCTCCTTTTCAATCTGCTGCCGGAGCCAGTATGTGTACCATCCGGAATAGTATGACAATATGTCCTGTTTGACACGGTCGGCAAGATTAAGAATAGATCTCCTCAGATTGTTGTATATTCTCTCCCTTTCCGGATCCCTAACCCCTTCAATGGTGTATTTGACAATATTCCTGTAGGTCAGGTTAAGGTTCTCGTACTCGTCGCGGAACTGGCCCGACATGGCCATGGATATCATATTCTCAAGAATATCAAGACTTTGCCGGATTCTTTTTTCCGCAACCAGCCTGCACACGGATTTATGCTGTTCGTTTATCTGCCTTGTATCCATTGGTGTTTTCCTCTTTTTTCTGAAAAAATTCCGTTCGGTCCAGAAATTTTCACATTAAACAATTGCAACAATCGGGCCGGAAAAGAGATTGTCATAATCATATTTGCTTGTTAATGGAGATGTTTTTATGATCTTTACGGAAAATTAGCCGGAAATTGAGATCAGGTTTTGAAAAGAGAATATGGCTGCCTGCCTCTGCCAGGGAAGTTGAGGAAGCCGGATGGGATCAGCCTGATGTGATTATTTTCAGCGGTGATGCATACATCGACCATCCCTCCTTCGGCCCTGCTGTGATAGGCAGGGTGATAGAGTCGGAAGGACTTAATGTTGCCATTGTACCCCAGCCAAACTGGCGCGACGACCTGCGGGATTTTAAGAAGCTGGGCCCTCCGCGCCTCTTTTTCGGAGTTACGGCGGGGAATATGGACTCTATGGTAAACCATTATACGGCATTCCGCCGCCTGCGTTCCGATGATGCATATACGCCAGGGGGAAAGGCTGGATTCAGACCGGATTATCCCACAATTGTTTATACAAACATTCTTAAGAAGCTCTATCCCTCCGTTCCGGTGGTTATCGGAGGCATCGAGGCTTCTATGCGCCGGCTGACACACTACGACTACTGGAAGGATATGCTGCAGCCCTCGGTTCTGGTTTCATCCGGAGCCGACATGCTTGTGTACGGAATGGGAGAACAGCCTGTACGTGAGATATGCCGCCTCCTGAAAAAAGGGGTACCGTTTGGTTCACTAAGAACAGTTCCACAGACAGTTATCAGGCAAAGCCGCGACCAGGAGCTCCCTGTAAACAAAAACTGGACAGACAGGTATATGCATTCCTTCGAAGCGTGCCTTGCCGGCAGGAAGGAGTTCTCCGAAAATTTCGTCGCCTTCGAAAAGGAATCGAACAAGGTTAATGCCGCCCGTCTCATAGAGCCCTCGGGCGGATACAATGTCATTGTAAATCCTCCCTTTCCTCCGTTGACTACACCCGAACTGGATAGAATCTATGATCTGCCTTTCACATATATGCCCCACCCGCGGTATTCGAAGAAGGGGCCAATACCGGCCTGGGAAATGATTAAATTCTCCGTCAATATTCACAGAGGATGCTTCGGGGGTTGCAGTTTCTGCGCCATAGCATCCCACCAGGGGAAGTTTGTTTCTTCGCGGTCGGAAGAATCGGTGATGAAGGAGATTGACAGGATAACCTCATTGCCTGATTTCAGGGGTTATCTTTCCGACCTTGGAGGGCCATCCGCCAACATGTACGGGATGAAGGGGAAAAACCGGGAAATCTGTGATAAATGTTCGCGCCCCTCATGTATATGGCCATCGGTATGCAGCAACCTTAATACATCCCACAGGGAACTCACTCAGCTCTACCGGAGGGTAAATGCAAGAAAAGATATCAAAAAGGCTTTTATCGGCAGCGGGATAAGATATGATCTTCTTTTCAGGGAGTGGAATCCGAAGGCAGGAGAGGAGGAGAGGGAGTATTTAGCCGAACTGGTGCTTAACCATGTGTCGGGAAGGCTCAAGGTGGCTCCTGAACACACTGCAGATCACGTTGTTAACCTGATGCGCAAGGTTCCCTTCAGCCTCTTTATGAAACTCAAAAAGGAGTTTGATAATCTGATTGCCGAAAACTCCCTTAACTACCAGCTTGTTCCGTATTTTATTTCCTCACACCCCGGCTGCACCGAAAAAGATATGGCTGACCTGGCACAAACTATGCAACATCTCGGATTAAATCCCGAACAGGTGCAGGATTTCACACCCACCCCGATGACGCTTTCAACCGTAATTTACTACACGGGGTACGATCCGTACACCGGTAAAAAAGTTTTTGTCGAGAGAACAATTGACGGAAAACGCCGGCAGAAGAGCTACTTCTTTAAAAATAGGTCTGAAAGGAAATAACCGGAAAAATGCCGTATTATCCTTTTCTCTTATTTATCCTTGTATTCTTTCAGTATGTTTCTTACATCGTCGGGTGCCACCCTGCCGTAAGTCTTCTCTCCGACGAGTACCACGGGTGCAAGTCCGCAGGCTCCCACACACCTTAGGCTCGAAAGCGAGAATTTTCCGTCTTTTGTGGTCTGACCAACCTGTATGCCAAGTTCTTTCTTGAATTCCTCAAGTACCTTTTCGGCGCCCCTTACATAACAGGCAGTGCCCATGCAGATGCTTACGGGATGTTTACCTTTGGGAGTCATAGTGAAGAAAGAGTAGAATGTGACCACACCGTATATTTTGGCAGTGGGTACACCCATGCAATCAGAAATCACCTCCTGAACCTCGGCGGGCAGGTAACCGAAATGTTCCTGGCACTTATGAAGTACATTAATGAGTTCCTGCTCATCGTTATTGAAAGAAGCACATATTTCCCTTATCTTCGAAATGTCTTCCTGCCTGAGTTCTATTTTAATGCTTGACATAATCTTGAATTTTGATTATCACTTTACGGTTTTACAAAGATTTTCTTTTTTCTTTCGAAATAGTGAGTATGAAGCAGGTGGTGAGCCTTCTCACTGTTTGGTTCTCCCAGGTACTCTTTGTAAAGTTCAATGATGAAAGGATTTTCATGCGATTTCCTGAGAGGTTTGTTTTTATCCTCGCGGTAAATTGCGGCGGCCCTGGCCTTGAGAATCTCCGATTTGCCGTGATGTAATGGCTGACCGCCTCCGCCGATGCAGCCACCGGGGCAAGCCATAATCTCGATGGCATGGAACTGCGATTTGCCCGATTTCACGTCGTCGAGAAGTTTCCGTGCATTACCCAGCCCGTGAGCAATGCCTATATTAAGCTTCAGTCCGTCAAAGTCGACTGTGGCGCTTCTCACTCCTTCAAAACCGCGGAGTTCTGTAAAATCAAGTCTTTCAAGTTTCTTGCCGGTGTAAAGTTCATAGGCTGTTCTTACTGCAGCCTCAATAACGCCTCCGGTGGTACCGAAAATAACGCCGGCTCCGGTAGACTCTCCGAGAGGGTTGTCGAACTCTTCCTCCGGAAGGTTGTTAAAGTCAATGTTTGCCTGTTTAATAAAAGCGGCAAGCTCTCTGGTGGAGATTGAGTAATCGACATCGGGGTTTCCGTCGACCGAAAACTCCCCGCGCTGGCATTCATATTTCTTGGCAAGGCAGGGCATTACGGAAACCACAACCATATCTTTCCTGTTTATGCCTTTTTTCCCGGCAAAGTACGATTTGGCTACAGCTCCGAACATTTGCTGTGGCGATTTAGCCGTAGACGGCACATCTTTCAGATCGGGGTAATAATACTCGAAGAAGTTCACCCAGCCCGGGCAGCATGAAGTCAGAATCGGGAGCCGGGCAGTTTTATCGCCGCTGAGGTGCCTTTTAAGCCTGTCGAGCAGTTCTGTGCCTTCCTCCATTATTGTGAGGTCAGCGGCAAAGTCAGTATCGAACACGTAATCAAAACCAAGAGCCCTGAGTGCGGCAACCATTTTCCCCGTTACAAGAGTGCCGGGTTCAAGTCCGAACTCCTCACCCAGTGCTGCCCTTACGGCCGGGGCAGTCTGAACAACAACGGTTTTTGAGGGGTCGGCAAGCGCCCTCAGCACGTCGGGAGTATGATTCACTTCAGTAAGTGCGCCGGTGGGGCATACGGCAACGCATTGTCCGCAGTAGGTGCATGGTGAGTATTCCAGGTTCTGCTCAAAGGCGGGTGCCACGGCCGACATGAATCCCCTGTTGATTGCCGATAGAGCCCCGACGGTCTGGACCTCGTTGCACATCATCTCGCAGCGGCGGCACATGATGCATTTATCGAGGTCTCTTATAATTGAGGGTGACGTGTCTTTCCTGTAAGTTGACATGGCGGCAATCTCCTGGCCCGGTATCTCCCTGATGCCAAGTCTTATTGCCATATCCTGCAGCTCGCAATGGCCTGATTTGGGGCAGATAAGACAATCCTTGGGGTGGTCGGAAAGGATAAATTCCATAACTGTCCGTCTCGCATTTAACACTCTTGTGGTATGAGTCTTTACCACCATACCTTCTTCGCAGGTTGTAACGCATGATGGTGCAAGGTTACGCCTTCCTTCCACTTCCACTACGCATATCCTGCAGCCGGCCGGTTTGTTTTCAATGCCGAGGTCATGAAGTTCCATATGACAGAGCAAAGGAATATCTATCCCGAGCATTCTGGCTGCTTTGCTGACCGTGGTGCCTTTCGGGACTTCAACCGTTTTGTTATCTATTGTAAGTTTTACTGTTTCCATCGGGTAATATTGATTGTTACTGGATAATAATTGCGTCGAACTTGCATTTCTCATAACATGCGCCGCACTTGATGCAGACCGACTGGTTTATCAGGTGTGGTTCTTTCCTTTCGCCGGAAATGGCATTTACGGGGCAAACCCTTGCACAGGCTGTACAGCCAACGCAGTTCTCTTTCACTATTAAATACTGCATAAGGTCGCGGCACTTTCCTGCGGGGCATTTTTTTGCATCGACATGTGCGATATATTCGTCCATGAAGTTATCGAGAGTTGAAAGAACAGGGTTGGGAGAGCTTTGCCCGAGTCCGCACAGCGAAGTATCCTTTATCACAACGCTCATGTTTCTGAGCCTGTCGAGGTCAGCCCTTGTTCCGTGGCCTTTGCTAATATGTTCAAGAAGCTCGTGGAGTCTTTTGTTTCCGATACGGCATGGAGCGCATTTACCGCATGATTCTTCAACGGTGAAGTCGAGGTAATACTTTGCCACGGCAACCATACAGTCGTCTTCGTCCATGACAATCATACCCCCCGATCCCATCATTGAACCGGCGGCCACGAGGTTGTCGAAGTCGATCGGCGTGTCGAGGTGTTTTTCGGTGAGGCAGCCGCCCGAGGGGCCTCCGGTCTGCACCGCCTTGAATTTCTTATCTTTTGGCAGTCCGCCTCCTATTTCAAAGATGACTTCCCTGAGAGTTGTACCCATGGGAACTTCGATAAGGCCGACATTATTTACTTTGCCGGCCAGGGCGAACACCTTTGTACCTTTCGATTTCTGTGTCCCGATGCTGCTGAACCAATCGGCGCCCTTAAGAATGATAGGCGAAACGCAGGCAAATGTCTCCACGTTGTTCACGTTTGTGGGTTTGCCCCTGAAGCCCGACTGGGCAGGGTAGGGTGGTTTCACTGTCGGTTCGCCCCTGAGACCTTCCATTGAATGAATAAGAGCTGTCTCCTCTCCGCATACGAAAGCTCCGGCTCCGTAACGGATTTCGATATCGAAGTCGAAGCCCGTACCTATAATATTTTTACCCAGGAGGCCGTATTCCCTTGCCTGGGTGATGGCAATCTTGAGACGCTGGACTGCCAGAGGGTATTCTGCACGGATATAAATCAGTCCGTTGGATGAGCCTATGCAGTATCCGCATATAGCCATAGCCTCGAGTACGGCATGAGGGTCGCCTTCGAGTACCGACCGGTCCATAAAAGCGCCGGGGTCTCCTTCATCTGCGTTACAGACGACGTATTTTTCATCGGACTGGTTCTTACGGGCTATTTCCCATTTTAGTCCGGTCGGAAAACCACCTCCGCCTCTGCCCCTGAGACCTGAATCCTTAATGATTTTAATGGCATCCTCAGGCTGCATTTCGGTTAATACTTTTGCCAGAGCCAGGTAAGCTCCGTGAGCTATTGCATCTTCAACGTTTTCAGGATCTGTTATTCCGCAGTTGCGCAGGACAATCCTTAGCTGTTTTTTGAGGGATGTCAATGACTTTTCGTCGGGGATCTTTTTTCCCGTAGCCGGGTCGGTGTACAGAAGTCTTTCCACTTTCCGGCCTTTGAGAATGTGTTCGTTTACTATTTCGGCAGCGTCGTCGGGCGAGACCCCTGTGTATATTGTACCTTCGGGCCAAACCTTAACCACCGGTCCGGCATTGCAGAGGCCGAAACAGGCAGTTCTTACAACCTGTACCTTATTTTCGAGAGACACAGCCTCAAGTTCAAGCTTCAGAGCATCGGTTATGTCGTCGCCCTGTTTTCTGCTGCAGTTTTTACCACTGCAGACCATTAATTTTATAATCTTCTCTGACATAATCTTTCCTCCGGTTTATCAGATTGTTATGGTTCTGAAGTTGGCAGGGATAATACCGTCGGTAAGCTCACCGTTCTTAATGAATTTTTCGATGATCTCATCGGCTCTGAAAGTGTCGACGTTACCGAATACGACGGGTTCTTCGCCGGCCCTGGTTACCTCAATAGTTGGTTCGGCAAAGCTGTAACCCATATCACCGGTACGGATGACAGTACCGCTGATATTTCTTTTTTCTAGTTCGGTGACAAGGAAGTTATAAACGTCGAGGGCTCCGGAAGCTATTCCGCTGGTGCCCATGTGAACACGGATTCTCACTCTTCCGGGGGCCGGGTAACTGTTATCGGAAGGTCTTTTGCCCGAGAGAATATCTTCTCTGAGTTTTACAAGTTCGTCAGTTGATTTCAGTGTCTTCATACAGATAGTCTGTTTTTATATAAAGGTATAAACCCTGATTTTCTTTTGCAAAAATAATAATTTTATTGTTAATAAAATAACAATGTTAATAAAATAACACAAAAATATTTTTTAAATATATCAGGGGTATTGCTGTGCAGAAAAGCAAAGTTCTGTTATTTAAACGACAATGTTTCTAGAAACATCAATGGTTCAGGGTTTAAATCACCTTAAGATGGTGTTTCCGAGCAGCACTCTTCCGCTTTTCCAGAATGCCCTGAAATATGGATTGTCGGTTATATAAATGATTTCGCCGCTTCCCATAGTTTCTGAGGCGGCCACAATAGTGTTTTTGATTTTATCCCTGAATTTAAATCCTGCGAAACCAGCAACAGGGTCTTTGCCGGTGATATATCCGATATTGTAACCCGACTGAAGAAAAGGATAACCTGCAGAGCGTTTCATGATAAACCATTCTTTTCCAAGTCCGAAAGCATAAGGATTGGTTTCGTCGGTTTTTACCCTGTATATACTTCCGGCAGAACGTTCCGAAATCATGTACCGCCGTTCATCACCGAATTTTCTGAGCAGGGTGGTATCGTCACTTTTCAGCTTTTTCTCAGCTGCCTTTTCCTCGGCTGTTCTGGCTTCAATTGCCTTGTTGAGTGCAGTGCCCTTTTCATCGGCAAAGAGCTGAATAGCGCTTTCAAGTGCGACAATTCTGCCGCCTTTTCTCGCGAACTCAAGAAGTTTATCCTTTGCTTTTGCATAGCTGCCCGACGGAAGCATGATTACGTCGTATTTTGAAAGATCCGTTCTGTCGATCGCTGAAATGTTAAGGAGTGTAACGGGGTATTCGAGCTCTCTTTCGAAGAAATACCATAATTCTCCCACACCGGTTGATGATGTACCCTCGCCGCATACAACTGCCACTACAGGTTTTTTCTTAAGTTCGGAGTATCCCGATCCCAGGTCCTTCCCGGTATCGGCGATACCTGTTCTGGTCTTTTCAAGCATTACCCTGTTTCGGTTGGCGGCTTCATTTACAATACGGTCAAAATCATCGCCCCTGCTTTTGTTGTCTCCCCTGGCAATGATTATTGTTCCGGCATTGTAGGTCTTACCGTTTATACCGAAGGGTTTTAACATATATCTCAGCTTCAGGTCATTCTTAAAGAGGTCGGCCATTAGCTTCAGCTCAGCGAATCCGGTAAAGGGAGCTATATATGCGTAAGGTCTTTCTCCGGGAGTGGTTACATTCAGTTTTTCTTCAGTCTCTGTTTTTCCAGGGTCGGCTTCAAGTTTTTCCTTCACCGCATAGGCTTTCAGGTTATAAACGTAAGGGAGCGACCATGCAGTAAGGTCGTAACTTATTGAGTCTGAAGATTTGCTGTCGGGTTCGAACAGCACCCTGAGAAGCCTTGACTGAGGCTGGTAAGCCGATATCAGTATATCGCCTTTCTCGGGCGTGACCTCGCCCTCTTTGTTGGCAAGGTAATCGAATCCCTTCAGTTTACGGGCTGAAGGTTTAACATAAGAATATCTTATCTGGTTCTGTTTCAGCAGTTCGAGCATGGATCCGACAGCCGATTTTTCATTGTTGCCCTTGATGATTATTGATTTGTAAACAAAGTCCGGGTTTTTTGCGCCGTCTTCAAAGAACTTGTTGAATTCCTTTACAAGTCTTTCCCTGTTCTCGTATGAGACCGTAATTGTGGCAAGTGAAGCCAGGTAATGTCCCTCAATCCGTGTTTTCAGCGTCAGAGTGTCGTCGGTGCTGAGTCTTATTGCCAGTCCCGACACGCCTCCGCCTCCCTGTTCGTATGTGATTCCCATGGCTCCGTTAAAGAGCGGCCATGTATCGCCGTAGTTGGGAGCAAACAAGTCATAGGTTTCACCGGTGAAGTATAGTCTGAATTTCTCATCGAACATTTTTGAGTTACCGGTACCCATCAGTTTGTGGAATTCGCGCTGCCATGATGTTAAGACTTCATGAAGAGGGTTGGCGCCGGGAGGGAAGAAGAAGGTTGATTCGGCTCCCATCTCGTGAAAGTCGGCATGTACCTGCGGCATGTACTGGTTGTAGAGGGCAATCCTCTGGCGTGTTTCGGTTTGTGTCTGCCATAGCCAGTCGCGGTTGAGATCAAACAAATAATGGTTTGTTCTCGCTCCCGGCCATCCCTGGTTATGTTCCCATGCATTGGGGTCGGGGTTAATAATCAGGTTCTGAGACTGCCTGTAACGGGTGGCATAGAGATCGCGGCCGTCGGGGTTCTGGCAGGGATCGATTACGATAATGCAGTTATTAAGCCACTCCGGGGTGCCGGGGCAGGAGCCTGAAACAAGGGTATGCAGCACCTTCATGGCAGTTTCCATCCCTGCCGATTCATTTCCGTGGACGTTGTATGCGAGCCAGATAAAAGGTATCTGCCTGCCGGTGAAGTTCCCTTCAAGCAGTCCGGTTTTAATAAGATTGTTTTTTCGGAGTTCTTCAAGATTTTTAAGATTTTCGGGTGATGAGACAAAACATACACCCAGCGGACGGCCTTCATAAGTAGTTCCGTAGCTGCGGTATTCCGCAAGCGGCGAGGCTTCGGCCACATATCTGAAGTATTCTACGGCTTTATGGTGGTAGGTGAATTGAGTGCCAAGGTCGTATCCCAGGAATTCGGAGGGCGATTTAACCTGCTGGCTGTTTATGAATGAAGAAGTCAGGACAGAAACTGAAAGAATAGATAAAAACCTTCGCATGATAATAAAATTTGAGAGCCAAATATATGGTTTTTTGAAATCACTCATAAGAATTCTTCAGATTGAGGATAAGCATAAAGAGTATATAATTTTATCAGAGGATCTGGTGGTTATATTCCGGGTTGAAATAAAAATATTGCTTGTTGAAGCGGGTTGTCAGGGGCAAAGGCAGGATTAAAAACAAATCCCGGCAGTCATAGGCGGGGAAGTGGGGGACTGTTAAGCAGACTGCCGGGATGATCGGGGATAATATTTCTTAATATTTTTGTTTTTCAGCCGTCAGAATTACGATATTTTTATTTGTGGTTCCTGATGTTAATATTTTAAAGTTTAACCGCGGATTAAATTTAGTAATTGACAGAGAGACCGGAATCACCATTTTTAAGTATCGGGTCTGTGATTTATTGATGATTTTTATTGGTGGTTTTAGATTCTGTTTGTTAATCAGTCTGAAACCGGGACTGTGGCAAAGATGAACCCGCGAAGCGGGGCTCAACTTTCGTTTTTCCTCATGTACTCACCCCCAACCCCCTCTCTACTTCGTAAAGAGGGGGCTTCTCTATCCTCACTATTTATTAGTTTCCTTTCGCCTTTCTCCTTTCTCCTTTCTCCTTCTTCTCATGTACTCACCCCCAACCCCCTCTCTACTTC
>Ga0116147_1004467_pt1 | contig 12451 bp, 10 predicted proteins | sample AD_JPNHG3_MetaG_FD_89749 | JGI IMG/M metagenome (GOLD analysis project Ga0116147, IMG submission 89749) | Active sludge microbial communities of municipal wastewater-treating anaerobic digesters from Japan - AD_JPNHG3_MetaG | ecosystem: Engineered > Bioreactor > Anaerobic > Digestate | place...
AGCTTTTTTATTAAATATAAAAGAAGCCCTGAAACGGAATAATAACCGGTTTTTTGCGCGTCATCTGCAGGTATGAGTTCAATCATAATCAGAAACGGTACCATCATCAATGAAGGAAAATCATCAAAGGGTGATATACTCATAGTAAATGATCTGATAACTGCCATCGGTGAAATAGATGATTCTCTCATACCTCCGGTAACAAAAGTTATCAATGCAGAGGGCAGGTTTGTAATGCCCGGGATAATTGACGATCATGTACATTTCAGGGAACCGGGGCTGACACATAAAGCTGATATTTTGTCTGAAAGCAGGGCCGCTGCTGCAGGAGGGGTTACATCATTCATGGATATGCCCAATACCGTTCCTCAGGCTGTCTCACTGAAAATTCTGGAAGAGAAATTTCTTATTGCATCGGAAAAATCGCTTGTCAACTATTCATTCTATCTCGGTGCAACAAACTCGAATATCGACGAATTGCTCTCTGCTGATCCTGAAAAGATTTGCGGAATAAAACTTTTCCTTGGTGCTTCAACAGGCAATATGCTTGTCAATGACAATAATTCCATTGAAAGGCTTCTTTCCTCCACCCCCATGCTGGTTGCCTGTCATTGCGAGGATGAAGGGATTATCAATTCAAACAGGGAAATTTTCACAAAAAAATACGGAGGGAATATCCCGCCTGAGTGCCATCCATTAATCCGCAGCAGGGATGCCTGCTTCAAATCGTCTGAAGCAATGGTCAATATGGCCAGCCTGCACAATACCAGGCTGCACCTTCTTCATATCTCGACTGCCGACGAAGTAAGGCTTTTCAGCAACAATATCCCGGCCGGCCGGAAAAGGATAACTGCAGAAGCCTGTGTCCATCACCTCTGGTTCGATGACAGTTACTACGGCAAACTGGGTAACCTGATGAAATGGAATCCTGCCATTAAGACTGCTTTCGACCGCAGAGCACTTATCGACGGATTAAACGCCGGATACATCGACGTGGTTGCAACAGATCATGCACCGCATACTCTTGCCGAAAAATCGGAACCATACCTTAAAGCACCTTCAGGAGGACCGATGATCCAGCATTCCCTGCCTCTTATGATGGAACTTTACCATTCCGGACTAATCTCTCCGGAAACCATAGTCGAAAAAATGTGTCATAATCCGGCAAGGATATTCAGGATAAAAAACAGGGGATTCATCAGGGAAGGCTATAAGGCCGATATATGCATTGTGAACCCGATGGATACATGGACCGTCAGCACCGGGAACATACTATATAAGTGCAGATGGTCGCCGCTGGAAGGCACAACATTGAGAAGCAGCGTAGAATACACGATCGTTAACGGCAATATTGTCTATGACCGGGGCAACCTTAATGAACAATGCCGCGGAGAGAGACTTCAGTTTAAAATAAATTAAGATACCATGAAAAACGTTGCCATATCTGCACTTTTGTGTCTGGTAATAGCCGGTTACGGCTGCAGGAGCGGAGAAGCCGGAAATAAAAACGTGACAGGGACTGCATCCGCCGGGGAGGATTTAAGCAATCTGATACCTGTTGCATCAGACATTGTATCTGAAATTATTGTCAAACCGGCTTCAGCCGACGATCCCTGGGAACTTGAAAAAGTAAAGGGTTTCAACGGCGATGCAATGTTCCTTTCTCTTCTGAAGAAAATAAGGGAAGGAAAAATAGAGGTGTACGACTGCATCTCAGGGGAACCGTTAAGTGAGGAGGATGCGAAAAAGATACTTGAAGAAAAAGGGAGCGACGTATCAAAGATAGCAAAGCTGCAGTTTACCGAAGACTGGTACTTCAATCCTACGACGAACGAGATTATCAAGAAAGTGAAATCGGTATCGCTGGGTTATGAGTCACTTCGCAGCGAAGGGCTGCCGCCTGCCTATCTTCCATATTTCAGGATAAAAACCGAATAGCCTTCAGTTCTGCGGTTCCTTTCTGACGACAAAACGCACTACCCTTCTCGTTTTCTGCTCCAGGAGAATTTCCCTGCCGGAAATGACTTTCTGCACAGCCTCGGGAGTATGCCGCATCACAGTGATAATTTCAACATCCTCGTTATAAATGACTTTGTATTCCTTCGACAGTTCCTCAATAAGGTTACGGATCCTCTGCGGTTCGTAATCGACACATACATTTATGCTTACGGCGCTGGCCTGCACCAGGTTAACCTTAATGCCCTGCACCATAAATACGTGAAAGACCAGGCTCAGGTTATCGCCCATAACAAATGAAAAGTCGATCGGAAGCACTGAAATAAGCATCTGGTTCTCCTTTCTGATAAATACCGGGATGTTATATGCATCTCCCGGGGCGGAAGTGACAACGGTGCCTTCCGACAGGGGATCCAGAAATGATTTGATGTATAAAGGGATATTCTTATTATGAAGAGGTTTAATTGTTTTTGGATGAATAACCTTGGCACCGGAGAATGACATCTCAACAGCCTCCTTGTACGATATTTCTTCAAGTCGGACGGCCCCGTCGAGCCATTTCGGATCGCAGTTGAGAAACCCGGGAACATCCTTCCATACGACAACCTTTTCCGCATCAAGGATATTTGCCAGAATTGCCGCTGTATAATCAGATCCCTCGCGGCCAAGGGTTGTAGTTGTGCCAATCGCTGTTCCGCCAATAAATCCCTGGGTAACAATAATCTGCTTCCCCGAGCGTGCAAATCTGGATCTTATGCGCGACGCGCTTTCGCTCCACAGCACATCAGCATCACGGTACCTGTCGTCGGTTATCAGGTAATTCCTTATATCAACCCATTCAACGCTGTGTCCCGCCGACAAAAGATAATCGGCCACCAATGTAGTTGACCACAGTTCACCGAATGAAACCACCTGGTCGTATTCATAGTCGTAATCCTCACCTTTTTTGGTTTCCAGGTATTCTGTAAGCAGTGCGAAGAGTCTGTCTATCCCTTTCCTGAGATTATTCTTCTCATCAGAGAGCCCCGCGGCAACAGACTGATGATATTCATAAATCTCCTTTAAATACTCCCTGTAACCGTTGTTGCCTTCCATCCATGCCTTTAGCACCTTCTCAAGTGCATTTGTGGTTTTTCCGAAAGCTGAGATCACAACTGCGGTTTTTCCGCCGGTTTGCCTGAGTATCGAGGCCAGGTTACGGATTCCGTTTGCATCCTTTACTGAGGCTCCTCCGAATTTATAAACAACCATAATATGCAAGTTTCGGCAAAGTTATTATTTGGCAGGATAATGCGGAAAATAATAATGTAAAGATCGTATTAATAATTTTTTAACGGGGTTTGGAATATTTATGTGACCGGCATCTTTCTTATCTTTGCGTCTCTCGAAATGAAGGCAGATTTTCTTACCGGGCTCTACAGTGAACATCCTCTCGTTAAAGAGGCGGCAATTTATTTAGCCGGCAATCAGGCCGGAAAGCTATTTTTCAAAGGGCTTACCGGGTCGGCAGGTTCGCTCGTGGCTGCATCCCTTTCAGGGCACATTCCCTCTGTTTACCTGGTTATACTTCCGGAGAAAGAGCAGGCCGCATACTTTTACAACGACCTTACATCGCTCCTGGGCGACAGTGACATTCTGTTCTTTCCCTCGTCGTTCCGCAGGTCGGTACTTTACGGACAGGCCGACCAGGCCAATATTGTGCTCAGAACCGGGGTAATCGATTACCTGTCGGAACAGAACCGGAAAGGCATAATTGTGAGTTACCCCGAAGCCCTGATGGAAAAAGTCGTGAGCAGAAAAATACTCAGTGACAATACCTTTATTATAAACAGGGGTGACAGGCTTTCGATGGGTTTTCTTACAGAACTGCTGGAGGAATACGACTTCAACCTGGTTGATTTTGTCTCCGAACCGGGCCAGTATGCCATCAGGGGAAGCATCGTTGATGTATTTTCATTCTCTTCCGGAATGCCATTCAGAATCGATTTCTCGGGAGATGAAATTGACTCTCTAAGGTCGTTCGATCCCGACAGGCAGCTCTCGGTAGAGGTTCATGAACAGGTGAGGCTGGTGCCTGATCTCAGCGGAGCATCCCGGATAAGTGTAAGCGAAACATTTATTTCCCTGCTGCCTCCCGGCTCGGTATTATGGATTGAGGATGGCGAAATCATCCTGCAAAAAATAAACAGCATCAGGGAACAGGCACTTCAGAAGAAACCTTCAGATGTTGCAGTCGATATAGACGAGCTTGTAATAACCGGCTCAAAACTATTGGAGGAAACCTCGCCGTTCAGGGTTATTGAGACAGGCTCCATGCCTGTAGTTACCGCACCGGTCATTTTTGAATTCAATACCGAGCCCCAGCCGGCCTTTGCAAAGAATTTCGGGCTGCTGGCTGAAAAGATGCGCGCAAATTACGATGCCGGGTATGAAACGTTAATTGTATCCGAAAGCGAATCACAGATTCAGAGGCTGAGCGAAATCTTCGCCGAGATCGGGCCGGACCTTAAATATAACTCCGTTATTGCAGGCCTCCACGGCGGTTTCACCGACCATCTTCTCAAAACTGCCATATACACTGATCACCAGATATTTGACAGGTATCATAAATTCAGTATCAAGGGATACTTCACAAGGAAGGAGAGTATTACATTAAAGGAACTAACCGGACTGAATCCGGGCGATTATGTTGTCCATATCGATCATGGCATAGGCCGGTTCGGGGGACTTGAAAAGATCGAGGTAAACGGGAAGATTCAGGAAGCCATCAGGCTGGTGTACAAGGATAACGACATTCTTTATGTACCAATACATTCCCTGCACAGGATATCGAAGTACAAAAGCGGGGAGAATGCCGCTCCCCGGATAAACAAGCTTGGTTCGGGTGCATGGCAGAAGCTCAAAGAGAGCACAAAGAGGAAAGTCAAGGATATTGCAAAGGACCTCATCACGCTTTATGCGTCGAGGCTCTCTGCCCCGGGTTATTCCTTCTCGCAGGATTCTTATCTGCAACGCGAACTTGAGGCTTCATTTATTTATGAAGATACGCCAGACCAGCTAAAGACAACCAATGAGGTAAAGAAAGACATGGAATCGCCTCATCCGATGGATCGTCTTGTATGCGGCGATGTGGGGTTCGGAAAAACCGAGATTGCCATAAGGGCGGCATTTAAGGCCGCAGCCGACAGCAAACAGACTGCCCTCCTGGTACCCACAACCGTGCTTGCCTACCAGCATTTCAGAACCTTCACCGAACGACTTAAAAATTTTCCCTGCACCGTCGAATACCTTACAAGGCATAAAAAGGCTTCCGATCAGAAGAAAATACTTGAAAAACTCGAGAAGGGGCAGATTGACATTATTATCGGTACACACAAGCTGATAAGCGATAATGTCAGGTTCAGGGATCTGGGCCTGCTGATAATTGATGAAGAACAAAGGTTTGGTGTTGCTGCAAAGGAAAAACTCAAAAAGCTGAAAAACAGTGTTGACACGCTGACACTGACCGCTACCCCTATTCCGCGAACCCTTCAGTTCTCGCTCATGGGAGCAAGGGACCTTTCGGTGATAAACACTCCTCCCCCCAACAGAATGCCGATAATCACGGAGCTTCACGGGTTCAATGAAGATATAATAAAAGACGGCATTGAATATGAAGTGAGCCGCAATGGCCAGGTTTTCTTCATCCATAACAGAATAGATACTATTTACGAAATTGAGAAGCTTCTCAGACGACTCTGCCCGCAGGTGAAAACTGCCGTCATTCACGGGAAAATGGAGGGCAGGGATATTGAAGAAACTATGCTTGACTTCATACGCGGGGATTATGACATACTTGTTTCCACTACAATAATCGAATCCGGGCTCGATATACCCAATGCAAATACAATATTTATCAATGACGCCCACCATTTCGGCCTTTCAGAATTGCATCAGCTAAGGGGACGGGTTGGACGTTCAAACAGGAAGGCCTTCTGCTATCTGCTTTCCCCTCCCCTCTCATCCCTTACGCCCGAGGCAAGACGCCGGCTGAAAGCCATTGAGGATTTCTCAGAGCTGGGAAGCGGCTTCAATATAGCATTGCAGGACATAGACATAAGAGGATCGGGCAACCTGCTGGGAAGCGAACAGAGCGGTTTTATTGCAGATATCGGGTACGACACATATTACAGAATCCTTAAGGAAGCAATGGAAGAGCTCAGGCTTGAATCAGACACAAAGACCACCGGCCTGCAGACCGAAAGTAAAGGGCCTGAAACAAAAGTCAGTTTCGTTACCGATGTCCAGGTGGATACTGATTTTGAAATAATGTTTCCCGACGAATATATCTCAAACATCTCCGAGAGGCTGAGACTTTATAAAGAACTGAATGAGATTGAATCGGAAGAAGAACTTGCAGTTTTTGAACAGAGTCTGGCCGACAGGTTCGGGCCTCTGCCTCAACCCGCAAGATCTTTACTCGACATTGTAAAACTGAAATGGTTGGCCGCCCGTGCAGGTATTGAAAAGATTATCCTGCGCCAGGGCATAATGATGGCCTATTTTGTCTCATCTCCCGACTCGGCTTTCTACAGAAGCGAGGTTTTTGCAAAAGTTATGGGATTCCTGAATTCCCTGAAAGGAGAAGTGAAAGTAAAACAGAAAGATACAAGGCTCTCTTTCACCGTTGCCGGGGTGAAATCCCTGCCGGAGGCTATGGAACTGATGAGAAGGCTTACCATGAATTAACTGCTGACAATCATTACTTTTATTAATTTTGGACCGGCTTTAAAAAATGAATCTGGTTATCGACATCGGTAATTCGGGCCTCAAGTATGCCTTCTTTTCGGGTGATAATATTTTCGTATCCGGAAGGCTGGAGAAGTATGATAAGGAAACTTTTGCCGGTACCATAAATGCCTCTCAGGCAGGCAAGGCAATTATATCATCCGTTAAGGATCTTCCCGAAGAGATTGTTTCTTACCTGTCGGGTGCAATTCCTTACGTTCATCTGCTCACCCCGGCATCAGATATACCTTTCCCGGTCGATTACAAAACGCCTGAGACTCTTGGTTCTGACAGAATAGCCGGCATCTGCGGGGCATACAAAAGAACCGGAGGGCTCGACTGCCTTGTCATTGATGCAGGCACCGCCATCACATTCGACTTTTTTACGGGAGGCAGGTACCGAGGAGGCAATATCTCGCCGGGTATTGCAATGAGATTCAGGGCATTGAACCAGTTCAGCAACAGTCTGCCGCTTATTAAGCCTTCGGGGAAGTTTACTTTTCCGGGTGACACAACCGTATCCGCAATTGAAGCGGGGGTTTTGACAGGAGTCCGTTACGAAATAAATGAGTATATTCGCACGTTTAAAGAAAACCATAAAGAATCTGAGGTGTTTTTAACCGGCGGAGACAGCGGCATGCTGGCAGAGGTGTTGGAAAACAGGCATATTGCCGTTGTTCCGTCGCTGGTTCTGGAAGGACTTAATTTCATTCTTGATTACAATGCAGAGTAAGAGAATTTATACCGTTCTGATAATTATATTCATTTCCCTGTCAGTTCAGGGGCAGAAACTAACCAATTCACCCTACGGCAGATTCAACTTCGGGGTTCTCAATCCTCAGGGTACCTTCAGAAGCCTTGCCATGGGAGGTGCAAGCATAGCATTCCGCGATAATAATTCCATTAACTTCAATAACCCGGCATCCTATTCCTCGCTCGATACAAATTCATTTGTTTTCGACATGGGGATGGATCTTAGCCGGCTAAGCGTTGATGACGGAACGAATAAGACCACCTCTGTTGATATGAATTTCAGACATATCATGCTCGGGTTCCCTCTCAGCAGAAGAATAGGCGTGGCGGCCGGCCTCGTACCGTTCAGCAACGGCTATTATTATATGAAGAGGAATGTTACCAGCGAGAGTCCCGACTGGGACCCTCTGACCGGGGAATACAGTTCCTATCATAAGGGCACCGGGAGCCTCACCTCGCTGTTTGCCGGCGCCGCAATCGACATCACAAAAAATATTTCAGCCGGATTTAATTTAACAGCCATGTTCGGCAAACTGGGGAGGCTGAATCAGTTTGATTTTAATGATTATCAAAGCACCTTCAGCCAGAACAGTACCGAGTACTTTACGATATCGGGATTGAATCTTGATTACGGAATCCAGTATGGCGGGAAAATCAAAAAAGATTATTTCATAACACTCGGGGCTTCCTTTACCGGCGCCAGAAACTATAAATCCACTCTCAGCGTGCTTAAGCAAAGGTATTCTGTGTATGTTTTAAGTCCATATTCTCCTGACACGCTGGCTTATTCATCATACAGCGCAACCGATTCAACAAGGCTCCCGTCCACATTCAGGTTCGGATTTACTTTCGGGAAAACCGACAAGTTTCTTTTTGGAGCTGATTATATAACCAGTCTCTGGAGTGAGGCGAAGGTTCAGGGAACCGGAGTCCCCATGGCCGATACCAGATCGGTGATGGCCGGTATCGAGTATATACCTGATAAGTATTCAAACACAAACTTCCTGAAGAGAATTGAGTACCGGCTTGGCGGCCATATATCCCAGAATTATCTGGTTATCAACAACAACCGGATTAACGAGTACGGAATAAGCGGAGGGATGGCATTCAGGTTGCGAACCTCTCTTTCAAAGGCAACCTTCTATCTCGATTATACAGTGAGGGAAAGAAACATCTCAGAAGGCATACCCTCCGAGCATATATTTTCGGTCGGGGCAAGCCTTAATTTCTACGATTACTGGTTCCTGAAACGCAAATACGACTAGAAGTCATTACCACCTGTAAAAGGCAGTGCGATGTCGGTAAAACCGTTTCCAGCTTATCCGAAAATAATTTTTTGCATTCTTGCCTTAATTATTCTGGTTTCCTGCGAAAAGAAGATAGGAACCATTAAAAAATCTGATATAGAATCCATGCCGTCGCAGATAGCAAGGGATTTCGAGACGATTTATTCGGATTCGGGACTAATACAGCTTATTATGAGATCTCCTCTTATGGAGAGGTATACCGACCGTAAGTCGCCGTATTCTGAGTTCAGGAAAGGCATTGAGGTACTGTTTTACGATGGACGGGGTGAACCGGTGGCGACACTTAAATCGAAATACGCCCGGTATACCGAAGACAAAAAGATTTGGGAATTGAAGGATAGTGTAACCGCCGTTAACGAGAAGAAAGAAATACTCGAAACCGAGCTGCTTTACTGGGACCAGCAGAAGGAGCTCGTTTACACCGACAGGTTTGTAAGGATAACCAGTGATGAACAGATTGTTATGGGTACCGGACTGGAGGCTGATCCGAGGTTTACCAGGTGGAAAATCAGGAACGTAAGCGCAACCATATATCTTAAAGATGAAGAGTAAATTCCTGCTGGTTCTGGAGATTGTATGGGTAATAATCGGACTTGCCTGTACGGCGGCAGGGATAAACTCAGCCGTCGGCAATGACCTTAAGAAATCCCTGATCTTTTTTGTAATGGCTGCCATTTCATTCATCTTTGCCCGCATCCGTCATTTGCAGCGAAAAAAGCTGTAAATTTGCGTTATATGGAGTCGTACCTTGCAATTATTCTTGCAACAGCATTCTCTGCCTTTTTCTCGGGAATGGAGATAGCCTTTGTGGGTTCCAGCAAGCTCAGGCTTGAGCTTGATATAAAACAGAATGTAATCGGAGCCGGAATACTGAAATTTTTTACCGCCAATCCCGGCCATTATATAGCCACCATGCTTATAGGGAATAACATAAGCCTGGTAATTTACGGTCTGGTTATTTCCGATATTCTCGCACCGGTTCTGGGAAGAATTACGGGGTCAGAGGCGTTGGTTCTTATTATTAAAACCCTGATATCCACATTCATTATTCTCGTTCTTGCGGAGTTTCTTCCCAAAGCCGTTTTCAGGCTTACCCCAAACTTCTTCCTTCGGCTTTTCACGATACCTGCCTTTCTTTTCTACCTTCTGTTTTACCCCGTTTCAAAATTTGCCTTGTTCATCTCCAACCTGATTCTGAGATTATTTCCGGGGTCGGGAAGGAAAGGCAATCCGGAAACAAATCTGGTCTTCAGCAGGGCGGATCTTGATCATTTTGTTTCGGATAACAATCTCGAAAGCATACAGGACGAAACCGAGAGGGACAATATTAAGTTGTTCCGCAATGCTCTCGACTTTTCCGGTATAAGAGTCAGGGAGTGCATGATACCACGTACCGAGATTGAGGCTGTGGATATAAATTCTCCTGTTTCAAAACTTAGGGAACGGTTTATTGAAACCGGCTTTTCGAGGATACTCGTATATTCCGAAACAATCGACCAGGTTGCAGGATATTTTGAACTGAAAGATATTTTCCGGAATCTTCCTGATATCAAATCGGGTCTGAGAAAGATTGCCATTGTACCGGAGACGATGCCTGCCAGCCGGTTGTTAAAGCAGTTTGTTGATGAAAAGATGAATGTGGCTGTTGTTGTGGATGAGTTTGGAGGCACCTCGGGCATGGTTACCATTGAGGACATGCTTGAGGAGATTGTCGGCGACATACAGGATGAGCACGACACGGAGGAACTGATCGACAAACAGGTTGGTCCCGGAGAATATATTTTCTCGGGAAGACTTGAGATAGATTACATAAACGAAAAATACGGTCTTGGCCTCCCGGAGTCGGATGAATATGAAACGCTGGCAGGGTTGGTGCTTTTTTACCATGGAGGGATTCCCCGACCCAACGACCTGGTGAGAATCGGGAATGTTCTGACCGTTAGAGTTATTAAATCAACACCAACACGTATTGATCTTGTAAACCTCAGGATTTCGGGGGATTAATAGTAAACAACCAACTGCAAAAAAGACAGGAGGCGCCAAATGGCGGCCTCCTGTTTTAAAATTCAAAATCAATTATAATTTTTTACTATCTGGGTCCCACGTAAGTATAATGTTCAACCACGAGTGAACGGACTTTAGGATCAGCATTCTGCTGCACAAGATTATAGGCAACATCGATACTACGATCGGCAGGATTGAACTTATTAGCCGAGGCTCCTACTGCCAACTGGGCGGTTCGGCTACGGGGAGCAGCATCAAATGTTGAATTGATAACATCAATTACATTGTCGGCTGCATCAAACTTAAAGGTGGGTGTCCAGTTACCGAAATAACTATTTCCCGTACCGGTATAGAAAATGTATCCGTAAATCCCGAAATCGACATCATATTTGCTTACCATATCACCTGCAATGGTAATAAGGTTTACATTCTTGGGATACACCCCAGTCCATCCAGTGGAGATATAGTCTTCAAAAGTACCGGTAACGGTATACCTGCCGTCATATTTGTTTCGGGCAAGGACCCTGATAAGTTTGGTACCATAGTTACCGCTGATAACCAAGCCATTGTTTGCACTTACGATTTTCACTCCGATAAGGTAAAAGTTAGATACCGGATCGGGAACTTTTGTTGCATCAACAGTAAACTCCCAGTCAATTTCCCTTTTACCTGCGGGTATCGTAACTTCATACGATGCAGTATTGATAGCTGCAATGGGAACCGGTTTGGCGGCTGCCGAACCTGTGAGTCCTCTGTCGGTATTATACTTTGTAACCAGGTTATCGTCGATAGCAAGGGTAATTTTAGTTTCGGTTTTAAGGTATTGGGCCGACGCTATGTTTACCTTTAAAGTAAAATGGGCAGGTTCAGTCGGGTCTATGATTTCACGGACCACCGTGCCTGTAGATGGATTAGCATTCTCAGAAAGCTCCGCCACTGCAGGCGTACCTCCGAAGTCGCCAAGAAAATCTTCAAGGTCGTTAAGGCATGATGTCAGTGAAAATGCCAACAGAGCCAGGAGTGTCAGAAATTTTATATTAATATTTTTCATTTTTCCTACGTATTAACTGTGAATCATTAATATAACTATTTAACAGGAGCTTTATCCCAGAACACTCTCGCATCAAACGGATATGCATTTGTTGTAAAAGGTACGTTCTTCCTGTTAATAGCAGCCTGAGTATTGGCCTTGTTGAGGTCATAATCATTCTGCGGATAAGGGAAGATTCTCGGGATTTGCCTTCTGATTATACCTCCGGGATAGGCACTTAACATCTCATAATCTGTTCCCAGAGCAACCGGATCGGGGTAGCCTGTACGCCGGTAATCGCACCACGATTCGAAGTGGTTAAGGAAATAATTGCCAATCCATTTTTCCTCTATAATCTTCCTGACCTGTGTTTCAAGATTATCACCCGTTATATCAGCAATGTTACCCAGATATGTTGTCTGATCGGCTGCAGCAACTTTACATGCATTCATGGAAGCAGTTATACCTGCTCTGAAAAGCTGATCAACTGTGGGTAAACTTGCGTTTCCAGATATAATAATGCCGCGGGCGAGAGCTTCCGCCTGCAGAAAATAGGATTCCGAGGCAAGGAAAATGGCAGTCCCTTCGGTTGCGCCTGCAGAACCTGTTTTCTGCTTGTTGGCATCAACCCCGG
>Ga0116147_1004474_pt1 | contig 12439 bp, 8 predicted proteins | sample AD_JPNHG3_MetaG_FD_89749 | JGI IMG/M metagenome (GOLD analysis project Ga0116147, IMG submission 89749) | Active sludge microbial communities of municipal wastewater-treating anaerobic digesters from Japan - AD_JPNHG3_MetaG | ecosystem: Engineered > Bioreactor > Anaerobic > Digestate | place...
CGTGAGATTCCTATAGACAGCCGAAAGGCGATTGAGACTTCCAACGCTTGCAGAGACTCATTGACTCGACATGCTATATGCTGTGAGATTCCTATAGACAGCCGAAAGGCGATTGAGACAGGACGATCTCGTGAGGCGTTAAGTTGACCAATCTAGTCATGACGTGAGATTCCTATAGACAGCCGAAAGGCGATTGAGACCCCGTGGGGGCCACTGAGACCCCGCTCTGTGCGGGTCCAACCATGTGAGATTCCTATAGACAGCCGAAAGGCGATTGAGACTCCTCACTGACCACTGTCCGGTGTCGATGCGTCTTTCTCATGTGAGATTCCTATAGACAGCCGAAAGGCGATTGAGACGCCCACAATAGGCACAGGCCAGCCCATCCCGGAGGTAGACCGCCAGTGTGAGATTCCTATAGACAGCCGAAAGGCGATTGAGACGAGCCTTGTTGCACCGCTCACAAGCGGTGACCAGGTTGGTGGGTGAGATTCCTATAGACAGCCGAAAGGCGATTGAGACCGATCGGTGTTGGTGTGGAATTTGGCTCCGGGTCAGGCTACGTCAGTGAGATTCCTATAGACAGCCGAAAGGCGATTGAGACTACGCCACTTCCACATCCCGGGCTCGGGAGCCCGAGTCAGTGAGATTCCTATAGACAGCCGAAAGGCGATTGAGACATGCAGCGCCGGAACTTCGGCGCTAACTTCTCTTCTCTGGTGAGATTCCTATAGACAGCCGAAAGGCGATTGAGACTCAGCTGAACAACCGCACAACAAAATTCCCGCTGAACCACTCAGTGAGATTCCTATAGACAGCCGAAAGGCGATTGAGACCTCGCGCTCCTCATGGTCGAGCTCGCAGTATCGCCGCCAGAGGTGAGATTCCTATAGACAGCCGAAAGGCGATTGAGACTCGACCTCCCCGTACGTGTTCACTACAACGTGAACGGGGTGAGATTCCTATAGACAGCCGAAAGGCGATTGAGACTCAGGTACGTTTCGATCGGCGGCAACCCAACCCTCGCGGGTGTGAGATTCCTATAGACAGCCGAAAGGCGATTGAGACCACGAGGTAAATCGTGCCGTCCATGGGAGCGGGGAGGTTCTCGTGAGATTCCTATAGACAGCCGAAAGGCGATTGAGACTGGCTGCAGGCAAGATCTCCCGCAGCCCACGGATCCGCGATGTGAGATTCCTATAGACAGCCGAAAGGCGATTGAGACACTGGCTTGTGCCTATCGACACAAGCCAGGCATTCGGCACAAGTGTGAGATTCCTATAGACAGCCGAAAGGCGATTGAGACTATTATTCATTTCGCGCCTCCACTATCAGGCGCCGTCGGGTGAGATTCCTATAGACAGCCGAAAGGCGATTGAGACCCGCCAGCGCCTCCTGACGGCCCGCTTCATTGACGGCCCGCGTGAGATTCCTATAGACAGCCGAAAGGCGATTGAGACGCAGCGCCGCGGCTGCTTCGCCCGTGATCCACATCAGGCCGGTGAGATTCCTATAGACAGCCGAAAGGCGATTGAGACGAACGTGGCGGGGCACTTGAAAGTGCCTGTGTAGTCGTAGTCGTGAGATTCCTATAGACAGCCGAAAGGCGATTGAGACTCTCCTCGTACTGCAGTACGATTTCCATGCATTGATATATGCGTGAGATTCCTATAGACAGCCGAAAGGCGATTGAGACTCCCGCCGCCACTCATGGCGCATGTGTGCCGTGGCACGGCGGATGTGAGATTCCTATAGACAGCCGAAAGGCGATTGAGACGCGACGCGCCGCCGCCTCAATGACTTCGGGCGGGGCGGCCATTACGTGAGATTCCTATAGACAGCCGAAAGGCGATTGAGACTCTCTAAGCAAGGAAATGAGCGGGTGCCGGAGGCGCACCCGTCCAGTGAGATTCCTATAGACAGCCGAAAGGCGATTGAGACTCGGGGGTCCACTCCCGCAGAACCCGCTCTTTCTTAGTGGGCGTGAGATTCCTACAGACAGCCGAAAGGCGATTGAGACAAGAGACGTCCAAAAACGCTCACATCGCTTGGACGGCTCTTGTGAGATTCCTACAGACAGCCGAAAGGCGATTGAGACCGATGATGAATTGCATAATAGCATCTCCTATTCGGCGAGTCGTGAGATTCCTACAGACAGCCGAAAGGCGATTGAGACCCGCCATGCTGCCGAATGGCAGTAAGGACGTCGTTGGTAAGAGTATGAGATTCCTACAGACAGCCGAAAGGCGATTGAGACCGTCCGGCAAATTTCCTGACATGACCACTCCTTTCTTTCTGTGAGATTCCTACAGACAGCCGAAACGCGATTGAGACTTCGCCTTGCTAGGCGAAACGTTTGTTGGAAGCGCTCTGAGCGGTGAGATTCCTACAGACAGCCGAAAGGCGATTGAGACGTTTAGTCCAATCCAACCAACTGACCAACTCGCGTTTCCGTGAGATTCCTACAGGCAGCCGAAAGGCGATTGAGACCTTGGGAAGGATTCCGTTTGACTCAGTCAATTGCGCGATAGAGTGAGATTCCTACAGACAGCCGAAAGGCGATTGAGACACACGCCGTTGACAGTCTTCCATTCAGCCTGTGTATCTACCATGTGAGATTCCTACAGACAGCCGAAAGGCGATTGAGACTCTGAAGATGATGTATTCAGGATCGATGTTTCCTACGATCGTGAGATTCCTACAGACAGCCGAAAGGCGATTGAGACCGGAGAGTACCCCGGGGCCTAAGCCTCTACTTCAACAACGTGAGATTCCTACAGACAGCCGAAAGGCGATTGAGACTCTCGCCCTGCATACTCAAGGGCGAGACGGAGATCGTCTGTTAGTGAGATTCCTACAGACAGCCGAAAGGCGATTGAGACAGCTAACGACGTTAGCGAAAAGAAATCGGCCTTTCCTTGCATGTGAGATTCCTACAGACAGCCGAAAGGCGATTGAGACCCGACGCGCGATATATCGCGCGTCTACGGTGCCCACCACCCGTGAGATTCCTACAGACAGCCGAAAGGCGATTGAGACGCACACCGAGACGACACAGACCGCCCCGTGGGCGACCGGGGTGTGAGATTCCTACAGACAGCCGAAAGGCGATTGAGACTTGCCAGACATGAACGTACGGTTTTCGCAATGACTCATCGCGTGTGAGATTCCTACAGACAGCCGAAAGGCGATTGAGACGGGCATGCCAACGCGATATCCTTTAACAACTGCCAGTATTCGGTAAGATTCCTACAGACAGCCGAAAGGCGATTGAGACCGACCAGCCACCGAGGACCAGGCTGGCCGCTTCGTCTTTTGTGTGAGATTCCTACAGACAGCCGAAAGGCGATTGAGACCTAGCATAGCACTTGCTGCAGACTGTTCCGGGAAGCGCGGAAAGTGAGATTCCTACAGACAGCCGAAAGGCGATTGAGACCATCGAACGTCGCCGGGCATTTCTTCAATCCGGCGACGTCGAGTGAGATTCCTACACACAGCCGAAAGGCGATTGAGACGTTGCAATTATGATAGTTTCTCCTTTCGGCGAGTCTATAATTATGTGAGATTCCTACAGACAGCCGAAAGGCGATTGAGACGTCATTGGATGAAATGTTGAGTACTTTCCTAGCTTGGGATGGCGAGTGAGAGTCCTACAGACAGCCGAAAGGCGATTGAGACCGATTGCACAACGTTGGCGAATAGAAACCGTCCTTTTCTTACATGTGAGATTCCTACAGACAGCCGAAAGGCGATTGAGACTTGCTAGAGTTTTGGTGATTGGGATGTTGGGATTTTGCAAGATGGTGAGATTACTACAGACAGCCGAAAGGCGATTGAGACCATGGATCCCAAACTTCCACTCGGCCGATGTTACGGCTGCTGTGAGATTCCTACAGACAGCCGAAAGGCGATTGAGACAACACCGTCACCTCGTCCTCGCTATCCCACGCGACGAGGATGTGAGATTCCTACAGACAGCCGAAAGGCGATTGAGACGAGCTCTCCAATTCGGTTTGCCGTACCGTCACCCGGGCGACGTGAGATTCCTACAGACAGCCGAAAGGCGATTGAGACATGAAATGAGCGGGTGCCGCAATCGCACTCGCTCAATCGCCGTGAGATTCCTACAGACAGCCGAAAGGCGATTGAGACTTCCAATAATCTACTGAGTAAACATCGCCCGATCCATGCAAGTGAGATTCCTACAGACAGCCGAAAGGCGATTGAGACCGGGACGTGGCTCATGCCACTGTCCAGCCTCGAGGCGGCCCGGTGAGATTCCTACAGACAGCCGAAAGGCGATTGAGACGGAACATACTGTTCCACTCATCTTGGCGAGTTTGCTACCCGTGTGAGATTCCTATAGACAGGCGAAAGGCGATTGAGACCCCGGAATCCCAGACAGGACATAGAACGTCCCAACTCCAAGTGAGATTCCTATAGACAGCCGAAAGGCGATTGAGACTCGCAACCAACTCGGGCAACGGAAGCCCACCGCGAGCACCCGTGAGATTTCTATAGACAGCCGAAAGGCGATTGAGACTTCGCAGCCGGAAGCGCCGTCTCCACGAGGAGAGACCAGTTGTGAGATTCCTACAGACAGCCGAAAGGCGATTGAGACATGCATCCAGCCTACGTCATACTCTGCTTCCGTATACTTCTGTGAGATTCCTACAGACAGCCGAAAGGCGATTGAGACATGATACCGCTAGAGTGAAAAGCCTCGATCCATCCATCCCAAGTGAGATTCCTATACACAGCCGAAAGGCGATTGAGACCCTGACACACAGTTCGGCGTCAGGGCCGCCTTGGATCTTGTGAGATTCCTATAGACAGCCGAAAGGCGATTGAGACTTCAGCACTTGACAAAGCACGTTAGCTCATGATAACATATAAGGTGAGATTCGTATAGACAGCCGAAAGGCGATTGAGAGACTACAATTTGGTTCGTGCAAGTTATCTACAAAACGACTAAGGAGTGAGAATCCTATAAACAGCCGAAAGGCGATTGAGATCGTCTCTCCTGTCCCGCACTCGGGACAGGACCAGGGAAGAGACCGCGTGTGAGATTCCTATAGACAGCCGAAAGCCGATTGAAACGAATCGGGCTCCGAAATCATTCTCAATGATTTCGCAAACGCGACATTTCTATTGGCAGTCGAAAGGCGATTGAGAGCTACTCAGTGGAGGCGTACGGCTACCTTTTTTTGTAACTTTCTTATGGACAGCCCTAGAGCGATCAAGGCTTTCTGGTGGCATATGGGGGGAAATGCTGCAAACGGAAGGCTGGAGTGTATCTGTGTCTGGAGGTTGGCTGTGCTAGGTTCCAGGTCTTAAGATGGAGCCGGGCGGGTGAGACGAGCGGACATGACGTCATTTAGGAGTGACTCGCGTTTGACGTAGCATCTAAGAGGATTTAGGCTGGTTTTTTGCTCCGCTTACAACCTGAGACCATTGACGTCTAAGGCTTGAGCATGACTTCGGGGTCCTGAAGCCTGAGACGTCAAGGTTGATGCAATGGATGTACGGTGAGACGATTGGATGTACTTTGCGATGTTGGGCGACGTCTGCTTGAGGTGTCAGGTCTCAGGATGGTTGGCTTTAGGTTAGCCGGAAAGTTTTAGAGGGTTGAAATTTCTCGCGTACGGATGAAATCGCATCGGCAACCGGTTTTGCAGCGTTACGGGCGCAGTTAGTCTTTGTCGTGTCCTATGCCGGACGTGGTTTGACGTTTTTTGCTTGAGGCTGCCTTAGAGCACGGCGCGAAGGTACTGAGCACACCGCAAGTCTCAAGCTATAGGCTTCCTCGGGCTTTCAGTCGTCTTGAAACCCGAAACGCGAAACCTGAAACCGGAAACTTGAAACGCAGGGGCTGCCCGTGACGGTCATCACGACGGTCCAAAGACTGAAACGCATCGAACCACGCGTCTGACGGTCATTGCCGCGGCCCTGAAACGTGCAACCTGCAACCAAAGTGGAGATACAACCGAAAGGCCGATAACATGCTGCATACCTTCCTTCGACGAATACGGCCGAACCTTCCGGCCTGCCTCGGATTGGTTCTCGTCCTGTGGAGTCCGGCCGCAGCGTCTCCTCAGGGTTCCCGCGGCGAAGTCGTCCGCGTTATGACCTACAACATCCGACATGGGGAGGGATTGGACGGTAGGGTCGACTTGGAACGCATCGCCGCCGTCATCCTGAATGAGAAAGCCGACATCGTGGCCCTCCAAGAGGTGGATAAGGGGGTGGAACGTACCAATCGGCTCGACCTCCCGGAAGAACTGGCCCGGCTGACCGGAATGACCTGCATCTTCAGCAACAACCACGCTTACCAGGGGGGCGAATACGGCAACGCACTGTTGACCCGATTCCCCGTCCTGCGCTGGACCAATCACCACTACCGCATGCTGCGGCCCGGCGAACAACGAGGCCTTCTGCAAGCGGTTTTGGACGTACGAGGCCGGCGGCTCGTCGTACTCAACACTCACCTCGACTTCCGCGCCGACGACTCCGAACGTTGGTCGAGTGTTCAGGAAATCGAGGAGATGGTTCGACAGTACCGAGATCTACCGGTGATTCTGGCCGGCGACTTCAACGACGTTCCGGACAGTCGTGTCTGGCGCAGGTTGGCGGAGACCTTCGACGACGCTTGGTCGCTTGCCGGAGACGGAGACGGATTTACGATTCCCGCGGACAATCCGCAGCGGCGTATCGACTATATCCGGCTCTCCAAGTACGGCGGCCTCGTCGCCCGGCGGGCTTGGGTCCCCGATACCGATGCTTCCGACCACCGTCCCGTGGTAGTAGAGTTGGTCATTCCCTAAGAATGACGTACAAAGAGAAAAGGCTTGTACGCGGTCCTTGCCTGCGGAGGCCTCTCCACCCGCCGGGGTCGGTAGGGAAGCGCGAGGGAAGGCGGTTCGCTCACCTCTCAAGAAATCTCAGTGACGCTTATGAGCCTTGTTCGCGGAGATGCGGCTGTTGAGGCTGCAGCATCGACCGCATGATCCATGCTCCACCCCCGAAGCGGTCGACGTCGAGATCGCGTTACGTAATCGCTTCGATCACTTCCCGCTCCACGGCTTCGAGGCGCTTGAAGCGCTCCTCCACCCGGTCGAAAGCGGCGACAAAACCGTTGCGCAGTAACCGTAGCGTCTCCCAGGCCGAGAGACCCCCGGGCGTCAGGCGGGCGGCTTGATGGAGCTCCTGCGTCCAGTCCGTACGCGATATCCCGGGGTTGTCCGTGTTGACGGTGACCCGAAGTCCCCGCTCCAAGTACCTTCGTAAGGGATAGATCCGCCGCTCCGACCGCGGGTCGTTCGGACGGTCGAAGTTGTCCTGGAAGTCCAGAATCTGGCGATTGCTCGAAGGACACATCTCAACGGCGATTTTGCGGTCAAGGAACCGCAGTACGAGATTGGGGCGCTCGACCAGGGTGAGCCCGTGGCCGATCCTGTCGGCGCTGAGATGATAGGCCGCCTCCCACACGCTTTCGGCCGACTCGGTTTCCCCCGCATGAATCGTGAGCCGGATGCAGCGTTCCATCAAGGGCAGAAAGATGCGGCGGAGCTCCACCAGGTCGCCGGCCGCCTCCTTTCCCGCCAGATCGAAACCTACAAAGTAGCGGTCGAAATCCAAGTCGCTCGTCTCGAGAAGCTCCAGGGCGAGCTGCACGTGCCGGACGATTTGCTCTGTCTCCCGATGACGGCTTCCGATGAACAGTAGGCGAAACTCGCACTCCGAGCTCTGACGGAGTTCGTCCAAAATCGCCCTGACCACCTGTCGTCCGGTCAGTCCGCCCCGCGTGTAATTCAGCGGTGAGCAGCGGAGTTCCAGGTAACGGACCCGGTGTTCGGCGGCCTTACGCCGCAGCCACCGGCACAACGCTCGGATCGTCCCTTCCGTCTGAAGCAGTCCGGAGCCTTGCAGATCTCCCAGGGATTCGTATTCGGTGAACCCTACGTTGCGAAACCGATCCGGATCTTGATACGCGCCGAAGATGAACGCGTCCAACACTTCGGGTTGATTCCTGAAGCTTTGAAGCACGCCGGCGACAGCAAACGGCTCTTGTACACCCTCCTCCTCGAAAAACGTGCGAGCTGAACGGGCTTTCGGGTCGGGAGCAACAGCGGCCAATGCCGGGATCGGACAGTCGCTGCGCAAAGCACTTTCTATGCTCTTCAACCACGCGTCGAACCGAGGTGCTTGTCGCCGAAGCCGGTCGACCTCGTTTTCCAAAGCCGCCGCAATCTCCAAGAGACCCTGGGCGTCGGCGACCCCGCCCAGGTGACAATGCAAGTCCACCTTGGGCAAGCGGGCCAACCACGCCGTTTCGTCCTCCCGAGACGCCTCGTCGACACCGATTTTTCGACGGGCCAAGCCTTCAATCACTTCCGGCCGCTGCAAATAGAGGGCCTTGAAATTGCTGTAAGGTCCGCCCCCTATCCGCCGTCCGTAGTTGAAAAGGAGACTCGACGCCTTCCCCGCCCTCTGAAACACTTCCTGCTGCAGGCTCCCGTCGACCTCCACATCGATGGTTGCATTGCCGGAAGGGAAGGGAATCGAGAATCTTTCCGTTGTCACGGCCGGCTCGGCGAACAAGACGATGTCTTTCGAACGGCGGCCCTCGACTACCAACGGAAGCAGCCATTCGGCCGCTTCCCGCGGCAGAGGCCCCGTCAGAAGAGCAGGCGTTGCTTCCCGAAGGCTCTCCGGAGGCCGGCCGCCCCGGCTGATAACGTGCAGAACGGCGGAACATCCGAAAGCCACCGCGGCGGCCTGCAAATCGGCACTCATGGCTTTGCGCCCCCCGGCCAGGGAAAGCAGCAATTGCCCTTGCGGCGTGACGTATTCCGTCGCCAAGAGCACTACCCGGAAGATCAGATCCCGCATGAGCAGACACTGTTCGTAACTCGAAGGATCCTCGATCCCCGCACTGCGCCAGGCCCGCAATATCGGCACCGGATCGGGCGACCGATCTGCAAGCAGGTCCAACCAACCTTGCGCCTGCTGCAGAGAAGCGGCCGTAGTCGCTCCGCAGGTGGTGACGATCCAGATTTCATCGACCGGTCGTACCTGGTGTCGCTCCCGGGCAACTTGTATGTCCTCCCGTAGGGAAGGCTCGGCGCTCTTCCACAGGTCGAGGCGATCGGGGTTACAGAAACTGTAGGCTTCCGGTATAACCGGCCAACTTTCTCCGAGGGTTGCGACGAGGATGCTGCGTGCTGACATGTCTGCTTGAGCTTACCGGATGACGGTCGAAGCGGAAACTCCCAATGCAACGTTAGGCGGTTCTGACAGGTCCGCCGGGCGAGTCGCTCTTGCATAAGTGGAGATTCAGAATGAAGTGCAATTCGAGAAAGACCGATATGAGTTCTGGAGGAATCAAGATACGGAATCGAGTGCCTTGTCCGTTGAAAGGGAGTGTGATTCCGGCTCTTCGGTTGGTTTCCGGCTGTACGGGAGGTTCCGAGTCTCCTTCGGAGGGGCGGATTGGCCCGGGCGGTCGGCCGGCGTCCAAGTCGCAAAGGCTCCCGAATACCCGCAATGGGTGCGGCTGGTACGACGGGCCGTCGTCGACCGCGACGGTTTCGGCACTGAAGCTTTCAGCCTGCTTCTCCCACCGGACTGGGATTTCCAAGGCGAACTGTGATGGGAGTTCCCGTCCGGCATACCCAGACCCGTCCTTGCCCTGCGGGCGAATTCGCCCAACGGAAAGATCCGGGTGGAAATGCTTCCGGACCAGGTCTATGCCTACTCCAACAATCCCATGTTGCGGGCCTCTCCGGCCAACCAAGGGGTCGAGCCGGGGCCTCCCACACCTCTCGCGTCTTACTTTCGAGAGTACCGGCCGCCCGCGCGATACAACCACCGGACCGACGTGCAGATCACCCGGTGGCTGGAGTTTCCTGAAGAAGCCAAGCGGCGGCTTCAGCTGAATGAGTACTTGATCACCCGGGTCTTCCACCCCGCCTCCCCGTTCCAAGTAATGCCGAGTCAGCAGTGTGAAGCGGCTCTGAGCGAGGTGACGCTCTTGGAAGAGGGCGGGAAATGGGTCGAGGTCTATTGCTTGCCGGCGGATTCCACGTCCCTGGCCATGCCGGGTATTTACGGCGTCCTATCCCTCCACCAATCGCCCGTGCACACCTTGGTGCTGCGGGCGCTTGCGGCTGAGGCCGAAGCCTTCGCCCGATGGGCGCCGGTCATTATGCGTTCGGCCGAGGCCGACGTTGACTGGCTGGTCGGCGTGACGCGAATGACGGCCGAACTGACCCGGCAGGCTCTGCACTCGCAGCTGCAGATTTTCCAGCGCATGCAGGAGATCTCCCGAACGCTTTCCGAGGTCGACGACATGATCGTCGACTCCTACTATCGCCGAAGCCGCGCCATGGACCGCGTTTTTGAAGACTACGGCCAGGCGGTCCGGGGAGTCGAGACATATGTTGCACCGGGGTTGGACTTTCCTCCCGTGGAGCCGCCTCTCGGCTGCGACCGCGTCTGGACGGACGGAAATGAGTACCTGTTGACCAATGACCCTCGGTTCGACCCGAATGAACTCGACCCTCAACGCTGGACACCGATGGAGCCGGTCGAGCATTAATCACCCCGGCGCCGTCGACGACATGGATCACGGAGGTGGAAGGAGCCCGGCTCCCAGTTGCGGGGAAGGGCGCCGTCGGAAGAAGCGCTCGGTCAAGGCGGGGAGGCGTCGGTCCGGTGCGTTAGAGTATTAAGGAGCGGGCAGTCGTCCAGAATGAACCCGGCGTCCGCAATCATCGAGGCCGATCATGCTGCGAATCCTTGCCGTCGGAGATATGCATCTGGGACGGAGGCCGTCCCGGCTCCCGGAAGGACTCACCCCGCGGGCCGGCGAGTTGGGACCGGCGGCGGCTTGGCAAAGAATCGTCGAAGAGGTTCTCCGTGAGAATGTCGACGTCGTGGCTCTGGCCGGCGACCTGGTGGAGCACGAAGACGACTTCTTTGAAGCCTACCGTACGTTGCGGTCCGGTATCCAAAGACTGATCCAGGCCGATATCCGAGTGTTCGCCGTAGCCGGCAACCACGACTCGAAGGTTCTGCCGCGCCTGGCCCGAGAGGTCCACGACCTAAGGCTTTTGGGCTCCGACGGACGTTGGGAGAGCGTGACGGTCGAATCGAACGGCGAAACGGTGACCCTCTGGGGACGCTCCCTGGTGCCGGGCCGGGAACGGGACAATCCTCTCGAGGGTGTTTCCTTCGAGCGCGGTCCCGGGGTAAACCTGGGGCTCCTTCACTGCGACCGTGATCAGCCGCGAAGCTCATACGGTCCGGTGTCCACCGTCGAACTGCAGAGTGCCGGGCTCGACGGCTGGCTCCTGGGGCATATTCATCGGCCCGATTCTCTCGAGCCGCCGCGACCTTTCGGATACCTCGGATCGATCACCGCCCTCGACGCCGGAGAGCCCGGTCCCCGCGGCCCCTGGTTGCTTGAGATCTCCCGCGGTTGCTGTGAGCGGGTGGAGCACTGGGTTCTGGGGCCGGTTCGTTGGGAGCTTTTGACACTCGACTGCAGCAATCTCGGTGATCCCGAGGAAGTGGAGCACCGCTTGCTGGCGGCCTGCCGCAAGTTGAACGAGACGCTCGACGCGTCTCGGCGTCCGCCGGAAGTGGTGGGCCTGCGCCTGCGGCTGGAAGGACGAACCGGCGGGACGGCGGAGATTCTGGCTCACCTCGAGCGGCCGGAGTACCGGGAAGAGCTTCCCGTCGACCCGCGCCGGCATTTCTTCGTCGACAGGATCGAGACGGCGATCCGGCCCCAGATCGAGTTGGAGCAATTGGCCGCCCGAGCCGATCCCCCGGGGCTGTTGGCCGGGAAGCTGCTCCTGCTGGAACGGCCGGAGTCCGACCCCGAGCGGCGGGCGTTTTTAGAGCAGCTCCGAAGACGCCTGGAACCCCAGGCTTCAGAAGCCACCTGGCGGGAGCTCGGCCACCGGAGCATCGATGAGGACGACTTGGCGAGATGGGTTCGGGAGATGGGCTTGAGGCTGCTCGATCGCATGCTGATCCAACGGGAGGAACCGGATGCGACTCACGAGGCTTGAGATCGTGAAGCTCCCCGGCATCGAGCCGGGTTTCGCCGTCGAGGGTCTGAGCGGTGGGATTCATCTGATAGTCGGACCCAATGCGGTGGGCAAGAGCAGCTTGGTTCGGGCTTTGCGTTTTTTGTTGGAGGTTCCCAAGAATGGCGACCCGCCGGATCTTTATGTTGAAGCCGTGTTTTCCACCACCGAGTCCACCTGGTCGGTGAGCCGCCAAGGAGGGAGCATCACGTGGCGCCGAGACGGCGGTCTTGCGGAAAGGCCGCCGATAGCGGATCCCGACGAATTCTTCTATTACCGGCTCGATCTGGAGCACCTCCTGGCAGCCGAGGCCGAGGACCGGCGATTTCTGCGGGAAGTGC
>Ga0116147_1004477_pt1 | contig 12437 bp, 13 predicted proteins | sample AD_JPNHG3_MetaG_FD_89749 | JGI IMG/M metagenome (GOLD analysis project Ga0116147, IMG submission 89749) | Active sludge microbial communities of municipal wastewater-treating anaerobic digesters from Japan - AD_JPNHG3_MetaG | ecosystem: Engineered > Bioreactor > Anaerobic > Digestate | place...
CAGGTAAATCACAAGTTCACACAGTTTTTTTGTGGCTCCCATTATATTTGCCGGTTTAACAGCCTTATCGGTAGATATGTAGACAAACTTTTCAACTTTATATTTTATTGCCATGTCGGAGATGATTTTCGTTCCTCCCACATTTACTCTGCATGCCTCATGAGGATGGGATTCCATAAGCGGAACATGCTTATATGCCGCAGCATGAAATACTATTTCGGGTCGGTGTTCGCTGAAAACCTTTTCCATCTGGGCCCTATTGGTGACGTCCCCGATAATTATTGTAAAGGGACGTTGCCCGTTCCTGAGTCTAAGTTCATTGTCAAGGTAAAATGAAGGAGTCTCAGCCACATCAACAAGAATGAGTCGTTTTATGTCAAATTTTATTAACTGTCTGACAATCTCCGAACCGATCGAGCCTGCCGCTCCGGTAACAAGAATAGTCTTACCTTTCAGACCGTTTTCAATCCTTTCAATATCAAGTTTAATAGGCTCCCTGCCGAGTAAGTCTTCAAGATTCACTTTTTTCAGGTTTCTTACCTGCAGTTCACCGTTAAGCCATGTCTCGAAAGAAGGTGTTTCAAAAACTTCTATACCGAAATCCACAAATGATTCAAGTATCTCCTTTCTTCTTTCATTATCTATTTTATTGATAGCCAATACGCCAACCTTAATGCCATTTTCTCTCACAAACTTCCTGTCTATTGACAACGGAGAAAGAACCGGTACACCGTCGGCTTTCTTACCGTGAAGTCTTTTGTTATCGTCGAGAAAGAATTTAACACGGTATCCGCTACGGTTGTCGCTTTCCATTATTCTTTTCACCACGATGCCCATCTCTCCGGCACCGAAAATCATTACATTTTTACGTTCACGTGTCGAAGTTGAAGCAAATTCATAGAACATTTTGATGAAAACCCTGAGGAAAAAAAGAAAGAGAGTAATTATGCCGTAATGAATCACAATTATCGAAAGAGGAATGTCATAAAAATCGTTCCAGTTGTAAACCCTGCTCAGAAGGGATATCAGAACCAGTATCAGAAGAGCAAGAGTATTTGTAATGAAAATGTTGAATGCATCTTTTATTGTGGTATGTCTGATAAGTCCTGAATAAGTTTTGAAAATAAGGATGAAAAATGCATACACAACTGTAACCAGAATACCCTGCCTTACCGCAAGCTCGGTATCCACCGCTTTAGCTATCAGATTAAACCTCAGCAGGTATGCAAACAGAAAAAAGACAAACACCGAGACAGTATCCGTGATAAAAACCATCCACCGCGGCATCGAATGCCTGTGAAAAAACCTTAATATCCTGTCTTTAAAAGTTCTGATCATTTAAAAAAATTATATTAATTCCATGTTTACCACAATATTTCTGCCCACATCCCAGGGGCTGTTTCAAAAGCCTCTTTTTTTGTTTTCACCCCTGAATCCCCTGAGAGGGGACATATTGATTTACAATATCTTAGCTTTTGTGCTTTTATCATACTTACCTGATACACATCTTTTGAAACAGCCTTTTTCTTGTAGGTAAAATTCTAATAAATAATAATTTACAGTATCTAAACAGCTTTACTGCTTACTACCTACTACTTACTACTTACTTAATATTCGCCCTTAAGCCATTTCTCCAAAAACTCTCCTCAACACCTTTACTACTCTTGACAACTCCTCCTCCCTCAAAGAGCTCCCGCTCGGCAGGCAGAGACCCTTATTAAACAAATCTTCAGAAGTTCCATTCACAAAAGCCAGGCAATCTCTGAAGACCGGTTGCAGGTGCATAGGCTTCCATAGCGGCCGGGTCTCAATATTTTCCTTCTCCAGTGCTATCCTCACATCCTCTCTGTTACATCCCGTTATCTCAGGGTCTATCAGTATAGTTGTTAGCCACCGGTTGGAGAAGTATTCCTGACCAGGTTCATCAATAAACGAGACACCTTTTATATCGGATAGGTTGCTTTTATAGAATTCAAATATCTTGCGTCTGGCAGTGACTCTCTCTTCAATAACCTCCAGCTGTCCCCTCCCTATTCCTGCCACTATGTTACTCATACGATAGTTGTATCCGATCTGTGAATGCTGGTAATGCGGAGCCGGGTCGCGTGCCTGGGTTGAAAGAAAACGTGCTCTGCTGATTAGTTCCTCATCATCCGACACCAGTGCTCCCCCGCCGGAAGTTGTAATAATTTTATTGCCGTTAAACGAAAGAATACCAAATTTACCAAACGTCCCACACATTTTGCCATTGTACCTGCTACCCAGAGCTTCGGCAGCATCCTCAATCACAGGTATTCCATACTTAGTGGCGATACGCAGTATCTCATCCATATTTGAGGGCATACCGTAGAGGTGAACGGGAATGATTGCTTTTATTAAATGACATAAAGACTGAGGGACCGATGGACTGCGGGACTTTCTCTTTGTCTCTTTGTCTCTTTGTCTCTTAGTCTCTTCGTCACCATGTTTCCTTGCATATTCTCCGCTAATCCCTATAATAGCTTTCTCCAGTAAAACAGGATCCATGTTCCACGTCCCCGGTTCAGAATCCACAAACACCGGCGTTGCTCCAAGATACCTGACAGGAAAAGCTGTTGCTCCAAAGGTAAAGCTCTGGACAATTACATAGTCGCCTGGCTGAACATCCAGAAGCACCAGTGCAAGGTGAATTGCAGCCGACCCTGAGCTGAGCGCTGCAACATCTTTCGCTCCCAGGTAAGCTGCAAGTTCCTTTTCAAATCCGTCCACATTGGGTCCAAGCGGTGCAATCCAGTTATCCCTGAACGCCTCTTCAATATACTTCATCTCATGCCCGGACATGTGGGGACTTGAAAGGTATATTCGTTTTTTTCCAGAACTCATTTAGCAGGATTTTATAAATAGACTTCTTTTTAGGTAGTTTTTTGACTTAGAGACGGAGAGATTTAGAGACTGAGAGACTGAGAGACGGAGAGACTGAGAGATTTTTAATTCCGGAACATGGTCACTTAATACCTGATAATTCTTTACCATGACCATTTCTCAGGGTTAAGTGACATATTTATCAGTTTACCCAGGATATTATCATAAGTGTTATAAAGATTGTTGTAATCCTCATCAGAGATGTATTTACACCTTATTGCAAAATCAAGCCAGTTTTGAGTCTCTGCGGCTTCTCCTTCTGAGTCTGACAATTTTGAAACAAATGATTTAGGATATCGTCGTTTTCTAAATGCTTCTGCCAGATTTCCACAAACCGACCTGGAAGAGCGCCTTACCTGATCAGTAAGAGAGTAAGTCTCTTCCTTTGGAAAACTCTTTGAAAGTTCGAAAATCCGCATAGCGGCTTCAAAAGCCATTTTGTAAACTTCAAGATCTTTGTGAGTTCTTATCTTCATTTTGCAGCGAGTTTATAATTAGCACTTTAAAAAACATTTCTTTTCTCCTCATCTCTTCATCCCTTCGTCCCTTCGTCTCTTCCTCTCTTCATCCCTTCACCTTCACCCACACAATCCCTGCCAACTCATGCAACGCCGTTTCCATCATCCCAATATAATGTGCCGAGGGTAGCCATCCCCATGGATCTTTTCGTGAGCCATGTTTAATAATAAAATTAGTTGGTGCGGGAACAGGATTTAAGCCTGCTTTTTTAAAGGTCACCATAGCACGTGGCATATGGATAGCGCTGGTAACCAGTATCAGATGACTTTCGTTACTGAATAATTCTTTGTATTCCTTTGCTTCACCGGCGGTGTTTTTTGCCTTGTGCATCAGAAGGATGGAAGAGGAGTCAATGTCCATAATAAGGGCTGTACGGAAGAGCGCGTCGGCCTGTGTGAAGCCCTCTTTCCCGCCCGGACCAGAGAGTACCAGTATTGAACCCTGAATCATTTTGTGTAGTCTTACTCCTTCTGTCAGTCTGCCGAGTGCGCCTCCCGAGAGTTGTGCATTTGGCGGAAGGGACGTATCATCGGCGTGACCTGCGGCAAGCACAAGAATATGAACAGTTTTAAGAGAGTCAAACGCCGGCATATCTGTCAGAACCGGATATCTCTTTTCCAGACCTTTCACAAGAAGATAAGGTAGAGGCCTCGTAGAAACCATCAGCACCCAGAACCCTGCAACCAGTAACAGCATCCTCCCCGTTCTCCTTTTCTTTCTCCATAGAAAAATAAATCCCGCCAGCGCTAACAGGAAGAATATTGGAAATGGATTTATCAAAGATGAAATAAATTCTCTCACAACGACTAAAATCTATGCAGTAAATATCCCTAACTTAAAAACCTTTAAATCAAACAACCCTGAAACTCTGAAACCCTGGAACTCTGGAACTCTGGAACTTCTGAAACCGTGTAACCCTGGAACTCTGAAACTTCTGTAACTCTTCCTACCCCTTTTTAGGGACCGCAATTATTTTCTCTTTAAACCTATAAAACACCACCTCATCATCGCCAACATTCTGGTCAAGAACCATACCTGCGGCAATTTTGTTTCTATTCCCCACCTTAATACCTGGAATTGTTGCGCTATTAATTCCAAAAAGATTTTCATCACCTACACAGGTAAAGCCTGAAAAGCACACGTTTGGACTTATAAAATTGTAATCCCCTAATCGTGTATCATGACCCATGCTACTTCTTGAATTAATTAGGTTAAAGTTTCCAACCACAACATTGGGCCCAATATTAACATTTGGACCTATTATATTTCCTTTCCCTAATTTTGCAGATTCAGAAACATATGCGCTGGCATGTATAAAATTAATAAACTCGGCACCTTCAGCTTTAAATCTGTCGGCAATTGACTTTCTGTAATCCATATTTGCAATGCCCAGAATATAAAAACAATCTTTTAATACTTTATGGTCTTTAATATTCCCAATCAGAGGTGCTGAAAATTTATACCTTGCATAATTATCAGGATTATCATCTATAAATCCTGATACATTGAATTCTTTTAAACCATTTTTCTTTTGAGTATATATTATATATTCATCAATTTCTGCGGCATGTCCACTGGCGCCTACTATAATGATATTTTTCATTGTTTCCTTAATATTTGGCTGTTCGTTTATTTTATTGTTATCTTGCAAGATAACCTCCGTCAACAATAAGATTTGTTCCTGTAATCCATCTTGCTGCATCCGACATTAAAAAAGCACAAACATTCGCTATATCTTCAGGTTGACCCAGTCCAAGAGGATGTAGTGCTTTTATTTTGTTCAGCGATTCTTCGTTTCTGCTGTAAATTGCTTTTTTTGACATTGGTGTCTCCACAACTCCAGGTGACACACAGTTCACTCTTATTTTTCTTGAAGCAAGTTCAAGTGCCAGTGATTTTGCTCCTGCAATCAAAGCTCCTTTTGTAATGGAATAAATTGATTTACCCGTTTCACCAGCTACTCCCATAACTGAACTTATGAAAATAATACTGCCCCCCTCTTCAGAAAAATTCGCTCCTGCTGTTACAAGTCTTGTTAGATTCATTGCACCTGCAACATTTGTCCTGAAAAAATGTTCTATCTTATCAGGCTTTAATTGTGTGATTGGAAGAGTGGTTGAAATTCCTGCTGAATTAATAAGACCATCTATTTTACCCGTCTCTTTGACAATCTGTTTAACTGTTTCCTCAACTCCTTCAAAATCAGTCAGGTCAATGGCAAAACATAAATGACCTTCACCATAAACTTTTGAATATGTTTCAGATAGTCTTGTCTTATCCCTTCCCATAAGAATTACTTTTGCTCCCAGTTCACTGCATTTAACTGCACAGGCCCGACCTATTCCGGAAGAAGCTCCTGTAATTAAAATATTTTTACCATAAAGAAAAAATGGATTTGAAGTCATGAACCGTTATTTTTATAAACTTATATTTCCACAATCTCACCAATAAAACAATCTTCAACATCTATAACTGCAGTACCCCAGGTAAGCCCAACACCGAAACCACTGAGCAGTAATCTTTTATGTCCAATCAGTTTTTCTCTCAATTCTGATACGATTGTAAGAGGGATGGACACTGATGATGTATTGCCGTATTTATGAATTGTAGCAGGAACCTTTTCATCAGGTAGTTTTAGTTTTTTAGCAAGAAATCCGTTAATGTAGCTGTTTGCCTGATGAAAAACGAAATAGTTTATTGTAGAAATATCTGTACCGGAATATTCAAGAAGTCTGTAAAAATCCTTAGGAACTTCACGGATAACAAAGTTAAAAACATCTGCGCCATTCATATAACCCTGTTCATCTGAACGAATATTACCGTATTCATCAACCACTTTTTCTTTTACTGTTTCGCATGAGCTCATCATTCTGTAACCTCCTGCCGGGATTTTAATAAGGTCGGCTCTCGAACCATCTGAATTAAGAGAGAACCAGCTATGGCCGAATTTCTCATTTTTTTCAACAAGTGCAGCTACACCTGCATCGCCGAAAAGAAATCCGGTTTTCCTGTCTTTCAGAGAGTATACCTTTGATCGTGTTTCTCCATCAAGTATTAAAGCTTTTCTTATACCACCTGTAAGTAACATTGAATATACTACCGTCAGTCCATAAAGGAAAGCTGAACAACCAAGATTAATATCGAGTGTAATTGTTGAAGATGGCAGTTTAAGACGTTCCTGCAGAATTACTGATGTAGCCGGCATACGGTAGTCTGGCGTCTGGGAAATAAAAAGCAAAAGATCTATTTCTTCTCTGTTTATGTCCATCTCTTTAAATAATTTTTCTGCAGCTGCATGACAAAGGTCAGAAGAACAGGTTTTCTCATCAGCAAAACGTCTTTCAATTACTCCAATTTTATCTACAACTCCTTTTATTTCATCTTTACTGAAATAACGGTCAAATTCATAATTGTTAATTTTATACCGTGGCACTGCTGCAGTTAAGCCAGAAATACCCGTATTTGTGAATGTAAGCAAAGCCATCTAATTAAATTATATAGTTTCCTGGATAAAAATATTTATTTGTTGTTTTTTTCTATATAATCAAGTAAATCATTAACTGTTGTTAGATTATTAAAATCTTTCATCTCCAGCTCAATGCCGAATTCTGAGTCCATCATTGCCAGAATAGAAAGTTCAGTTAGTGAGCTGTAGTTTTCGTAATCACGGAACTTATCTTCCAGTTTTATTTTTGAAGCATCCATCTCAAGAGCTTCAGCCAAAGCATTAATTAATTTCTCTTTCATAAAAATAATTTTTTGTCATTATAACTGAATGTCTCAGATCAATATTTATAAAGATGTGAATTTGAATGCAATAAGGTGAAATTGGGTTAAGAATACAGGTAGATTAAATAATAGAAAGTTGGTTAAAAATAATAATGTAAATCAAACCTCGAAAAATTTCCGGATTTCAACAACTTAAACGGTTGATCCTTTGAATTTTTCCATTGTAATATTTTCTCCTGCATTAATTCCTTCACGCTTCAATACTTTAACAATTGTCAAAAAAAGGATTTTCATATCCAGTTTAAATGATATATTATCAACATACCAGACATCCATTTCAAATTTTTCTTCCCAGCTAAGATTATTCCGTCCATTAATCTGTGCCCATCCGGTTATGCCCGGGCGCACTTCATGCCTCCGTGCCTGACGTTCATTGTAAAGAGGAAGATATTCAGGCAAAAGAGGACGTGGACCGACAAGGCTCATATCTCCTTTCAGAACATTAAAAAGTTGCGGTAATTCATCAAGCGAGAATGCTCTAAGTAATTTGCCTATTTTAGTTAACCTTTTGCTATCGGGTAGAAGACGACCAGATGAATCTCTTTTATCTTCCATAGTTTTAAATTTAATAACTACAAATGATTTCCCCCCCTTACCAGTTCTCTGCTGCAAATAAAATGGAGAAACATGATTAATAAAAATCAAAAAAGCTATAATTAATATTAAGAAGGGAAGAGAAAATACAATTGTGAATAGTGAAACCAATAAATCAAATAGACGTTTAAAAAATATTCTATATACGAAATCAAATTTTAAAAATAGTTGCATTTGCTGAAGTAAAATATTTTGATGCTTTATAAGAATTTTCCCTCTGAGATAAATAAAATTTTTTGTCTTCAACCAGTTTATATATGTATGTCAGCATTCTGTCTATTTCATTAGCTGTACAACATAATCCTATCTGATATTTTTCAATTAACTTAGCCATTTCTGTTTCCTTACTCGCAATGCTAAGTATAGGAGCACCCACTGCCATTAGATCATATAATTTACTTGGGACACTGATGAATGAAGCCCCTTTACCAAGAGTTACCACACCAAGATCGGCAGCTCCCAGGCTGTAAGGAAGCATATCTACAGATTGCCAGGGCATCATAATAATATTTCTTAAGCCTGCTGTTACAATCATTTCTTCAATTAATGTTTTCTTTTCTCCATCTCCAATAATTAAATACAATATATCTTCTCTCTTAGTATTAGCGGCTAAATGTACTATAACTTCAACATCATGCGTAAATCCTATATTTCCTGAATAAATTACCAGAAACTTATTATCAAGCTTATTATTTCTTATGAAAATATTCTCTTCCTTTGAAATTGGTTTCAGAAAGTCACTGTCTGACCAGCATGGAACAACTGTAATATTTTCATCTGCCACATAATTTGCAAGAAGTGCTTTCATACCTTCACCAATAGTATATATTCGCTGAGCCCTTTTAAAAACTTTCCTGTTTAGCTTCCTCCAAAACCGGACAATTATTGATTTTTCTGATAGTATATTGTAATTAATAACTATATCAGGATAAATATCATAAACAAGAACGGAATATCTGTTTCTGACAAAAAGCGGAATAAAAATTGCAAAAGGAGGATTTGTTGTTATAAAAACATCTGTTTTTATGGGACTTAAAATAACATACAACAGAGATTTAAAAAACGCAAGAAACCATGTTATAAATCTTAAATATTTAGAACTACGGTTATATTTAATCAATTTCTTTACTTTTACTTTTTCATTAAGCTTTTTATTTCTTGTTCTTAATTCACCAGTAAGCAAAATACATTCATCATAGCTGTGGGCGAATGAATTTACAATATCTATCATCATATAACCTGCAACCTGATGAATTAATATTATCTTTTTTTTCATAACTTGTAGCTCTCTATATTAAATTTCTAGATAAAACTTGTTCCAATATCCATTTGTATGTTATTTCAAGTCCTTTTCTAAGTGTTTGTGACGGAGCCCAGCCTAATTTTTCTTTAATAAGCCTGTTGTCAGAGTTTCTACCCCTAACTCCCAGAGGGCCTGGTGTGTGTTTAAGGTTTATCTTTTTACCGGCAATATCAGCTATCATCATAGCCAGCTGATTTATTGTAACCATCTCCTCCGAGCCGATATTTACCGGACCCGGGAAATCAGATTCCACAAGTCTTCTTACACCCTCAATGCATTCATCAATATACAGGAAGGATCTTGTTTGTTTTCCGTCTCCCCATATTTCAATTTCTCCTCCATCGGGGGCCAAAGCAACTTTTCTGCACAAAGCAGCCGGCGCTTTTTCCCTTCCTCCCTGCCATGTTCCCTGCGGGCCGAAAATGTTATGAAATCTGGCAACCCATACTTTAATACCATAATTTCTCATAAAAGCAAAGTAAAGCCTTTCACTGAAGAGCTTCTCCCATCCGTATTCACTATCGGGTTCTGCAGGATATGCAGAGTCTTCAGAGCATTTTGGATTTTCAGGATCTGTCTGATTGTATGCAGGATAAATGCATGCCGAAGATGAATAAAATATCCCGGGAACCTTGTGCCTGACAGCCTGGTACAGGATATTCAAATTTATTGTTGCAGAATTATGCATAACATCAGCATCATGTTCTCCTGTGAATATATAACCGGCCCCGCCCATATCAGCAGCAAGCTGGTATATCATATCAAATTTCCTGTCGAACAGACTTCGGCAAACCTGCTGGTCCCTGAGATCTCCAATAACAAAATCATCTGCAGCCATATTGCCGAATTCATTTTCCTTGAGGTCAACCCCCCGTACCCAGAAACCTTCTTCTTTTAACCTGTTAACAAGATGACCCCCTATGAAGCCACCAGCGCCACAAACCAATACATTTTTTGCCATGTCTGAATTGTATTTTTTAATTTTCTTGAAATAATTCCCTGTAAAGTGAAAGATATCCGGAACACATTATATTTTTATCAAAAAACATTTCAGATCTTGCCCTGCAATTCTTAGAATAATGTTCTTTCCCATTTTTGATAATTGTCATAATTGCCTGTGCCAGCATTTTAATATTTCCTTTTTCAACAACAACCCCGGTTTTTTCATCTATTGCTTCCGGACTACCTCCTGTAATATATGTTATTACAGGAGTACCGCAGGCCAAAGCTTCAATGTTGGTGGAAGGAAAATTATCAACATAAGTCGGATTCACAAAAACTTCAGCCTCTGAATATAACTCTGAAAGAGTCTCTGTATTCTCAGTACGCGTAATACCAATAATTCCTGAAGGGAGATTTTTAATCTGGCCGGCAGAAAGGCCAACAAGAACTAACTCATATTCGGATGGAAGAATTTTCCTTAATTCTTTAAAATCTTCAAGACCTTTTCTTACAGTCCATTTGCTTGCAACTCCCAGTATATATTTTTTTTTGATATTGTATTTTTCTTTTACCCGGGAATCATTTGCTGGTTTAAAAATTGAGATGTTCACCCCATTGTAAATAATTCTAATTTCATATTCATTCAGGAATGAATTTTTCAAATGATTTTCCATCCACCGGCAGGGGGCAACGAGAACCATCTTGGCCAGACCTGTAAAAAGCATTTTCTTTTGCCGGTAATTCCTGCGGGAATTATCAATTAACCAACTCGAAGGATACCCTTTTTTGTTAGGACAGTTATAACATTCCGTTTCCCATTTGTAACAATTATATCTGTCGAAGTAACTGCAATGACCTGTGAAAGGCCAACAATCATGAAATGTCCATACAACAGGTTTATTTGCTGCTTTGAGAAAGTTGAATAACACCCCTGTATGCAAATAATAGCCATGGATATTATGAAGATGTATTATATCCGGATTGATTTCCCTGATTTTATTAATCAGCCTCTTTGTAGAAGTCTTTGATCCAAATCCGTGCCTGTCAAACAGGCGGGTTTTAAGTCCGTGCATATACCTGTCGAATGCATTGCCAATTTTAATCACCCGGCTCCGGCTGGACCTCCCGGCATAGGCAGCTGCTATATAACTCTCATAACCTGCTGCAATTAATGACAAGCCAATCTCTTCTGCAATTCTGCCATGGCTCCCTGTGTTTACTGTTGAATTTATTTGAAATATTTTCATGGAATATATTTCACATATACAAGCTTTGTTAATACGTATTATTTTTTACAAATTCCACTGCGTCCTTAAATACATTTACCATATTTTCTATTTGCCTGTTTTTCAGATAATATTGTCGTGCTCTTTCACCCATTTCTATATATTTACCTGGATTATTTATTATATCTACAATTATTTCTTTTAATTCTTCAGAATTATTATAAAGAATTCCATTTACTCCATGTTCAATATTAAAAATCTCTCCTCCGGTAATAGCATTCTTTCGAGTAATAAAAGGAGTTCCATAGCCCATGCTTGTTAATACTGTTAATCCGGCCTGCCCGGGAGAAATACAAGCATAAGCTTCCCTGAAATACTTTTCTAAAATTGTATGATCATATATAGGACCCGTTAAAGTAATAAGGTCTTCTAAATTATTATCCTTTATCCAATACATAATTCTATCATATTCAGGACCCTGACCAACAATTACTAAAGGTTTTATTATATTTTTATTTTCTTTATATACTTCTTTGTAAGCATCAAGTAGTTCAAATAAACCCTTTTGCTTATATAATGTTCCTACAAATATCAATTTGTTTTTCTTAAAAGTTATACCATTGTTAAAAGTGACATGAGTAGTATTAGGTGCCACAAATAATTTTTCTGGTTTAATACCAGCTTTAATATATTTAATTAAAGGATAATCAGAGTAAAATATATTTGCATCAGCGTGTTTAAAAATAAAATAACGAAACCTGTTAAGAAATTCATTACTATCATATTTTTTATTATATGAGGATGTTACACCGGGTCCCCATGAAATCCATTTATATTTTCTAAATGGGTTCATTATCAAAAAGTTCCTGTCTAAATATCTTATATTAGCTTCTGAAATGACTACATCGTAATTATTACATAATTTGTGAAGATTTCTGGTAAAAAATTTAAATGGGCCAATTTTTCTAATTGGCCACGTTAATTGCTTAAAATTGTTTTCATAATTTTTAATATACGTACCGCTATGCAAAATAGTTAATTTATATAATTTACTAATTTGTAAAAAAAATTCTATTCTATAATGTGGAATTTTAGGCTGAATTATTAATACTTTAATCTTGATTAAATCCATTTTTTCACTAGTTTCTTAGACTTGATAATTA
>Ga0116147_1004478_pt1 | contig 12434 bp, 10 predicted proteins | sample AD_JPNHG3_MetaG_FD_89749 | JGI IMG/M metagenome (GOLD analysis project Ga0116147, IMG submission 89749) | Active sludge microbial communities of municipal wastewater-treating anaerobic digesters from Japan - AD_JPNHG3_MetaG | ecosystem: Engineered > Bioreactor > Anaerobic > Digestate | place...
AGCGCCGCCGCGAGCGGCATGGGGATGTAGACGAAGAACCTCACGTTCTGCCCCTTGGTCCTGATGGCCTGTATCCGCAGCGGGTAGGCCGCGGCGGACGCTTTTTCCCGTTTGTTTGGCATCATGCCTCCTTTCGGCTTGCTAATATAGCCTATGGGCTATATTATTGCAACCATGAACGCCATCACCGTCACGATCGACGGCGGTGCCCCCGCCGCCAGGCCGTTCGCCCTCATGCGCGATCGCGTGCTTCCGGCCCAGGAGAGGAGGAGGGCCGATCTGGAAAAGATGTACGACCCCGTCATGGGGCGCCCCGAGACGGATCCGGTCCTTCTCGCGGCCGTGACCGTCCCCGCGCTGCTCAAGGCCGGGGCGGACGGATACGCGCTCACGGGGCCGGTGCCCGCCCCGCCGCACAGCGCGTCGCGATTCGGGTCTGACGCCTTCGCCGTCGACATCCCCGGGCGCGCCGCCGTCTGCCCCGCCGGCAACGCCAACTCGGAGTGCTCCAGGATCGACGACACGCGTTGCGTCCAATACGGCGCCAGGTATTACTTCGCCTGACCCGCGAAAACCTGCGCCCCATGTCAAACTACGACCCCAACAGACGCGAGATTTTTTGGGGCACTGCCGGGACTGCGGGTACTGCGGGTGGGGGCGGCGCTCCGCGAGCCCGGGTGCCGCACACGTCCAGAAGTTGAACATTGAGCGTTGGACGTTCTTTTGTTACGGTACCCCAAACACTTTTCACAGGAGAAGATGCAAATGCGGAAAGTTTATGGGGGAATCGGTCTGTTGCTCGCAACCACGGCGTTATTCGCGTACGCGCAGCAGACTCCGGTCGCAGTATGGCAGGCCTACGCGGATGACATGGCGCGCCGACCGGGCATGGTGCGTTTCTACACCTTGTTCGACGATGCCACGCAGCAACCCGACCGCGCCGGTTCGGAAAACGTACTGGCCTACCGTCCGCACAAAGGTGCGCCTCTCGCCACCGAACCCGGACGTATCGCCGACCGGACGGCGGTGGTGCTCGACAGTGACTATTTCGAAACCGCGTCCGTCCTCTTCCCCAGCAATGCCTTCACCCTGACCCTCTGGGTGCGTCCGCTCGGCACCGGCACGCAGACCGGCAACGGCGGCAGCGCCAATGGCATGCTGGCGTGCAGCGGCAGCGGATACACGGACGGCTGGCGTCTGGTCGTTTACGATTGGAAGACGCGTCTGGTCTCTTTTCAAATCGGACGCGAGAAGGGCGCGATCACGCTCTGCGCCAACGATCCGCTGAGCGCCGGTTTCTGGAACCACGTCGCCGCCACATGGGACGGTACCCGCATGCGCCTCTACATCAACGGCACCCTCTCCGCCGAAAGCCCCTATAACGGCACCTTTATCCCGTCGAAATCTTCGCTGAAGATCGGTTTCGCCAACCATGGCGTGGGCTCGTTGCGCATGGCGGTTGACGAGTGCGCGCTTTTTGACCGCGCCCTCCCCGCCCCGGCCCTCGCGGCGCTTTCGCTGAACGGTGCCCCGCTGAGCGACACGTTGGCTGAGCAGGTGTGCGCCCTCCAAATGGCCGCCCTTGATTCGGAACGCGCCGCCGACTTCACCCGCGCCGCGCAGAAAATCGCGTCTGACACGCACACCCCCGCCGCATGGCGGTATTGGGCCGCGCTGGCCGTCGCGCGTCGAAACGCCGACATCGCAGCATGTGTCGCTTTGGTCGATGACCTTTCCGCGCCGTCCCATCTGCGCGGCATGGCGGTCGAAGTACTGACCCAAGCCGCGCGCAAGGGCACAGAATTGCCGAGCCGCGTGCTGGTCAAACTACCCGAGTATCTGGAACTTGACGCCGATGATCAACGCCTCTTCGCCTTGGCGCTCGCCGACGCCCATGCACGTGAAGGCAACGTCGACGCCGCCTCGGCCGTTTTCGATCAACTCCTCTCTTTCCCCGACATGCTGCCGATCGACGCCGCCGAAGTTCGTCAGCGTTGTGCCCGGATCCTGCGGCAAGCCGACCGCTTCGATGACGCGCGCGACCACTATGCGGCTGTGCGCGACGACGCGCGTCTGCCCGCGTACGTCCGCGCCATCGCCGCGCTCGGTCTGGCGCAGACGTGGCGTCAGGCCGGATGTCTGGAACAGGCCGAAGCCGCCTTCCATGACGCAGCCGGTGTGACCAACGCCCCGCCCCATCTGGCCGAAGAAGCGCGCGCCTGCGCCGAGGCCTGCGCCAACCTGCGCGCGGGGCGGCCGGCCCGCGACCCGGAGGCTCCCCGCCAACGCCTGCCCGCCCTGACGCAACCCGCACTCGCCTTCTATGTCTCGCCCAAAGGCGACGATCAAGGCGCGGGAACGTTTGAGCAGCCCTTCGCCACGCTAGAACGGGCGCGCGACGCGATCCGCGCACAGCGCAAAAACGGCGTCCTGCCGCGCGGTGGCGTCACCGTCTATCTGCGCGGCGGCACCTATCCGGTCACCAACACCTTCACGCTGACTGAGATCGACTCCGGCAGCAGCGGCGCGCCTGTCGTCTACCGCGCCTGGCGTGATGAACGGCCGGTTTTCGACGGCGGTTTCCGCGTGCGCCAACTGCGAACCGTGCGCGACAAAGACGTGCTCGCACGGCTGCCAGCCGAAGCGCGCGGCAAGGTGAAGGTGGCCGACCTCAAGGCGCAGGGTTATCCGTCGTTCGCGCCCCAGCAGAGTTTCGGCTACGGCATCAACAACAAGACGATGCGCGAACTGTTCGAGGACGGCCAGCCCCTGACCGTCGCGCGCTGGCCGAACAGCGGCACGGTCATGACCGGCCCGGTGTTTGATTCGACCAACCACGTCTTCACCTTCACCTCTGAGCGCCTGGCGCGTTGGTCGCAGGCCAAGGACGTTATGGCCAACGGCTACTGGTACCACCTCTGGGCGGTCTGCGCCGTCCCGCTCGGCGTCGACACCGCAGCCAGTACTTTGACGCTCAAGGAGCGCCCGGGCGGATACGGCGTACGCGCTGAGCGTCCGTTTTACGTTTTCAACCTGCTGGAGGAGATCGACCAGCCCGGCGAGTGGTACATGGACAGCGAAACCGGCAATCTGTATGTCTGGCCGAACCGCCACCCTTGGTTCAGCACGCTCGTGCTTTCACGTTGGGACAAGCCCTTCATCCAAGCGGATCAGGTGCGCGACGTCGTCTTCCAAGGACTGACCTTTGAATACGGCCAGCAGCACGGCCTTGTGCTCAATGCCTGCGTCAACACCATCGTCGCCGGTTGCGTGATTCGCCGCTTGGGCGGCAGCGCGATCATCGCACCCAACAGCGCAAACCTGAAGCTGTACGGTAACCGGCTGCACACGTTGGGGCACACCGGCATACATGTCGGCGGCGGTAATCGCCGCAACCTCACCTCCGGTCAGGTGCAGATCGAGAACAACGAGGTCCACCACTTCGGCCGCTGCTCCCGCACCTACAACCCCGCCGTACTGCTGGAAGGCTGCGGCGCGCGCGTTGCGTACAACCACTTCCACCACGCGCCGTCCAGCGCCATGAGGATCGAGGGCAACGACCACCTGATCGAGTACAACGACGTCCATCACGTGGTTCAGGAATCGGACGATCAGGGCGGTATCGACATGTGGTGCAATCCCTCATACCGCGGCGTGGTGATCCGCTTCAACCGCTGGCGCGACATCGGCGGCGGCGAGCATGTGCCGTGCGGCCAGGCCGGCATTCGCTTTGATGACGCGATCAGCGGCATGTTGGTCTACGGCAACCTCTTCGAGCGGACGTCGAACGGCAATTTCGGCGGCGTCCAGATCCACGGCGGCCACAACAACATCATCGATAACAATCTTTTTATCGACTGCCGCTACGGCGTCAGCTTTTCGCCGTGGGGCCAGAAGCGCTGGACGGAGTTTTTGGGACGCGACCACATCAAGCGGTTGATCTTTACCGATGTTGATGTCCGCCGCCTCCCCTATTCGCGGCGTTATCCGGAATTGGCCGAACTCGGCACACGCGCCGACCTTAACAGTATCTGGCGCAACGTGTTTGTGAATGCAGAAGCACCCTACCGCAGAAAGCCGAAAGGTACCGACACATGGGATAATCTGGCGCTTGCCGCAGTACCGGCAAGCGATACCGGCGCGGCGTCGGTTTTCCGTGCGCTACCGCTCGACGAAATCGGAACGTACGATGACCCATGCGCCGCTGCTAATGAATGAACGCTCAACCTATTGAAAATCTTGCAAAACCCCTTGCGTTCGGGTGTGGCACGGGCATCTTGCCCGTGTTTCATGGGCGGGACGCCCATGCCACGAGGGGGTTTTGCAAGAGCCTCAACCCATTATGAAAACATCCATCCGCCTCATCGCCCTGCTGCCCGTTTTCGCCACTTTGGCAGGACGCGCAGCCGAAGAAGCGCCCCTCACCGCGCTACCGCCGCAACCGACTGAAGACCGGTCGCCAGCCGAACGCTTCGCCAATCCGCCCGCGTCGGCCCGTTTCCTGCGTATCATCCACGCCCAGCGCGACAAACCGCAAGAGCAGGACAAGCACCTGCTCAAACTGGCCGAACAGGGGTTCGGCGGTTTCGCGAGCAACGTCGCCTTTGACGGCTACGTCGAGGATGAAACCAAGTGGCCGCCTTTTATACGCGGCGTGAAGATGGCCCAAGCATCCGGCATGTCGCTCTGGCTCTACGACGAACGCGGCTATCCCTCGGGCAGCGCGGGCGACCTCACCTTGCGCGGTCACCCGGAATGGGCCGCGCGCGGTCTGCTGATCGCCGAGACAAACGTCACGGGCGGCGCGACAGCATCGCTCGCATTGCCGCCCGGCCGCCTCGTAGCGGCGGTGGCCGTGCCGCGACACGACGGCGTGATCGCGCTCGACCGTGCGGTTGATCTCACCGCATCGGTCGCGGACGGACGCCTCTCATGGCAGGCACCGGACGGCGAGTGGTTCGTGACGGTCATGACCGACGACCTGATCTATGAAGGCACCCATGCCGCCATCAGCCTGGCCTACAAGAAACCGTGCATCGACCTGCTGACACCCGAGCCGACCGCGCGCTTCTTGGAAGTCACGCACGACCGCTATGCGGCCAAGCTAGGCAAGGACCTTGGCCGTTATTTCGTCTCGACCTTCACGGACGAACCGTCGCTACAAAACCTCTGGTTCCGTCCCATGCCCTACCGCGTATTGCCGTGGTCGCTCACGTTCGAAAACGAATTCCAAAAACGTCGCGGCCGCGCACTGCGCCCGTTGCTGCCGGCACTGGTCACCGACGCGGGGCCGATCGGTGCTCGCGCCCGTTACGATTTCTGGAACACGGTCGGCGAGTTGGTCTCTGAAAACTTCTTCGGCCAGATTCAAACGTGGTGCGCCCGCCACAACATCCTCTCGGGCGGTCACCTGCTGGCCGAAGAGAGTCTGGTGGGCCACGTGCCGCTTTACGGCGACTTCTTCCGCTGCGCCCGTCGGCTCGATGCGCCCAGCATCGACTGCCTCACCAGTCTACCGCCCGGCGTGCCGTGGTACATCGCGCGCATGATCGGCAGTATCGCCGATCTGGAGGGCTACACCTACACGATGTGCGAGGTCTCCGACCACAGCCAGCGCTATCGTCCCAAGGGTGACACGCGACCGATTCAAGTCGTAACCGAGGACGAGATCCGCGGCACCTGCAACCGGCTCATCTGGGGCGGCATCAACACCCTCACCAGTTACTACTCCTTCAAAGACCTCAGCGACGATCAGTTGCGTCGGCTCAACACGCATGTCGGACGCTGCCAGACCCTGCTACGCGGCGGCCATCAAGTGACCGACATCGCCGTGCTCTACCCGATCGAGAGCATCTGGACTGTCTTCACGCCGGCCTATCGCGGCGCGACTTCTGAACCGGCGGCGCACCGGATCGAGAGCACCTTCGACGGCGTAAGCACAGCGCTCTACTCCGCGAACCGCGACTTCCGCTATGTGGACGCGCGCGCCCTGTGCGAGGCGTCGGTCGATGGCGACACCATGCGCCTCGGCGACCTGCGCTGGCGCGTGCTGGTGCTGCCGGCAGCCAGCACCCTGCCGATGGCCGCTTGGCAGAAAGTCCAGCGTTTCTGGCAGAACGGCGGCACCGTCATCGCCATCGGCACCCTACCGGCCAACAGCGAATCGGACTTCCCCTCGTCTGCCGTGCAGGCGATCGCGCGCGAGATGTTCGGCACGGAGGCGCTACCGAATATCGTCACGAACCGCGCCGGCGGCGCAGGTATCGCGCTGCCGTTCAGCATGCTTGCGCTGACGCCGAAGATGATCGACGCCGTTCTGGAGCGCGACGCCACCTGTGATAATGTGCACGACCCCATCAAGATCACGCGCCGCCGCGTCGACGGCCATGACCTCTATTTCGCGATCAACGACAGCGCCACCGCATGGGATGGCACCGTACGCTTCTGCGGTGACGGCGTGCGCGAACAGTGGGACCCGGCGACCGGCACCAGCAGCGCAGTCGCGGAAGCGACGCGCGTCCCCCTGCACCTCGGACCGTACGGCGCGATGTTTTTCCGCACGCCGCAGGCTGGCGTTCCGCGCCGCCTCACGAAAACCGCCTCGGTCGCGCTCAAGATGACGTGCAAGCCCCTGTCGGAGGCCGGCCAGCCCACGGCCGGCAAAGGCACCTACGTGCGCAGCGAACTGAACAAAGACCCGACTGGTGGTTGGCGCGCATTAGCCACGTTGACCCGTGGGCAGGTCGACACCTTCCTTTTTGTCAACTTCCCCTACGCGCAACCGCTCGATCTCTCCGGTTATGCAGGGCTGGTCCTCGACACCGCCGTCCCGACGGGCCAGCGCACGCCCGCCGAGCTTCTGGTCTTCATTCAGACAATCGACGGCGGCACCTATCTCGGACATTCGGGACGCTTCCTGAACGAAGCAGGAACGGCACGCGCCTATGCGCTCTTCGGCCAGTTCTCCGCCTTCGGCAACACCAAGAAGGCACTGGACCTCACCCAAGTCACCGCCATCCGCATCGGCTGGGGCGGTTACTTCGGCAGCGAAGGCGAAGTGATCGACCTCACCGTCCACCCACCGCAAGCGCTATCGCTTTCAAACTAACGCGGGCACAGCCCGCAACCCAATTCAATCTCACACAAAGGCACAAGGGTTTTTCCATAACACCCTATTCCCCTTCGTGCCCTTCGTGCGAGAAAAAAGAGCAGCCCCCAGAAACCAATTTTCAGGTTTAACGAGACTCTTGTAAAACCCTTTGCTTGCAGGTGTGGCACGGGCATCTTGCCCGTGTTTCATGGACGGGACGCCCATGCCACGAGAGGCGTTGTTCATCAAAAGTCAAAAATCATGATCCCGGTCCCCTTGGACTCTTACGCAACGAAAACCAGTTGAATTAAAAGCCCACACGTGTTGTCCCCCTCCTTCGAGATATTCAATGTTCCCCGGCCTAAGTCTTTCCGGTGATGTTCGCCAACTTCCCCCCTTCGTAATTTTCCAGCGGCTAGACGCCTCATTGTCGTCCCAGCACCACTCACTGACATTTCCGGACATGTCATACAGACCAAATCGATTGGGCGGGAAGCTCATCACGGGGCTTGTCGCCGCATCCCCGAGAACATTCAAGTTCTTTCCTTTTGAAAAAACTGGATGAGCACGGCCTGCGATAGTCGACACCTCGTAGCGATTTGTCCATCCTGTGAAGTTTGCATTTGAATATGAGATTGTATTTCCCCAATGAAATCGTGTGCTGGTTAAACCCCTTGCCGCATATTCCCATTCCCGGGGAGTTGGAAGCCTGAAACCAGAAGCAGATGGAGCGCATCTGCTGATTGACTCGGAATACTTTTTTATGCCAGAGCCAGCAGAATTTATGTAGCAGGGCGCCAACCCATTCTTTTCACTTCTGGCATTGCACCAAAGCACCGCCACACCGAACGTCACGGCATGAACAGGATAGTTGCTTCCATTTGCACCCACACGGTTAACATCCGAAGAGAACTCATAGCCATTCGTAAGGGCCCAGTTGTATATTTCTAGCCACAACGATTGCGTGACTTCGGTCCTGTCCATTAAAAGTGTTTTCGAATTGGTTATACAGACAACTCCAAAGTCTTCGTCAATTCCATCCAACACCCCTTCGGGGATACACACAAGGTCATTTTCAGACGCCAGACCCAATGTGCCGGAAAGGAAGAGAAAAACGGCACAATGTATCATTGCTTTCATGGTTTCTCCTATCGAATTGGCTAACCTAGAGTTGTCAGGGTCGTGGTTTGACATTAGCCTTTTCGTGTTTCTTCCGCCCAAAAAACACCGCGCCGCCTCGCGTGATTCTGATGACGTGTCTGCCTGACTCGAGAGACATCACAACATTCGATTCTGGGGTGTCGTCCGAAATCGGATGGTACTGAATCTGCCGCCAGTCGATCCCGTTCTGTTTCAGCTTCGCAATGGTCGTTTCGTCAAGCACCTCCGAAAGCGCACGTGGCCATGCGTGTGCCTGACCCTTTGACTCCGCCTCAGCGTTCGCGTCAACGAGGGTTGTATAGACATCCTTAAGACAACGCACCTGCACGGTCAACCGGTGCCTGTCCCACTTGTCTCTGACAACCGGATACAAGGCAAGCGCCAAGAGACATGCGCCGATCAGCAGAACGGTGTTTCTCTTTCGCAAGTGTTTCGCGCAAGGGTTGCGAACTGATTCGGTGAAGTCGTATTCTTCTCTCATAGACGGCTCCCGTGTTGCTTATGACCACTGTATTTCCTATGGCGCTATGCCGCAAGGACATTTTGGATTTAAATCCACATGACGCGCTATGCGCACCATGCGCTTGAACCGTACCGTTCTGAGTGATAAGATCCGGTTGTCAATAAAGGAATCCCGATATGAGTCGAGTCATCGCAATTGACGGCCCCTCCGGCGCAGGCAAGTCGTCTGTGTCCAGGCGCGTCGGCCAACACCTTGGTTTTTTGCATGTCGATTCCGGCGCGCTCTACCGCATCATGACCTGGCAGTGCCTGCTGAACGGCATTGACACGTCCGATCCGGAGGCGGTTGCCGCCTTCGCGCAGACGGTCGAAGTCGAGTGCGAACCGCGTGACGGCGCGATCGTCTACCGCGTGCAGGGCCAAGAACCGGGCGATGCCATCCGCACACCGGAGATCAACCGCCACGCCAGCCCAGTCGCCACGGTCAAGGCTGTGCGCGACCGCGTGACCGGCTGGCTGCGCGGCATGACGCGCTTCGGTGACCTGATCGTGGAGGGGCGCGACATCACGACCGCCGTGTTTCCGGACTCGCCGGCGCGCTTCTATCTCGTGGCCAGTGCCGAGGCGCGCGCCGAACGCCGCCGCAAAGAGGAAGTCGAGAAAGGCATCGCCAACCAGTCGGCGGAGGAGGTTAAGCGTTCGTTGTTGGCGCGCGACGCGATCGACTCCACACGCCAGCACGCCCCGTTGCGCAAAGCCGATGGCGCGCTGGAGATCGACAGCACTTACTTGACGCTCGACCAAGTGGTGCAGACCGTGCTTGACGCACTGCCAGCCGCGTGGAAGGAGGGTAACGCATGACCATCGCCGGTTGGATCACAATGATACTCTGCTGGAGTTTTGTCTCCGGCTTCAGCGTGTTCCTGATTGTCCGGACACTGCGCGATCCCCGCCACTCCGACGAGCAACCCCCGCAAAACACGTGATGCCGGACGCCACAGGTGCCTTATGAAGCGCGCGCCCTCTCGCTGGCCGTCAGCCAACCGGTTGTTCCTTCATTTCGAGAGCATGGCGGACGACTGCCAGATCTGGCTCAACGACCGCAAGGTTGGCGTTCATTTTGACAAATACCTGCCGTTTGACATCGACGTCACAGATGCGGTTCGCCGCGACGGACCCAACACACTGCGCGTCGGGGTGCGCGGCATGCGCCTCTTCGACAAGCGCGATGACCGCTATGACAAGATGATCGCCCCGTACCCTAACGGCTCGCCGCATGGGGCGTCGCGCTCAATGCCGTGGCAGAACGCTTTCTGGTGATGGACGGTCCGTCCGCGCCATGAAGACGCCGCACTGACCGCTGGCTGGCGGGAACGGATTCCCCTCAGACGTGATTGGGCATGTTTGGTATTGAAAAGCGCGGCGTGATCGCGGAAAATCCACTGACATGCAACCTCAGTTCGATCTTACTCTGTCTGCCGCCGCTCCGCTGGCCGGCACCTGTCAGTTGCCCGGTGATAAATCGCTCTCGCACCGCGCCGCGCTCTTCGCCGCACTCGCCGAAGGCGAAAGCGTGATCGATCGCTTTTTGGTGTCCGGCGTGACGCACGCGATGCTGAACGCGCTTGATGCGCTCGCCATCGACTGGCACCTCGACGGATCACGTCTGACGGTGCAAGGGCGCGGTCTGCGCGGCTTCACATCACCCACCGCGCCGCTCAATTGCGGTAACTCGGCGACCACGATCCGTCTGCTCGCCGGTGCGCTGGCCGCCGCCGGCACGCCCTGTACGCTCGACGGATCTGTCGGCTTGCGTCGGCGTCCGATGGATCGCATCACCGCCCCGCTGTCGCGTATGGGTGTACCGATCACGAGCAGTGACGGTTGCGCGCCGCTGATGTTGGCAGCGCGCGCGGCGTCGCACCCGCTGACAGCGATCGATGAGACGCTGCCGGTCGCCAGTGCCCAGGTCAAATCCTGCCTGATTCTGGCGGCGTTGGCCGCCGACGGAGAAAGCACTTTACGTGAGCCGGGGCCGTCACGTGACCACACCGAGCGCATGCTGGCCGCGATGGGTGCCGACATCCGGGTGGAAGGTCGTGCGGTCACGGTCGCGCCGTTACGGCGACCGCTCACGCCGCTGCGCATGAACTTGCCGGGCGACATCTCGTCCGCCGCGTTTTTGTTGGTTGCCGCGGCGCTGGTCCCCGGATCCGAGCTGTGTATCCGTGATGTCGGCGTCAATCCCACGCGCACCGGGATTCTCGATGTGTTGCGCGAGATGGGCACCCGGATCACGGTAGAGAACCCGCGCGTGGTCGCGGGCGAACCGGCAGGGGACATCCGCTTGGTGGCCGCGCCGTTGCAGGCGGTCCGCGTGGGCGGGGACACGGTGGTGCGGATGATCGACGAGTTTCCGGTGTTCGCGGTGGCCGCCTGCTTTGCCTCCGGCGTGACCGAGGTGCACGACGCAGAGGAACTGCGCTACAAAGAGACCGACCGCATTTCTGTGCTCTGCGGCGAGTTGAAGGCGCTGGGCGTTCGGGTCGCCGAACGCCGCGACGGCTTCACGATCGAAGGCGGGACGCTGACAGGCGGTGCGTGTGACGCGCACGGCGACCACCGCCTGGCGATGTCGCTCGCACTAGCCGGGCTGGTCGCGCCCTCGCCGGTCACGGTGCATCACGCCGAGATCCTGAACGAATCATTCCCGGATTTCGTCGGGCGGCTTAGGGATCTGGGGGTTGTTGCCTCAGCTATTCCCCAGCCTTGATGATCGCTGCGAATGAGTCGGATTTGAGCGCGGCGCCGCCGATCAGGCCGCCGTCGATATCGGGCTGGCTCATCAGCTCTTTGGCGTTTTCAGGCTTCATGCTGCCACCGTACTGGATGCGGATCGCGTTGGCCGTGTCGCCATCGGAGATTTCCGCCAGCGTGAGGCGGATCAGGGCGTGGACTTCCTGTGCCTGCGCCGGCGTGGCGGTGCGGCCGGTACCGATCGCCCACACGGGCTCGTAAGCGATCACGATCTTGGCGAGGTCGTCACCCAAGTCGTTTAATCCGGCCTTGACCTGACGCACCACCACGGCTTCCATGTTGCCGGCGTCACGCTCGGCGAGTGTCTCGCCCACACAGACGATCGGGATCAGGCCTGCGGCCAGCGCGGCCCTGGTGCGCGCGTTGACCGTCTCGTCGGTCTCGCCGAAATACTGGCGGCGCTCGCTGTGGCCGATGATCACGTACTCGACGCCGAGATCCTTCAGCATCGCGGCTGAAATCTCACCAGTATATGCGCCGGAAGCCTCCCAGTGCACATTTTGCGCGCCGAGCTTCACATTCGATCCCGCACAGGCGGCGGCCGCTGTCTGCAAATTGGTGAAGGGCGGGCAGACCACGACATCGACCGTCGTGACGTCCGCGACCTCTTTCTTGATTCCATCGATCAATGCGGTGGCTTCGGATGCCGTCTTGTTCATCTTCCAGTTGCCCGCGACAATTTTCTTACGCATTATGCTCTCTCCTTTTGTGAAAAAATAGCGCTCCCCATTATGGCCAGTGACCGTCCATTATGCAAGTCTGCGATAACCGATTACCCGATTGGGTGTGTGTCAGATTCGTGACGTGAAAATCAGATTGCGCTTGCGTGGCGCATGTGGATGCGCTATATTTTGTAGCGGATTAACTACAAACCGTCTAACGAAAGGACACCCTATGGAACTTC
>Ga0116147_1004483_pt1 | contig 12426 bp, 7 predicted proteins | sample AD_JPNHG3_MetaG_FD_89749 | JGI IMG/M metagenome (GOLD analysis project Ga0116147, IMG submission 89749) | Active sludge microbial communities of municipal wastewater-treating anaerobic digesters from Japan - AD_JPNHG3_MetaG | ecosystem: Engineered > Bioreactor > Anaerobic > Digestate | place...
GATGCCATCTTTCATCGGTTTCTGGAATGCCTTGCGACCGGTGATGAGTCCCATGCCGCCGGCGCGTTTGTTGATGACAGCGGTGCGGACAGCCTGCGCCATGTCGTTGGCGCCTGAGGCTCCACCGGAGTTAATCAATCCCGCGCGTCCCATGAAGCAGTTCACCACCTGATAACGCGTCAGGTCAATAGGATTGTCCGAGGAAAGTTCCGAATAGACCTTGTCGTGCGTTTTGCCGAATTTAATGGCTTTATAACCGCCGTTGTTTTCCGGCTGCTTTTGCTTGATAATATCCGCTTCGATGGTAACGCCCAGATGATTCGCCTGACCGGTAAGGTCGGCGGCAAGGTGGTAATCTTTATCCGTCTTAAAGGCGGAATTGCGGAGGTAAGCCCAGAGGATGGTAACCAGCCCAAGGCTATGGGCATATTCAAAGCATCGGGAAATTTCCACAATTTGGCGGGAGCTTTCATTCGAGCCGTAATAAATCGTGGCGCCCACTGCAACCGCTCCCAATTTGAAAGCCTGATCCACGCTGGCAAAAAGGATCTGGTCATATTTATTAGGATAGGTCAAAAATTCATTATGGTTGATTTTAACGATGAAGGGAATTCTGTGGGCATATTTGCGGGCGACACTGCCGAGCACGCCGAGCGTGGACGCCACGGCGTTGCAGCCGCCTTCTATCGCCAGTTTGATGATGTTTTCGGGGTCGAAGTATATCGGGTTGGGCGCAAAAGACGCGCCAGCCGAGTGTTCGATTCCCTGATCCACCGGCAGGATTGAAAGATAACCCGTTCCCGCCAGACGCCCGTTATTGAAAATAGACTGCAAGTTGCGCAAGACCGCCGGCGGACGGTCAGAGGGGATGCAAACGCGTTCCACAAAATCGGGACCCGGCAGATGCAACTGCTCCTTTTTAATCGTTTTGCACTCATGCTTAAGCAGAGAATCTGCTTCGCCGCCAAGATATTCAGCGATTTTTTCAATCATAACAACCTTCCTCCTTCAAATATTTTAACCGCGCCCCAATTGGGCGTCAGGGTCTGTTTCAGCAATTTTTCCGGATTGCAAGATAACACCGGCAAGAATCATGATGCTCATGCCCAATACGGAAAACCAGGGCCAACCAATTGTCAGATGCGCGCCCTCTTTATTAGTATAAAGGTTGAGAAAGAAAATAAATATGAGAAACGGTATGATTCTTAATATAATCCCTTTGGACTCTTCGCCGAAAACAAGCGCGGCGATAACCATCATCGCCATGGATAGCAAAATTAGCACGCTCAGCGCCCATTGCGTATGCTGAGCCACGGCAAGAACAGTCATAACGCTCAATGTTGCCGCCCATGGCAGAGCGCGCGAGCCGCGCCGCAATTTGGGATTTAGCGCTAAGATGAACGTTCCCAAAATACCGCCGGCTGTCAAGCCCACAACGCTCAAGGCAAGTTCGATAATCAATCCCTTGCCCTGCCAGACTTCCCAAAAACCCGAAGCCATCGCGCAAAGAACCACACCCCAGATGCAGACAAAAAAGCGGCTCTGGCGTATGTGGTCGGCGTCTGTCCCTTTTAATTTGCCCGCCGCTCGCAGACTTGAAATGGATTGCTCCGCCAATGCCGATAGGATGCCTTCCAAGGAGGAGATTGCCGCCGCGAAAATGCCCGCTACGATAAAACCGCCAATCAATGGGTGAACGCGGTATTTTATAAACACCGGCAAAACATTATTGTTGCTGACTTCAATGGGATGCAATTCAGCCGGTCCAACGTTTGGTATGTTTGCCTTCTGGTAGAAATACCATAGCCCAACACCGACAAAAAGGCAGATAATCATGATGACTTGGCTTACGCTGCTCCAGATGAGCGCCTTACGCGCATCCTTTTCATTTTTGCAGCAAAAAGCGCGCTGAACCATCAGTTGATCCGTTCCATACGCTCCAAGGCTGCCCAGCGATGAGGCGATTATCGCCGCCCAAAAAGTGTAATTCATACTCAGGTCAAAATCCCAGTTCAGCCAGTGGAGTTTGCCCGCTTCATATGCTGTTTGCACCATTGTGCCAATGGAAATTCCCTGTTGTCCGAGTGTTATGAAGACCACAACAAGAGTGACCAGAGCAGAGAAAACAAAGATGAGAAACTGGACAACATCCGTCCAGATAACGGTCACAATGCCGCCCATGAATGTCCAGAGAACGGCAAAGACACCCACGAACCATATTGATGCATGGATGGCGCCGCTTTCGCCCATCCATGCGGGGAAGGTATCGCCGAGGAGGACGCGGAAAACCATAGCGGTTAAAAGAACGCGCGTGCCTTGTCCCAGCGCGCCGCCGATCATAAAAAGATAGCTGGTCATCTTCCTTGCGCGCGCCCCGAGTTTGTTGCCGATGTATTCATAAGGGCTGTAGATTTCTTGCTCATAATAGGCGGGGACAAAAAGAAAGGCAACCAGAATTCTCCCGACGATAGTCCCAATTCCCAGCACCATATACGCCATATTGCCTGTTGTAGCCCAGAGAAAAGCGGGAACGCCGACAAGGGTCATGGCGCTGATTTCTGTGGCGATGATTGAACCTGAGACCGCCCACCAAGGGAGTTTTCTTCCGCCGAGGAAGAAATCGCGGATGGTCGCCTGTTTGCCGGACATGGCATGTCCGAACCAGGTTGTGAAGAGCACATATGCCGCAACCACAGCCCAGCTTAAGGAATTGAATCGGCTGGGCAGTTCAGCGGCATTGTCAACTAATGTTGAAACATCCATTTCTCACCTCTTTTTGTAATTTGACCAATAATTATGAACGAAACAATAACCCTTCCCCGGCAAAGTCAACAATTTTATATACATTAAATCCGCCTTTCTCAAAAATTCCCAGTTAACAAATTTTATTGACAAGACATCAGCAAATATATGACAAAGAAAATTAGTTGCTTATTCAAGCGCTTATCCTCATAAAAAGGACATTGATAATGGCTGGATACTTCCAAATATATGTTATAGGTGAACCCGGAGGTATTTTCGGGGCAGATGGGGTTAATCCAATTAAATTCATGATACTTGTAGGAAATTCCGACCGCCAGTGGTTAGAACCTGTGTATGTTGACAATGCTATTGTGCCAATTGGCAACCTGCGAGTAATTATACCTGCTTATCCGAATGATCCGAACTCGTTGATGGATGCATGCATCGCTTTTTGTCCTGAACATTTCAGGACATGTCCTTCTTTAGAGAAGGTCTGCAAATTGCTTAAAGGTATTGATTGTTTAGACTTTAATCTATCCCCTGAACAAATTCCCTCAGATTGGTATAGCCTTTGCAAAGAAGCAAAGCCATTATTCAATACAATGAAAATTTGGCAAGCAGATTTGGTTCAAGTGAAAGGTATTTGAGCGATGAAAATGAAAAACCCACAGGATATATCATTACCTTTTTTTGCCTATGGCATATTCAAACCCGGGCAATTGGCATTTTTTCAAATTAGAGAGTTCGTCTGTGATAAAAAACCTATCAAAGTCAAAGGTGGTTTATTAATTCGCGATGGTTTGCCTATAATAAATTTAAAAGGTTATGGTTTTGTTAATGGCGCGTTGATTTTTTTTGAAAAAGGGAAAGAGGAAGACGCTTACGGCTGCATTTCAGCCATGGAGCCGGATAAGCATTACAAGTGGTCTACTCTAACGGTTAATAATGAAATTGATAATGATAACAAACCACAAACAGCTAATGTTCTGGCAGGAATTAAACCCCTAAAGGGCAGCATATACTATGAGGGTGACAATTGGGATGGATGGGAGGACCCATTATTTAATGAAGCATTAGAAGTAGTAGAAGATGAGTCAAAACAAGGATGTGAATGGGACCTTAAGTACATGTTCAAATTACAAATGGCGTATCTTCTTCTTTGGTCATCTATAGAGCGCTATGTTTCCTTACGTTACCATTTTGGAGACAAGGCGACCATGAAAATTCAACAATTGGCACGGGAAAAAATTTTTGCCCTGAGTCTCAAAGAAATCGTCAAGAAGAAACGTTATTTATATCGCGCTGATAAGCCGGGAGAAAAATTAACTCTTGATCCTAAAGATCCCAAAAAATCGGTCCCTTACTACTATCAAATTAGGTCAAATATAATACATCGCGGAAAGGGAGGGCTAGATAATTTGGCTCTGATAAAAAAGTCACTACAGGAGTTACTGCAAATCTTTCGTAATGTTTTAGAGGCAGCTAAAGATGATGCCGAAAAAATAACTTAAGTCCAACATCTAAATATTTAAAAATAATTTACCGGTAAAGATCAAGGTCGTCATAGAGATAGGGGATTTTAGCAAAGGCGGGGTATGCCTCAGCGCCGCGGCTGCCGACGCCGCCGGCAATCTCAAGGGGGAAAGGCTTTTCCTTTTTCTCGTCTTTTTCACCGCTTTTTGTTGAGCCTGAGCGAATTTCTTCAAACTTCAGTTTGAGCAATTCGCGTTGTTCGGGATTCATGGCAATAACGCGGTCTGCCCCTTCGCTTTCTATGTGGTAGATAATGGGACCGTCTTTAAGGGCGCGGATTCCTTCGGCTGTTATTTCGCCGTTTTCTCGCCGTCCATCAATCAAGGCGGGGTCGAGGTCAAGCCCTGTATGAAGACGAAGTTCCGGGTAGGCAATCAAGTCGGCGCGGGAGATGCGAAATTCGTGAGCGCTTTCATATCCCAGACGATCGAGTTCTGCCTTTGCCTGTTTGACAACCGGCGCGTTGGGATATTCGGCAACAAGGCGGGATAGATGGCGCGTTTTCTGCTCGGAATCTTCATGTTGCGAGATGAGCACGAAGAGATGGCGGGCATAGCGGTCTTCGAGTTTCTTTAAATATTCGGGTGAATAGTCGCCTGCGCTTTTGGCGTATTGCAGAGTTTTTTCATATTGCCCTTGTTTTTGGCTTAGGGTTGCGAGTTTTTTTCTTAATTCAAGCGATGCCTTATTATACGGAAATTCCCTCACGTAGATGGCGGCGGCGTCCATGACATTATCAGCGGGAACGGGCGCGGAGAATATGCTTTGAACTCCTCTCACGGCAACATCGAGGGCGAAGAAAACACCAAGATTTTGGGCGGCGCTTTGCGGCGCTCCCGCCGCGCCGCTGGAGACCATATAAATTTGTTCATCAGTCGAACGCGCGCCGAAGAGGATAAATTTGCGCAATTCAGCAGCCCGCGCTTTTTCCGCCTGTTCAACGGCAAGGATGCTATTCATATTAGGATTGGCAATAATTTCCCGCGCATAGTCAGCCGCATTTGTTCGGGGATAATTGCGGGGGATTTGGCGCGCTTCTTTAAAGAAATCTTCTTTTTTCGCGCTATAAAATACAGCCAGCGGCGCCGCATAAGACGCGTCATCCGCATAATTGGATTGCGGGTATTTATTGTTAAACTTCCGCGCTCGTTCAAAAATGAGAGAGGCATTCCCCGCCGCAACGGCGTTGACCAACGTCCCATAAGCGCTCTCTTCTTCTTTTGAATGGAAATATTCTTCGCCGGCAAGGACGGACATTGCGGCGAGATATTTGCGATTTTGGCGCGCTTTGAGCGAGTGGACCGCCTCGATTTTCTTTTTAATTTTTTCGGATTGGGGATTTAAGACAAGTGCGTTTTGAAAATGGAACAACGCCGTATCAAGGAATTCTCTACGGAGGTTGAGTTTCCCCAAATTATACTCCTGTTTAAAAAGCTGTTTTTTTCTTTTTTCAGAAAAGCGGGCGTTAAGTTTTTTATACTCTTCGGAATTAGGCGGAGCGGAGTATTTTTTTTCCGATTGGTTCAAAAGAAAGGAAGCCTTTCTTTCAAGCGGCGAGGATTGAGAAACGCGAAACGTTCCATATATGAGGTCAATAGGCAGTTGAAACAGCGGCTGCATTTGCCCTTGAAATAGACTGGACACGGCGGAGGAGGCGCGGTTCAGTCCGCTGGTGTAATTATTGTATCTATTCTGCCGCAGGAGACTCAACGCTGCGAGATATTCATCCTGTTGCAGATTATTGTTTATCTGCTCGGTCAAATAAGCATCGGCGCCGGCTCGCTTGATTTTTTTTTGCCAGTAGATAAAAGATTCGCGCTCGCGGAGTCCCGCGGCATAAAGATAAATCAGATTGTCCTCCAGATGCAGCGGCTCTTTTGGGTTTGCGGTCTGCGCATTTTCCATGACATCTTTCCATAAGGCTTCGTTATCGCCATACAGAGATTTAGCCATTGCGCGGTTCAATATGGCGACGTATTTTGTATCGGCGTCTTTATGCAAGGAATCTGCGGCGGCAAAAATCGGCAGAAGAAATGTACCCAGCAGAAGAAAGAGGATTAAACTTTTCTCATCAAATTGGCGCGATGTAAATGATTTGATAGTCATTTTATATTTGACAAGCGTCCGACATTTAAATAATGAATTAAAACTAATTTCATGTTAAACGCTTATACCATAGAATAAGTTCCCATTTATTGAGTGTTTCTAAAGAATGCAATCGGAATCGAAAAAGACTGATGCGGGTTCGCTGAAAATTGTAAATATTCATCAACATCAGTAAAAAAGCGGTTGACTTTCACAAGAGCAAGGAATACTTCTAATATTTGTTATGTTTATGATGATACACTTTTTTAAGATTGGATGAATAAGATTATTTTTGTCAAAGGGATGGGATGAGGGGTATATTGTAAATGGCGCATCTAAAAAAATGCCTCGGCATTGAATTGGGCTCCGATTCCATCAAAGTAGCGGAAGCTGCCGTTGAAAAAGACGGCATCCGCCTTTTAAAAACCGCGAGCGCTCCGTTGGATATTCCCGCAGACGCCTCTCGCAATGACAAGCACAAAATCACAGTTAATATTTTAAAAGGACTTTTGAAAAGCAAAAAAATAACCACCAAAGAAGCTGTTTTTTGTATTGCGGGGCAAACCGTTTTTGTCCGCCGATTCAAACTCCCTAAAACAACTCCGGAACGTCTTGCGCGTATTATTAATTATGAAGCCCGTCAACAGATTCCGTTTCCGATTGAAAAAACGATGCTGGAGTATCAGGTTTACGAGGAACCGGAAGTCAGGACGTGGACGTCTTCCTTGTTGCGCTTAAAAAAGATGTTCTTTATGATTTTATGGATATTGTGGATAGAACCGGTCTTAAGCCGATGGGGGTGAACATCAGCAATCTGGCGTTATTCAACTTCCATGCCCTGGACGGCTGTCCCGCAGAGCTCTTTGCCAACCGTTTCAAATCATCCAAAAAGAAAATCTCTCTCGATATCAAACTGCCGCCCTTTTTTGAAAAACTTAAAAAAATCAAAAAGAAAAAAGGCGCCGAACAAGCGGAAGAAAAAGGGGATGCAGAGTCCGAATTTGCCGCCCCGGAGATGGTGCACGCTTATTTGAACATCGGCGCAACTATGACCGATTTGACCATCGGTTCATCCGGCGCAAAACCCATGCTCGGTTTCACCAGAAGCATCCCAGTAGCTGGCAACTCCATCACACAGGCAATCTTGGAGCAGAGCGAAGGCGTGAAGGACTTCAAAGAGGCGGAGCAGATTAAAAGAGAAAAAACGACGATTCTCTCTATGAGCGCCGATATTTCACCGTCTATTAATGAACAGGCATCCGAAGCGGCAACGGGCGTTGTGGACCGTCTCATTGCCGAGCTGCGCCGTTCCATTGATTTCTATATCTCCCAGCCGGACGGCATGGCGGTTGATGAAATTATCCTTTCCGGCGGGCAGTCCCTTTTGCCCAACCTTGCCAGTTATATTGAGGAAAAGTTAAACACTACGGTAAAAGTATATGAAACCCCCGCCGGAACCAATATCAAAGGAATTGAGGAGGCTGGAAAGGAACTCAGCCTTTACCCGATCCCCATCGGTCTTGCGCTTTCGGGACTTGGTCAGGCGGCGCTCCAAATAGATTTCCTCCCAACGGATCGAAAAGTTGCCATCAAATTCAAGAGGAAAAAAGGGTTTGTCGCCCTTTTGGCTGCTATGGTGGCGGGGACAATTCTTTTGGGCACGATGAGCGGTAATCATTATATTGCCATTTACAAAGATCAGACCGGCATATATCAGGATGAATACATCCGCAACTCACCCATGATTAAAAGGATTGAGAGCGTTACCAAAATAGAAGAGGATTTAAAGACAAAATTCGATAATCTTGCCAAAGGTTTGACAACAGAAAGGGCTTATCCCCTCTTTAGGTGGTTAGAAATACTCGAAGCCAAACCGGCGGATGTTCTTGTTTCATCTCTTAAAATCTTCCCCGATGGGAGAGTGGTGGTTGAGGGTTATACAGAAGACCAAAACTCCGCGGTAAAGTTTTCGGAGCATCTAAACGAGGAGCTTGGCACCAAGCAGCAAAATCTTGAAGACCGCGGCGCAAGGTTGGACGATATCCGTTCCGAATTCAATGACCTTTTCAAAAAAGATGTGTATAAGTTTTCCATCAGCATGAAATACAAAAATCGCTTTTCCCGCGTGCAAGAGGCGCAGACAGCCGCCCCCACAACACAGCAACAGCAAAGAGGTCCCGTCCCTTCGGGACCTGTGCCTATGCCGGGAAGAAGCGGAAGAATCGCATTGCCTGAAGGTGAAATATAATAGATGGACGTTAAAGAACAACTGGGTATCCTTTGGATTAAGATTAAGGCGAACGTTGACCGGACGGCTTTTGTTGTTTTCCTAATTCTACTCATCGCCATGGTTGGCATTTACGGCTATGAGATGTCCAAACAGCCGCCTGAAATGCCGGACATCAGCACCGGCAAATTTACCCAGCTGATCCCGAATGAAAATTATGATAAAGTCATGAACTATATCCGTAGCGAAACGGAGTTAGATAAAAACGAAAAAATTCGCAAAATCCGCGACTTTAATATTTTTGACTACAAATACGTGCGCGACCGCGATGAATTGCAAAAAGAAGCTGATAAAAAATATGAGAGAGCGGCGCAGCTGTTTAGCGAAAACAAGATTGATGATTCGGAAAAGATTTTGAAAGAAATACTCCTGACATGGCCGACGCATATAAGCGCCAAGGAGTTGCTGGATAAGATTGTCAAGGCAAAGATGCCAACACCCACTCCCAAACCGACTGCACCGGCTGTTCCTCCGATGGAGGGCGCTGTTGGGTTGGAACCCACTCCGGCAGCAGGGCAGCAACCGGGCGAGCCTCCTCTAATTTAGGTTTCGTGGGCGGGTTTTTATGGCTTATTTTACTTGACACACAAATGCTCCCTGTTAGGTTTCTTAAATAATGGTAGGGCAATCAATCCTTGAGATTAAAGGAGAGTCTAAAGTGCATATGATGAACAAGAAGGTATTTTCGTGGAAAACCGTCCTCGTACTCATCTCCCTCCTCGCCGCGCTGGCACTTGCAGCCTCAGCGAAGGATTCCAAGAGGCTTGCGCAAGAGAACCCTGCGCCCTCTCCCTACGCTAAGGAAAATACCGCGGAAATCGAAAGCCATTTAACTAAGGCTAAAAATTATTTTGAAAAGGCGGAATTCAGCTATGCTGAAATGTTCTATGACATGGCTCTCCGTTTGGACAAGGACAATGCCGCCATCAAAGCCAGAATTGAAGATACCCGCCAGTATCGCGCCCGTCAAAAAGAGCTCTTGGATGCCGCCCCAAAAGGCGACAAGAGAAACGAGTATCTGAACACGAAATATAAAACCGCAGTGCAGCTTTTCAAGGACAAGAAATACCCAGAGGCTTATAAAGAATTCGAAGAAATCTGGCTGATTGTCCCCAATGGCGAATTCAAGGCAACCAAAAAATACATGTCCAATACACGCGAAAAACTTGATCAAGCAGAAGCAAAACCCGCCGCGCCTAAAACCCCTGCCGTTCCCACAGACAAAGAAGCAGCCAAGGCTCAAAAAGAAAAAATCAACGCGCTCATCAAAGAAAGCGAAGCCCTCCTGAAAAAAGATAATTTTGACGCCGCAGCCGCCAAAAATGCCGAGGCGCTTGCCATTGATAAAGACAATAAAGACGCCCTTAAATTAAAGGCTAATATCGAAAAGAAAAAAGCAAACGCCCTCGCCAAAGCCGAAGCCCAGCAAAAGAAAATTGCAGAAGTGGAGAAAAAACGCGAGGAAGAGGCAGCGAGACAAAAGGCGCTGGCTGAGCAAAAACAAAAAGAGGCGGACCTGAAAAAAATCAAAGAGGCGGAAGAAAAAGAAAAAAAGGAAGCCGAAAGGCTTAGAAAATCCGCCGCAGAGCGCGCCGCCAAACTGAAAGAAAAAGAAGAAGAGGCTAAAAAAACTGCCGAAAAACCGACGCCCGCCCAGGTTGAGGAAACAAAGCAAAAAGCGCAAAAAGAAGCCGAAGAGGCTCGTTTGAAATCAGAACAAGAGGCGCAACAGAAAAAGGCTGCCGATGAACTGAAAAAGAAAGAAGAAGACGCGCGCCTGAAAGCTGAAAAAGAAAAAAAAGAAATCGAAGAAAAGTTAAAACTTGAACAACAGAAAAAGCAGGAAGCCGAAGCCGCTCTCAAAAAAGCAGAAGAGTTAAAAAAGCAAGAAGCGGAAAAAATCAAAAAGGAAGCAGAAACCAAAACCGCAGAGCAACTGAAGAAAGAAAAAGAAGCGGAAGAGGCTCGTTTAAAAGCGGAAAAAGAAAAGAAAGACGCAGAGGCTAAAGCAGCCGACGATCAGAAAAAGAAGGAAGAAGAAGCCCGCATCAAAGCCGAAAAAGAAAAGGCTGATAAAGAAAAAAAGGATGCCGAAGCCAAAAAGATTGCCGAAGAACAGCGCAAAAAAGATGAAGAAAATCAGATTAAAAAACTTCAGGAAGAAAAACTAAATAAAGCCAAAGCGCTTGTCGCCGACGCTCAGAAGGCTCTCGACAAAGGCAATCTGGATGAAGCCATTAAAAAGGCTGATGAAGCCCTTAAAATTGAACCACTTTTTGCAGAGGCAACAACAGTAAAAAATGCCGCTCTAGAGAAGAAAAAGAAAATCGAGGAAGCAGACCAGGCAAAGAAAGCCAAAGAGCTCGCTGAGAAAACTAAAAAAGAGCAAATTTCGCGCGCCCTTGCTGACGGCAATGCATTATTCAACAATAATAAGTATGATGATTCCACCACAAAATTTCAGGAAGTTATACGCCTTGACCCCGCTAATTCCGAAGCCAAAAAGATGCTGGATAAACTCGCCCAGATAAAGGCGCAGGAAAAGCAGAAAACCATTCAGGGGTTAATCCTTGACGGCAAATCCTTCTTGGCTCAAAACAGGCTCGATGATTCCCGCAAAAAATTTGAGGAAGTCCTCAAATACGATGTGAATAACAGGGAAGCTCAAACAGGTCTTCAGGAAATCTCCCGCCGACGGGCTGATGCGGCGCGCCGCTTGGAAGAAGAGGCGAAAGCTAAAGTTGCCGCCGATGCTCAAAAAGCCTTTGATGAAGGCTTGAAGGCATACGAGAAAAAAGATATTGAAACAGCCATAGCCTGCTGGCAGGAAGCCCTGAAAATTAAACCCGACCATCTTAAAGCCAAAACCTATCTGGAAGAAACGCAGGGCGAATATGATGCTTTCCTTAAAAGCAAAGCCGAAAAAGACGCTTTTGATAAAAAGGAAGCCGATGCTCAGGCGAAAATGAAAACCCTTATCAGTGTTTCCACAACGGTTCCCCACACGCCTCTCATCAGCTTTCTGGATAGCCTTTCTATCATTAGCGGGATTAATTTTTACGTGACCAGCGGCGTGGAAGCAACAGTGGACGCAAAATTTGTTGATACGCCCCTGAATGAGGTTTTGGATACGCTGCTGAATCCTATCGGGCTCAAGTGGAGCCGTAAATCCGGTTCGGATGTGGTGACTATTACCCCGGACCTTCAAACAAAGATTTTTAACCTTTCAAGCGCCGAAGCCGCCAAAGTCAAAGCCATCATCGAAAGCGGCGACATTCACCGCTTGCTTTGGGGCAAGGACGGAACGCCGAAACTTAAAGGCGTGGATTTAACGCTTGATGACCGCGAAGGCATTCTTGTCAGCGTTGATTCGGCGCCGAATATCCAGAAATTGGAAGCCTTTTTGCATGACCTGCGGACACAGGCTCCACCGGCTCTTGAATACCGCACCTATCGTTTGCGCGAAGGCGAAGGTCCCAAAGTCAAATCCCTTTTAGAGCAGATTCTCAAAGCAGATGACAGCGCCCCCTATTCGCAGGATAGAAAGCTGCTCCTTGATGACCGCGACTTGATTGTCAAGGATGTGGCGGAGAATATCAAAAAGGTCGAGCAGATTCTGCAGGAGAAGGATTTTATCGAAAAACTCCGCAGCGATACTTTGCAGCTGCGCACTTGGCCTCTTGCTCCCCGCGAGGCGTTGAAGAACAATCCGGATCAGCTGCGCCAGTTTGGCGACTGGGTTGTACAGGTTATCAGCGTTATGCTATATGCCAAAAGCA
>Ga0116147_1004495_pt1 | contig 12407 bp, 15 predicted proteins | sample AD_JPNHG3_MetaG_FD_89749 | JGI IMG/M metagenome (GOLD analysis project Ga0116147, IMG submission 89749) | Active sludge microbial communities of municipal wastewater-treating anaerobic digesters from Japan - AD_JPNHG3_MetaG | ecosystem: Engineered > Bioreactor > Anaerobic > Digestate | place...
CGGAACACATGAGCCAATTATTTCCAAGACACTTTTTGATTCTGTTCAACAAGTAATGAGTAATCGGGGTAAAAAGAAACGTAAACGAAAACACGAATTTGCTTTTTCGGGATTGATGAAATGCGGAAATTGCGACTGCCTTATAACTGCTGAAAAACAAAAAGGGCATCACTACTATCGTTGCACCAAGAAAAAGCAACCTTGTAACGAAAAATATCTGCGGGAAGAAAATCTTGTTGAACAAATGAAAGCAATTATTCAAAAAGTTTCTTTGCCTGATGAGTGGGCGGAAAATATGCTTAACGAGATAAACAAAGAACGAGAACAGGCAAAAGAGGAAACGAAAGTCTTTGTTCAAAATCTCCAAACCAAGAAAACCGAAATTGAAGCCAAAGCCGAAAATCTGCTTGATTTGTTTATTGGCGGAAAAGGGATTGAACCAGAGGAATACCAAGCCAAAAAACAAAAACTTCTCAACGAGAAGCTGGACATTCAAGAGAAAATAAAAGATTTTGAACAAAAAGGAAATAATTGGCTCGAACCGATGAAAGAAATGATTTTAGCCAGTAGCCAAGCCAAAATTCTTTTGTCGCAAAGCGACAATCAAGAAATCCGAGCATTCCTAAAAATTATCGGCTCGAACTTCATTTTGAAAGATAAAAAATTCCAATTTGCGCTTAAAATCGGCTGGCGAGCCCTCGCAGAGGGCGAGCCAACCAAAACATTTCCTAACTGGCGGAGGGTAGAGGATTCGAACCTCTGCGGGCTTGTGCCCACTCGCTTTCGGGGCGAGCGCCATCAACCACTCGGCCAACCCTCCATCAATTAATTTAAAATTTAAAATTTTTAATCAATTTTTATTTACTAATTTCTAATTAAAAAAAATAAATAAATAGAAATTAGAAATTGATTAGAAATTAACAAATGTGTACCTGAGAGGGATTGAACCTCCAACCGCTGGTTCCGCAAACCAGTGCTCTATCCAATTGAGCTACAGGTACAAATCAGCCCAATTATACCAAAATTTAACTTGCTTTTTTCGATTCCAGCGGGAATTTTTTACCAAACCAATTAGTAACTTTATCAGTTAGCTGGGGTGATTCCTCCAAACAAGGAATTCTTCTGGCGATAATATTTTTAATTTTTTCTCTGTCTTCCGGATTAATAATAATTGCCACCTGTCGGGGAAAACGCAGATTAGTTTCAAAATTAATCACTTCTGAATCTAAACTGGGTTTAATCCAAAAACGACGAAGCATACCCCACTCCATTCTGGAATCACCCCAGTAAATTCCCCGATTAGTAATTCGATATTTAATCTTATTCGGCTCAATAGTTGATAGAGTGTAATAAAGGAATAAAGCCGAAAATAAAGCCACTACTAGTAAAAATTCTTTTAAATAGATAAAAATTATTGAGATTAAAACCAAAATAGCTATGGCTGTCAGCCAAAATTCTCGATCGCGTTTTTTAAACGGTCTGTCCATCTGCACCCATTCGTAAAGATCTTTCTCAATATTCATATCCATCACCATTTCTGACTTATCCTTATGCTTCATATCCTTTTTCATTTTAAAGCATTTTGGCGGAATTTGGTATACTAGAAACACTAGGAAGGATGCGGCGAATGGTAAGCCACAGGTTTGCTAAACCTGCGCCCGAAAGGACATGAGGGTTCGATTCCCTCTCCTTCCGCCAAAGGGTCAAAGTTCTATGCGACCCACTTGGTATAGCAGATTTCTCCTAACCTGCCTTTGTTTATTTTGTGAAATCAACATTTTTCGGTAAAGTAGCCTGTAATACAACTAGAAGATAGATTTGCTTTTCCGTACTTAATCTGAGAGAAAATATTACATGACACAGATAGAACCAATTGAAGTAAAAGAATTTATTTCGGAGTTAATGGAACAAATAATTTCTCATCTTCATCAGTTAGTTTTGGCCGATAAAAGAAAACGGATTGTGAGATACCTAAAAACTTAGCTACTATATTATCTTTGAGTTGAATTGCCATGATGGCCAACTCGTCTTTAACAAGTCTGTTAGTTCCCGGTAGAAGGCAGATTTACTTCCTGGTCTTTTTTTAATTTCTCAACTTACCCAGTTCTAAAACGGAAACATTATTGGTAACACCCTTTTTTAACCAGACATAAATAGTTCGGTCATAAACACCATACTGAACAGCTACTTTTTTAACTTCATCACCGGCTTTAATCTTAGTTAATATTTCCTGTTTAACCTCATTATTAATGGTTGCCATAATTACCTCCTAAAAAGAAAAAATCAAATAGAATAATCACTCCAGTTTAAAAGGTACGGGTCAAAAACAATTGTCTGATAACAATGAAGTTGATTTTATATTTAATACTGTGGTTAAAACTATCAGAGAAACATTTAAAAGAGTGATTTTTTGAAAAATCAATTAATTATACTTGAATGAATCAACAATAATTGTTGACGAAACCTAAAATTTGGCCGGGGTCACAAAAAATGAAATTGACAGAGTAATTATGACCGGATGATAAAGCCTTATTCCTAAATTTAGACATTTAATGGAAGAAATATTTGGAAAGAACAAGGTAATGCTTTTCAAACAATTTACAGCGGTTTTGAAAGGTTTGGCGGTAATCAGCAGTAAAATCTTTGCTTAAGTGCTATAATTTTGACCATGAAAGTATATATAACTCGACACGGTGAATCAGTTAGTAACGCTGAAGGATTCATTGCATTTTCTTACACTGGCTTATCTGAAAAAGGTATGGTTGACGCCAAGAAATTAGGTGAAAGATTGGTTAGAGAAAACATCAAAATAGACGCTGTTTATTGCAGTAGTTTATTTAGAACCCTTCAAACTATGGATCAGATATTTAAAGGTGGATTTAAAATAGATCCAAAAAAAGTTTTTGTGACTGATTTGGTAAGAGAAATAAACCGAGCAGAATATGAGGGGCAAACATCTACCGATTACTACGCCGTCCGTGATAGTAGTGGCTTAGATCCTGATGATTTTAAATGCAAGGGCGGAGAGAGTGAAAATGATGTTAAACGTAGAGCTGCGGAATTTAAGAAACTGGTTGAAGAATCAGGTTATAAGAATATCTTGGTCATCACTCATGGTCATTTTATTGGTCAATTCAATTCCCTATTTGGCATGAAGTTGGAACATACTACTGGTGGAGCGTTATCGCTGCTTGAAATTGAAGGTGATAAGGCTGAAGTGAAATTCTGGAATGATACCAGTCACTTAGAAGAAAGTCAGATGTCCGCCTAAAGAAATTCCGGCAATATCCATTGAGTTTGCTCGGTGGACGATTGTAGATAGATAATCAGCCGAGGACGAAAAATTATTAGAATTGAGACTAAAAAATATTAGGTTGGCTTTCTTATTGGGTTCTATTGATCCGTATCGCTCACCTAGTCCAAGTAATTTAGCTCCATTAATGGTAGCCATTTTAAGGACTTCACGGGAACTAATTACGGAAGGGTTTTGAGAATAACCGCGAAGTAGTCGGGAGGTGAATTCCATTTCTTTGAACATATCGGGAGAATTTAGAAAGATGTTATCTGTACCTAAAGCAACTAAAGTGTCTTGGTTTAATAAGCCTAAGATAGGAGGAAAACCAACTCCGGTGAGAGAATTTCCTCTGGGACAACAAACGACACCGATGTTTTTATTGCGAAGATACTCAGTTTCTTTTGAGGTGGCCTGAACTAGATGGACTAAAAATTGTGGGTGCAGATAGTCAACAGTCTTATAGAAATTTTCGGCTGGTAAACCTTTTGATTCGAGAGAATGCATGGCAATAAAGCCGTTAGCACTTATCACTTCATTGGACAAATTCTGAAGATCTTCAATTGGAATATCTCTTATAAAACCAGGAGCAAAACCATCGGCACTATTTAGCAGATCAGTAACTTTAGCCTCATAAGGGAACTTACTTTTAAAACGTCCGACTAAAACAGATTTAAGTTCTGGTGGTAGGCATTCTTTGACAAGGTTTACGCCCTCAATTCCATTTTCACAAAAACTACAAATTAACCCGGTTCCACTTCTGATTATCTGGGAGACAGAACTTTTAATTGCCTTTTGGGTTTCTGCTTTGCTAACTGAAGTTATCTTGTCTCTCGTACCTTCAGGAAAAACTAATTCCTCTAAGGTTTGACCGACTCCAGTATCTAGAATGGTACTATCGTCTAAATGGAGGTGGGCATTAGTAAATGAAGGGCAAAGTAAAAATTGACGACCGTCAATGATCTCACAATCCTGAGAATTTATATTTTTCTCAATAGCCTTGATCGTATCTCCAACAACAAGAACATCGATATTTTTAGCGATTTCTAATTCTTCACCTTTTAAGACGGTAGTATTTTGTATTAGTTTACTGTTTTTGTTGGCCATGGCTGGATCGAGTTTCTAAATAATGGGTCAAAGAACTAGACAGGTCAATATCAAAACCACGTTGCTGACAAAAGCTAGTGACTAACTGAAGGGTTTGATCCCGAGTTTGGATACCAACATCAGCAAGATCACAAACAGCGTGAGTATAAACATGAGGATAATAAAAATAGTCTTGAGCAAAATGGATCCAACGTCGACGCGGAGTGTCGAGTGTCATTCGACTCTTTTTCCATTCGGAATATTCTCGAGTTATTGGATAAAAGAAGTCGGCATATTGGATTTCATGATCGGCATAGGCAAAGTTTTTGGGGGTTGGATCTATACCAACTTGAGTGCCTTTGGTTTGGAATAACTCACCAAACCTTTAGAGCTATATCAATTTCTTCAACACGCAGCCTCACTGCTTCATTGAATGAACGTCTACTCAATGGTTTACTTATTCGAAAACTTGATGAATTATATTCGATATTTGTATTGTCTTTATCAGAACAGTTTTTATCGGCCCGAATTTGTCTAAGATCGTTGAGCATATTTGAATCATTTAATTTGGAAGAAAGGTGCCATATGAAGAAATAATTTTGTCCGACATTTTTTCCTCATTTTCTAGTTTTAATACACAGGTATCAAGAGTTTCTCCACCAAAGTCAAACCCAAAATGAACCTCTTTAAATCTGGCAAGTTTGACTGCCGTTTCAGTCCATTTTAAACTAGGTTACCCTCAGTTATGTTATTGGCAAATCTAATAGGATGTCCTAAAACCCACACGCTCACTAACGCAGAGGTATTACTAGTACCAAAAATTACCTTATTATTTCATGTTCAAACCATTTCTCTTGAAAAGCAACTATTTTTTCTATCTCTTCATCGGTTATTGTTTGTCCTGTTGGTACCACCACTAATTTATCGTCATCATCTTTTAGACGATGAATAATTGCAATAACTTGGCCATGAAATGTCTCAACCGGAGTATTTACTTTAAGTAAATATGCATCTAATTCCTCCCCGTCCGGAGCTAATACTCCTTTTATATATCCATAATTGCACTCATAGATAAAATTCCATTTTGGATGGGTGCTGCCAACGGCTCTATTAATTACTATATCGACTTCTTTTCCAAGATATTGTTTTGTTAAATTTAATGAAATTGAGTCTGTTATGTTTTGATTATATAACACCTTAGAATTATTTTAATTCTTGTTTGTATTCACTAATAATTTTTCTGAGCATTTTTGTCGCGCTTATATGTTGAAGACGGGCTTGCTTATTCAAAAACGTCAGTTCATTATTGGTAAGCACAAGACGGGATTAAAACGGTCAAGGTTTATATCAACTCATCCAGCGGTAAGCTAATAACCTTTCTTTTATCCTCAACGGTCAAAAATTAAAAGGCAGTTACTGATTAATAAAATTCAAAGAACCAAATCTCTGGTTTATCGTTAAAATATAAACATGGGGAGGAAGATAGGAGTTTGGTTAGGCTTACTAATAACCGGGGTATGGCTGGGGCAAAAATTCATTCCTTATTTAGGTTTCTTTCCTTATAAAGAGGAACTTCATCGTTTACCTCCGGCTGTTCTTCAACCTCTGGGCAACTTCGACGGTATTCATTATCTGTTAATTGCCCGGCAGGGCTACCAACAATATGAACAAGCTTTTTTTCCATTATACCCAAATTTAATCAAAGTCATGGGTAATTTACCATTAGTAAATGGTGTTTTAATTTCAGTAATTTCATTCATTTTAGGATTATTTATTTGGCAAAAATACTTTCAAAAAATCGGTCTGCCGGCTGACAAAATTCTATGGTTTTGGATTTTATTTCCAACAGCTTTCTTTTTCAGCACTGTTTATCCCGAAAGTTTATTTTTTCTCTTAATGGGTTTAACCCTGTGGTTAACAGCCGAAAAAAAATGGCTGCTGGCAATTTTAACCGGCTTCTTAGCCGCTCAAACTAAATTAATTGGTCTGGCATTAGTTATTCCAATTTTTTGGCAAAATCGGAAACAATGGTGGATTGGCTTGGGACCAGTAGCTGGCTTTTTAAGTTACTGTCTCTACCTCTGGCGGACTGTCGGTGATCCGCTGGCTTTTTACCATGCTCAGCCGATGTTTGGGGCTAATCGGGCTACCCGATTAATTTTTCTGCCGCAGGTTATTTGGCGCTACCTCAAAATTTTTGCTTTAGCCGGCCACGATTTTAAGTATTTTATCGCCATTCTTGAATTAGTCACCTTGATTGGCTGCCTATATCTGCTTTGTCGTAAAATAGTCTGGAGATATTGGGGATTAGCCCTTTTTTCCTTAATCGTAATTATTCTGCCGACTCTAACCGGCACTCTTTCCTCGTTACCCCGTTATGCTTTATTGGCTCCGGCGATTTTTATCAGTTTAGCTGATAGAAACAATCTCTGGACCAGAATAGTCTTTGGCTTTTTATTTGTCGTTCTTACGGCTTTTTTTACCCAAGGATACTTTGTATCATAAAACCACCAAGAACACTAAAAATATAGAGCAAAGCTAAAATAACAAACGAACGGTGGTAGCTATCACTTTCTTTAAACAACAAAAAAAGACCAAGACCGGCACTAGCGCAAAGACCAGCAAAAAGAGAACCAAAGGAAATGACATTTTTTAAAAAAGCCTCGGTCAAAAAAACTGAAGCGGCGCAATTAGGAATTAGGCCGATGATTGCCGCCGAAAAAGGATTTAATAAGACCGCAGGATGAAATAATTCAAAAATCCAGCCCAAAATTAAATTTAAACCAAAAATATAACCTGTCAATTTCAAGGCATGAGTCAAGGGATGAAAAGAAAAAGACTGATGTTGGCCACAGCAGGCGGATTCAGTTTTTACCGATGATCTGGGAATTAGCTGATTATGAGGAAATAATAAATCAATTATCAAACCAACCACAGCGGCATAAATCACCTTAAAGAAAACTAAAGGAAAAACAAATTTAATTTTATCAGGATAAGCTAAAAGAATTGGTAAAGCTTCGTCAGAAGTGGCCAGATAAACAGCCAATAAAGTGCCTAGGGTAGTTCGACCGGCCAAATAAAAACCGGTGGTTAAAATCGAAAAACCACATTGAGGAATGGCCCCTAAGAGAGCACCAATAATCGGACCTAAACGGCGCTGGTACCGAAAATTAGATTCAAAGTATTCAACCACCAGATAAATACCCAACAAAAAGGGAAAAGTTTTTAAGGCTTCAACCAGAGCTTCTTTAATTAAAAACCATTTCATGACTAATGATATAATAACTGCTTGTAACAATCCCTGCTAGTGTGTATAATATAGGATATGATTGAACGACAAATATTTAATAATCCCTACCATGCCGAGGATTTACTTCTTTCTCCTGAAGCTAGGAATAAAACTATAAAAGAATTAGACCAAGTGATTCAATTTGGATCAATAATAATTAATGAAGTGGTAAATATGCTGGAAAATCAAAGAGTGACAAACCGTGATCTAGTAAAAATAGTTGAAAGAATGAAAGATTCAACAAATAAACTAGCCAATAATTATCATCGAGCTCAAGACCGTTTTGAAACTTGTTTTGATCAGAAACAAACAGACCAACTGAATGAGACTAATGAAATGGCCGTATTAGAACTATATAGATATGTCAACAAGATTAGTGAAACTACCGGTAGAGATATTAATACCGATTGGGAAAATTATGTTTTAGATTTAAAGATAAAAAACAAATTCAACCCAAAATTAATCAATCGTTATCTTCAAAAATCAGACAAAAGAGTTTATCTGAAGGATAAGTCATTTTCGACCATGTTGAACGAAATGAAAAAGGTTTATTTCCAAGAACAAGTAGATATCTTCGAGGGAAAAAGGTAAGATAAGGACCGAGTACCTGTAGCTCAATTGGATAGAGCGTCAGCCTCCGGAGCTGAAGGTTGTGGGTCCAAATCCCACTAGGTACACCAAAAATTAATTTCTAATTTTCAATTTATAAAATGCCTCAATCGACAAACAATAATCGGCCCTATGATGAGAGATCAGCAGGGGGATTAGTTTATAAGCGGGAAGGTAATAAGATTTACTGGCTGGTAATCAAAACTGCTGGCCGAGAAAAAACCAAAACTTTCTATAAACTATCCAAAGGACACACTCGAAATCAGGAATATTTGAAACAGACAGCTCTGCGCGAAGTAGAAGAGGAGGGGCAGATCAAAGCTAAAATTGTCGCCAAATTAGGTTCAAATAATTATTTTATCTGGGACAGACAGCAAAGGAAAAGAATCGTCAAAAAGGTAACTTTTTTTCTCATGGAATATACAGGAGAAAGCCGCTTAAGACATTATGACGCCGAAATGGTTATCGATCATGAATGGCTGCCGCTGGAAAAGGCGATGAAAAAACTAACCTTTGAGGGAGAAAGAAAACTGCTTCAAAAAGCTTTAAAATACCTAGAGAATCACTAAGATTTTTTGATCTTTTGCGCCTTTTTATACCAATATTGGTTAGCTTCAAAAAGGGCATCAAAAGTGCCGGCATCGGTCCAATAGCCACCCAACATCGACCAGCTTAAATGGCTTTTTTGAAGATACATGTTATTAACGTCGGTAATCTCCAATTCTCCTCGACGAGAGGGAATAATACCCTTAATAAAAGAAAAAACTTGGCTGTCGTAAATATACAAACCGGTAACTGCCAAATTACTAGGGGGAGTTTTAGGTTTTTCAATAATCTTAACGATTTTTTTCTTCTGATCGAATTGGACTACCCCATATCGTCGGGGATCAGTTACTTTCCGAAGAAAAAGATGAGCCCCGCCATTAAATTTCTTTACCGCCTGAGCAATATTAGCGTCGGTAGTATTATCACCTAAAATAACGGTTATAGGACCATTATCAGCAAAGTCTTCGGCTAAAGATAGGGCATCGGCAATGCCACCATCAGGCTTTTCTTGATAGGCGTATTCCAGATGTTTTAAACCAAATTCTTTTCCATTTTTTAATAAACCAAGAAAATGACCAACATGAGGACCACTAGTGACAATTAAAACTTCTTTAATACCACCTTTGACTAGAGTTTTAATCGGATAATAAATCATCGGCTGATTATAAACCGGCAGTAAATGCTTATTGGTCACACAAGTAAGGGGAGCAAGACGGGTACCTAAACCTCCAGCCAAAATAACTCCTTTCATAGAAAGATTATATCACAATCTGTCACGATAACTTAATTTAAGCCGTTTGATGTTGACTGATAAAAAACCACTTAGCGGCTTCAATCCCCAATAATTCTACCAATCCTAAACCTAAAACTATCAGCCAGTCATAAAAACCCAAAGGAACGATTTCAAGGAAATTTTGAAAGAAAGGAAAATAAAGAGCCAAAATGAGCATTAATAAACTGGAACCGAAGGCCACTAAAAGCAATTTATTAGAAAAGAAATCTACTTGCCAGATATTTTTCCGTAGGCTTTTGCAGGAAAAAATATACAACAAAGAATCAATTGTTAAAGTGGTAAAAATAATTGATCTTATATAATCGATTGGGTAATTTTGACGCCACAGCCAGAAAAATAATCCTAAAAGAATCAGATCAGTAATTAAACCGATAATAAAAATAATTGTCTTCATTTCCTTAGTCAATAAAGGCAGATCATGTCCTTGGGGTTTTTGTTTCATTAAATCCTCTTCCTTAGGTTCAAACGCCAGAGCAATATCTCCTAATCCATCTTCCATTAAATTAATCCATAAAATTTGGACGGCAGTTATTGGTAAGGGCACACCAGCTAAAATACTAACCCCAACCAAAACTACTTCAGAGAAAGTATCGGATAAAAGATAAGTAATTACTTTTCTAATATTATCTAAAATAGCCCGACCTTCCTCGACCGCGGCAACAATAATCGCAAAACTATCATTTAATAAAATTAAATCGGCTGCTTCCTTAGCTACTTCTGTTCCCGAACCAAGAGCTACCCCAATATCGGCTTTTTTCAAAGCCGGGGCATCATTAACTCCGTCACCAATCATAGCCACCACTTTTCCTCTTTTTTGCCAGGCGGTAATAATTCTCATTTTATCTTTAGGCTCCACCCGGGCATAAATTTGAATTCTGGTTAAAATCTTATCAAGCCCATCATCATTTAATTTATCCAGATCTTTCCCTTCTAAAATATCTTCATCTCCGATGTTCCAATCTAATTCCTCGGCGACCGCTTTGGCAGTTAATTTATGATCCCCGGTAATAATAATTGGTCTCATACCAGCTTGGCGGCAAAGATTAACCGCCTCCTTAACCTCTGGCCTAACTGGATCCCGAAGGGCAATTAGACCAGTAAAAGTTAAATTATTAATTATCTCTTTAAAATCAATGGCCGAATTTAGGTCTGTTTTACACCCTGCCGCTACAATTCTTAGACCCTTTCCGGCTAATTGATCCAATTTTTTCTTCCATTGTTGCCCTTCCCGGGCAGTTAACTGGGATAAGGCCAAAACTGCCTCTGGAGCACCACAAACATATAAATTATTCCGGCCGGCTTCTTTTAACACTGTCGCCGCTAATTTATTAGCCGAATTAAAGGGCATTTCGGCAATTTTATGCTTATCCAATTCATCTTTATTAAAACCAGCTGTGATAGCCGCCAACAATAAAGCCTGATCAGTTGACTCACCTCGAACAATCCACTGATCAACCGAAGCTTCAGGATTTTCTATAAAAGCCTGGGAAGTTAAAACCACTGTTTTTAAGATTAAAGATTTATCACCAATAACCTCGACGACTTTCATTTTTCCCTCAGTCAAGGTCGCTGTTTTATCGGTGGCGATGATTGAAGTACTGCCCAAGGTCTCGGCTGAGGCCAATCGGCGAACTAACCCGCCCTTCTTTAAGATTCTCTGCATACCTACAGCTAAAATAACTGTCATCGCTACTGGTAAGCCCCTTCAGGAATAGCCGCTACCGCTATAGCCACGGCGGTGACAAACATCTCTATCCAATTACCTTCAGTTAAAATTCCTTCAATAAAAATAATCAAACAAACTATGCTGATAATTATTCCTATGGTTCTTGAAAAATTAGCTATCTTTTTCTGGTAGGGCGTTTTTTCTTCCCGAGTTTCTTTCAACATGGCGGCAATTTTTCCAATTTCAGTTTTTAGGCCGGTAGCTGTAACTACAGCCCTACCCTTGCCATCTTCAATCATTGTTCCCGAATAAACTAAATTGTCTCTATCGGCCAAAGGCACATTTTCGTCCAAAACTCCGGTTCTTTTTTCAGCTGGAAGCCATTCACCGGTAAGAGCCATTTCATTAACTTTTAAATCATGGCTTTCAAAAATTCGGCCATCAGCCGGAATCCGGCTGCCGGCAGTTAAAATTATAATATCGCCCGGAACCAATTGGCTGGCATCAATAATCTTTAAATTTCCATCCCTTAAAACCTCGGCCTCATTTTTAACTGCCTTTTTCAGAGTCTTTAAAATCTGGCCAGCCTTATTTTCCTGTAAAAAGCCAACAACAGCATCTAATAAAACGGCTGTAAAAATAACTACGGCATCGACGTTTTCCTTTAACAGCAAAGTAACAATACCGGCAATAATTAAAATATAAACCAGAGGACTTTGAAATTGTTCAAAAAATATTTTTACCTTGGACAAAGGCTTTTCTTCAGGCAATTGATTGAAACCAAACTTTTTTAATCTGATTTTAGCTTCTGCTTCCGTTAGCCCCCGCTGAAAATTAGCCTTTAAAATGGATTGTATTTCATCTATCGCCAAACAATACCATTTTTTTTCCATATCCCTTTTCTAGTTTAGCATTAAGGGTATAAAATAAAATTATCAAAACAAAAATATCTTTTACAGGCAGAGTTATTCATTGGTTTCTGAAAGTAACCAGATTGGCCGGGCCGATGATAAGTATTTTGATTTTGATCGGGATTATAACCACCACCTTAATTACAACTATTCCCCAATTCGCTCTCAATCAAGAAGGATTTGAACTGGCTGCTAATAGTTGGAAAGCGGCCGGA
>Ga0116147_1004499_pt1 | contig 12399 bp, 7 predicted proteins | sample AD_JPNHG3_MetaG_FD_89749 | JGI IMG/M metagenome (GOLD analysis project Ga0116147, IMG submission 89749) | Active sludge microbial communities of municipal wastewater-treating anaerobic digesters from Japan - AD_JPNHG3_MetaG | ecosystem: Engineered > Bioreactor > Anaerobic > Digestate | place...
ATCACCGCAGCTGCATCAGTGCTTTCGGTGCTCTATTCACTCAGTAAGCCGAATATCTATACCGCAACAAGTACTTTGCTGCCGATTTCAGGCTCTACCTCGGCGCTTTCGCAATACGCGGGACTTGCAGCAATGACGGGCGTGAGCCTTCCAGGGGCGAGCTCTGCTGATCCTACTGTCAAGATTCAAGCAATTCTCAATAGCCGTGAATTTGCCACCAAGGTGATCAATGAGCTCGATTTGATCCCAAAACTTATCAAAGAACCAGAGAAACTAAAGACAATAAGCCCGCTCTCCGCAGCGCTTCAGACATTTCAGAAGAACGTTTTCTCCGTCTCCGTCGATACAGAGACCTCGGTGATAAAAGTGTCAGCGAAGACAAAAGATCCTGAGCTCCCTGCCCGCATCGTCAATACGGCGATCGACTTGCTGCAGCAAGATCTTGCAAACCGTGTGCTTACCGCGAGCGGTAAGAACATTGTGGTCTTGGAACAGCAGGCTGCCGAACAAGAAAGGAAAGTCCGCGAACTCCAGGACAAGATGACAGATTACCAAAAAAAGAACAAACTCATTGCACCGCAGACGCAAAGTCAGCAAGGGCTCGATCTGTATCGCTCGCTCATCCAGCAGAGAATCACCCTCGAGATCCAAATTTCGAGTCTCGAAAACGCCCTTTCCGCAGATAACCCAAAGATTTCCCAGGCTAGGGCGCAAGTAGCTGCTATACAAAAACAAATTGAAGATTTTGAAAGGACGGGTGGTGGTATCGGGCCTGCCATTACAGAAACGCCGAAGGCGCTCTTCGAGTATGCAAACATGCAGGCGCAACTAGAACTTGCAACGAAAATCTATGGAGGCCTTTTGAGCAGTATTGAAAATCTACGCCTGCTAGATGCCACAGAAAAGGTCTCTGTCGAGGTGATCGATCCCGCGGTGCCTCCTGAGCAAAAGAGTGAGCCCGCCCGTGCTACCATATGCATTGTTGGAACGCTCGCGGGGGGATTTGTGGGCCTCCTTTTAGCCTTTGTGCGACAGGCACTCCAACAACTCATCGCCGATCCAGAAGTCCGCGCTAAATTCGCAAAAAAGCGAGAAACTAATTCCATATAATATGTCCCACATAACAGACTACCTGCCACTAGCTTTCGAGTCTTGTCAGGCTCAGAATACCGCGAACGCACCGCGCTTACAGCCTAGTTACTCGCCTAAAAATCTTCAATTACTACACTTTGTAGAGCTAATCCCTACATTTTTCCTAAAACTTTCACCACCAATCTTGATTTCCTTTTGAAGCTATACTACGCTGTAGAATGTTCGCGGAATGAATATTCTTTTAGGCAAGAGCATCCTGCATCCATGTGTGCTTGCCCTACAAAACCCTTGTAGTGCTTGCCAGCGTGTTTCGGCCGCGGCAAAGTAAGAGGGCGTTTTTCCTTTTTTTATACTTTCTTGAGATAGTGCCCGCTTTTGAGTGCATGAGAAGGAAATAGCTCTGTATGTGCCTGCCGCACCTTTCAAACCCTGCGGCGAATCAAAACTTTAAAACTTAAAGCCACACTTTGGTGTTCTTTTGTTGCAGCTTGTGATCTCCGGTGGCATATCGATCATAAACCAGATAGTAGACAAGACGATTGGCTCGTCGCTCAATGCGGGTTCGATCGCGGCGCTCAATTTCTCCGGACGGGTGTGGCAAATTCCTTCTAACACTGTATGCGTTAGGAATTATCGAGTGCCTCTAGATTTATAAAGTTGTACTTTACTTATCGAGCATAAAAGCAAACTATGTTCATATAAAGACCTTCGATCGTCTCTATTCGGTTCATTCTCTGCGGCAGTTCCGCGCGCAGGCTCCGGGGTCCAGTAGGAATCTGCTGCCTGGCAGAAGCATCATGCATCGTCTCTATTTTTCTCCTCTCTGTCGATAAAACGTCGACAGAGCAGACATAATCAGCGCATTGATTGTAGTAAAAACATCGATAGGCGCCCAATTTTTCAGAGAAATCAGAAAGATCCACAGGTGCCGAGTGAAAATATTGAAGACCCCCTCCTGCGCACTACCTATGCGCGCCTGACCGCTTCACAGTGGAAGGATCTCTACCCGAAAGCCATTCTGGACGAAGTCCAAAAAGAGCCACAACTCATTGAAAGTATCAAGTCGGTCTATGACCAGTGGGAAACGCCGCGCTACGTGCTTTCAGGTTCGAGCCAACTGCTCCTGCTCGAAAAAGTCAAAGAGACCCTCGCGGGGCGCTGTACCATCATCGACCTCTATCCGCTGACCATCCCTGAGCTCGAAACGGAAAGCTGGGATGACCAGGTCGCAGACTCGCCCTTCCAGAAAATGCTGGCACAGCCGGACGACATCGCCGCCCAGCTCCAAGCCTTGGTCCCTGATTTCCGGCTCGACCCCGGCTACGCGAAGAAGATGAGAGCCTGGACCCACTATGTCCGTTTTGGTGGCTATCCCGCGCTGACCAACCCTGATCTCAGTGATGAGGACAGGTTCGAATGGCTTGCCAACTATGTTCGAACCTATCTTGAGCGAGATGTCCGCGACTTCGCCGCCTTCAGAGATTTGGAGCCCTTTGTCAAACTTCAGCGATATGTCGCGCTTCAGACAGCGTCCATCCTGAATTATTCAGCGGTCGGGCACAGCATCGGCCTTACTTCAAAAACGGTCCAGCGATACCTGCAATATCTCGAATTGAGCTATCAAGCCCTGGTTCTCCCGTCCTGGACAAAAAACAAAGCCAAGCGCCTCGTCAAAGCTCCGAAAATGCACCTTCTCGATTATGGGGTGCTCCAGGCCGTCGTCCAGAAGCGCGGCAGCCCGAGTGGTCCCGAATTCGAAAGCCTCGTCGTCGCGGAGCTGTATAAGCAAGCCAAAACCATGCGTTCCGATGCCCGCTTCTGGTACCTCCGGACCCTCGATGGCAGGGAAGTCGATCTTCTCGTCGAGCTTCCCCAAGGCTATCTCGCCTTCGAAATCAAGACTTCCGAAAGAGCCTCCCTGTCCGACGCCCGCCACCTGCGCTCCTTGAGCGATCTCCTCGACAAGCCGCTCCTCCATGCCTTTGTCCTCTCCAACGACCCCACCGCCCAGCCCCTCGCCCCCGCCATCACAGCCCTGCACGCTGCCCAGTTGCTGGGGTGAAAAAAGGTCGGCTCCCCTCAACCCGCTTTTTGAACCCCTCAACCCCCCGCCAGCGCCCCTCGCACGATTTTCTAAAATTTACCCCAAAAATCTGTCATACTGCATAGTGGCAAAAAACCAAACAAGGAGGCCTTAACCATGAAAGGCATGCTCAGAAAACTGGCAGTTCTGCTGGTCGTCGCCGCGCTCTTCGCACCAGCCCTCAGCCGCGGCACCCTGCAGGCACAGGAAAAAGAACTCGTCGTGTATTCCACCATCTTCGCCGAATACGCCGACAAAATGAAAGCCGAGTTTGAAAAACTCAACCCCGGCGTCAAAGTGTACATCATCAATCCAGGCGGGACCGAAGCCATGATCAAAAAGCTGGAAGCCGAAAAAGGCAACCCCCAGGCCGACATCATGCACTCCGGCGATTCTTCCAACTACCTCTATGCGAAAAAACAAGGCCTGCTCCAACCCTACGCCCCAACCGCACCCGGCTTCAAACCCACCCTGGATATCGGCGGCAAACAGCTTGCCTTGAGCGACAAAGACAACTACTACCATGTCTTCAACATGATGTTTACCGGCATTATGGTTAATGAAGACCTGGTCAAGGAAAAGAAACTGCCCCTGCCCAAAAACTTCAAAGACCTGGCCAACCCCGCCTACAAAGGGCTCGTCATGTCAGCCAACCCCCTGAAGAGCTCCACCGCCGTCACCAACATCATGGCAACCTACCAAATGTACGGCGATAAAGTCTGGGACATCTGGGACGCCATCAACAAGAACATCCCCTATTACTCCAATTCCAGCTCGAGCATCTACACCCTGGTGGAAAAAGGCGAATTCGCCTTCACCATCGGCCTGTCGCGCCCAGCCCTGGTCTCCCGCAAGAACGGAAACCCGGTCAACTTCATCTTCCCGGAAGATGGCGCCATGATCTCCGACAACGCCATGGGCATCGTCGCGGGAGCAAAGCACCCCAACCTGGCCAAAAAATTCATCGACTTTATCTTGAGCGACCAGATGCAGCTTTTTGGGGCTGAATATCTCTACATCCCGGTAAAAAAAGGCCTTCTGCCAGCCAGCAACCCCGCCTCCCTGGAGTACACCAGCGCGCAGATTAAAACCCTCCTGCTTCCCGACCCGAGCCTTGAAGAAAAAGCCCGGCCGGAAATTCAGGCAAAATTCGGCGAATATATCAGACTGAAATAATACAGTAATGCCAGCGTTGTGCCCCCTTTTTCTCCGATCGAATCAGGGGGCAGACTTTCTTCAGGAGCCCCTCCATGACCAAGATCATGCCCCGCAGACTCAACGGCAAAACTTCGGCAGATGTCGCCCTCATCTACGGCATCGCGATTGCCTTTGTCACCCTCTTTCTCATCTATCCCATTGTCAACCTGCTTGTCAGCTCGGCGCTCGCGGTCTTTAGCTCGGCAAGCAAACCCCTGCCTGAGCACTTTCTCGGCTACATGCTCAAAGTGACCTGGAACACCTTCTACCTTGCCTTTTTGACCACCGTTTCCAGCCTCGTCATCGCCCTGCCGCTCGCCATCCTGATAACTAAATTCAAAATCAGATCCTCCAATATCTGGCTCGGGCTCTTGACCATCCCCCTCATCACGCCGGCTTTCATATCGAGCTTTTCGGTCATCATTCTGTTGGGTCGAACCGGCGTCCTCACCAAAGCGCTCAAACTCCTGGGAATTCAGTTTCCCCCGATATACGGCCTAATCGGCCTCGTCATCACGCAAACCCTGCACACCATCCCCTATTCGCTCCTCGTGCTGATCGCGGGGCTCAAAACCATCCCCCGCCATATCGAAGAAGCCGCGCAATCCATGGGTGCGGGCATCGCCAAAACCATCTTTACCATCGTCATCCCCTCGCTCTATCCTCACATCCTGATGGCCAGCATTATGGTATTCCTCACCTCCATCGGCGATATCGGTGGCCCGCTCATCATTGGCGGTAACTACAAAGTCATTTCCATGGAAATCTACTCCAACTTCATCTCTTACCTGGGCGATGAACGGATCCCCCTCATATTTTCCGCCTGGCTCATTCTGCTTTCCATCATCCTGATGATCGGCGTCAACAAACTCATGCAGCTCACCAACGTCAAAACCAAATTCCGCATCGGCATCATGGAGTACAACAATAAAAAAGCCCGAGTGTCCGGAACCTTGTTTATCGCCGTCGTCAGCATCCTCTTGCTCTTGCCGTATGGTGCCATCATCATCCAGTCCTTCGCGGTCCGCTGGAATAACACCTGGCTGCCCGCGGCCTTCACCCTCGCCAACTATCAGAAAGTGGCAGGCGAAACCGCCACCATGCTGAAAACCCTGATCTTGCTCGGCACCGTCACCCCCATCATCGTGCTGCTCGGCATCATTTTCGGCCAAATGTACAAAACCCGCCCCGGCATGCGCTGGCTCAGCTACATCACCCTGCTGCCTTTTATCCTTCCCGGCGTTGTCATCGGCGTCAGCATCCTGCAAGGCTACTCGACTGTCAAAATCTTCGGCCTTTCATTATCTGGCTCGGTCATCCTCATGATAGCTGCCATTGCCATCCGCCGCTTGCCGGTGGTTCTCAAGCCGATTGAAGCAGGCTTTGCTAAAATCGACATCGGGCAGGAAGAAGCAGCTGTCAGCCTCGGCGCCCGCGAACTGAAAGCCTTCATGACAGTGATATTCCCCCAGATCCGCATTTCAGTGTATTCCGCAATCGTGATAGGAATGATAAAAGTAGTGACCGAGTTGGCTTCCTCGCTGATTATCTATCCGCCCGGCTGGCGCAACATGTCGCTCTACGTCGCCTATTACGTGTCCGAAGGCTTTATTTCCCAGGCCTCCGCCATGGCAGTCATCATGATAATCCTGGTCGGCATCGGCACTGTCGTTTCCAACTACCTCGCAAGCAAGGAGAACAAAAAATATGTCTGATATCGTGGTGCAGAACCTGGTCAAGAAATTCGGAGCGGTAACCGCCGTAGACAACCTCAATCTCGAAATAAAAAAAGGCGAAATGACCGCCCTGCTCGGGCCCTCCGGCTGCGGCAAAACCACGCTTTTGCGCATGCTGGCAGGCTTTGAAACCCCCAACGGCGGCACCATCCACGTCAATGGCCAAGTGATCAACGACCTGCCGCCCCAGCAGCGGAAAATCGGCATTGTCTTCCAGGACTACGCCATCTTCCCCACCATGACCGTCTTCGACAACATCGCCTACGGCCTTAAAATCAAAAAGCTGGGCAAAGACGAAATCAACCGTAGTGTCATGGAATACCTCGGTCTTGTTGGCCTTGTAGGGTACGAAAAACGGATGCCCTCGCAGCTCTCTGGTGGCCAGCAGCAGCGTGTCGCGCTTGCCCGCGCCCTCATCACCAAGCCCGATGTCCTGCTTTTGGACGAACCCCTCTCCAACCTCGACGCCGCGCTCCGCCTGCGCATCCGGAAGGAAATCCGCAAAATCCAGCAAGCGCTCGGCATTACCGCGGTGTTTGTCACCCACGACCAGGAAGAAGCCCTTTCCATAGCTGACCGAATTTTCGTCATGCGCAGCGGCAAGCTTATGCAGGCGGGAACTCCCGCCGAAATCTACGCCCGCCCGCAGAACGACTTTGTCGCGGACTTTATCGGCAAAAGCAATATTCTGTACGGGAAAGTCGTCGAAGTGCAGAAGGAGTCCCTGCGCGTCCAAACCAAGGGCGTCGAGTTCGAGGTCCGCCGTACCGCGCGCGATGCCGCCAGGCTCGGTACGATCGCTGTCAACCAGGATGTCTGGATTTCCATCCGACCGCACCTGATCCAGGTTCGCGCCACAAGCGCTGAAAGCGGGGAGGGAGGAACCGCCGGGCTGGTAACCAATGGTAGCATCGCCAATCATGGCGCCGCTAATCATGGCGAGGCGCGCCTTATCTATGTCGAATATCTCGGCAACTACACCAAGGGTGAAATCCACCTCGCCGCCGGCATCGACCTCGAGTTTGAGCACTACCACCTGGACGCCGAGCACGAAGAAACCCCCCTCATCCGCGGCCAGGAAGTCGAATACATGATAAAGCCCGGCAACATTTTCCTGGGCCTTGATATAAAAGGCGTCGAGTAGGGCGCGTCGGCATGGTATACTGAAAGGCATGGGAGAAAAGAACGGCAAAAGTTTGCAGGCATTCCGCCTGAGCCAATTCAACCAGTCCAGCCGAGTTGGCCTGATTCTGGTAGCGCTTGTCGCCGCGCTCTCCCTGCTTCCGGTCATCAGCATCTTTTTCACCCAGCAAACCTCATTTGTGAGCCTCTTCACCCTCCCTCCCGGCTTTGCCGCCTACATCTTCCGGGTTACCTCCCAGACCCTGCTGTTATGGGCCGCGGTCATCGCGGTTTCCCTCGCGGTCGGCATTCCGGCAGGCTATTTTTTAGCCCGGATTCCCGCTCGCCACGCCATGGTCTTCACCCTCCTTCTGACCATCCCCCTTGCTTCGCCTTCCCTGGTGTCATCCATCGTCATCAGAAACCTCTTCGAGCGCTCAGGCTGGCTCTATAAAGCCTTGCTCAGTCTGAATATCCGCCTGCCCTCCGTCTACGGCTTTTTGGGCCTCATGCTCTCGCTCCTCCTCCACGGCATTCCCTACACCATGCTCATCGCCCGAAGCGGCTTTCTCCTTGTCCCCCGAGCGCTGGAAGAAACCGCCTGTTCCCTGGGCGCCCGGAATTTCAAAGCCTTCGCAACCGTGTTACTGCCCTACATCAAACCGCAGGTGTTAACCGCCAGCCTGATGATTCTCATCTATACCCTCGGCGACCTCGGCGCTCCCCTGATTGTCGGCGGCGGCTACAAGGTCTTCGCGTCTGAAATCTATACTAATTTCATATCGAATTGGGGAGACAAGCGCATACCTATGGTCTTCGCGCTGTGGACGGTTCTGATTTTTTCAGCCATTCTCGTGCTCCTGGTTCAGCTCAAGCAGGCGCGGCTGGCACGTCCCGCCCCGAGTTCTGGTATCGCGGCGAGCGCCTTTCGGAGCGCGCGGGTTCGCAGGGTGGGCTCGATGCTCATGGGCTTACTGACGCTGATGCTGCTGATGCCCTTCATAAATCTGCTGGCCGGCACAGCCCTGCAGAGTCTCCTTCATCCTGCCGCGCACGGTACACGGACCTTTCCCATTCACGACTTCCGGCCGGTGTGGACAACATTCCTCCTGGCGCTTTTCTCGGTTCCGCCCATGATAGCAGGCGGCATTCTTATCGCGCACACCATCAAGAGCGTGCGGAAAAAGAGCCTGGTCATGAGTGTCATGCTGGCGCCTGCCGTCCTTCCAGGCGTTCTGCTCGGTTTCGGTCTTCTGCAAAGTTTCTACGCCATCAATCAGAAAACGAACGCGACGCCCATGCTCGTGGTCATCCTCGTGCTGGCCCTGACCCTGCGCGGTCTTCCCTATGTGATTATCGTCCTGCAATCGGCGATAAACCCTTCCAACATTCCGCTGGAAGATTCGGCCCGCAGTCTGGGTGCTCCCTCGTTCCAGGCCTTTCTCAGCGTGACGCTTCCCCAGATCCGTCCGGTGCTGGGTGTGGCCGCGGTTGTGGGGCTTTTTTCCTGTGTGACGGAGCTGGCGGCGAGTCTGGTGATCTATCCGCCGGGTTGGCAGACAATGTCGATGTATATTGCCTATTATATGGAGGAAGGGCTGGTGTCCCGGGCTGTCGCGATGTCGCTGCTACTCCTGGCGGTGGTGGAAGCGACGCTGGCGGTCTCGAGCAGAGCGCTGCAGCGTGCTGACCGCCCCCAGTATAGGCTATCCGTCGCGCAGCCGAGCGTCTTTCTTTCGGCCTTTACGGCGGTTCAACCGGAACCTCAGCCGGCTGCGGTTCGCTCGAGTGTTCGCGCGGGCGTTCCGGCAATCGGCCGCGTGTTCCGGCGCGGCCGTGCATTTGTCACAAGGTTCAGACACCTTCGAGGAGGTATCATGCGTTTTGGTTTTGGCGTGCCTTCCCGGTCTCACCTCCAAGCACTGAAAGCGGAAAATCTAGAGCTCCGCCGGAAGTTGGCGCTCGCCGAGCAAAAATCACTCAGGATGCAGATAAACCCGCATTTCTTTTTCAACACGCTCAACACGATTGTCAGCCTCCTCCGGCTCGACCCCGCCGCTGCTGCGGAGACCATCGGCAAGCTTTCCTCCCTCTTCCGCTACACCCTGGATGCTTCCGAAGAGCAGGCGATGTTCCTTCCCAAGGAAATCGAGTATATCCGCACCTATCTGGAAATCGAAAAGCTCCGGTTTGGCGATGCGTTGGTGTTTTCCATCGATGTGCCGGACAAATTGTATAGTCTGCAGGTTCCGCCGATGTTGGTTCAGCCTTTGGTCGAAAACGCGATCAAGTATGGCAAGAATGGGGATGGTGTGGCCTATGTGCATCTTTCCGCCCGCCGGGATGAGGATTTTCTGTCTATTGAAGTAGCTGACTATGGAGTTTTCCAGGGTGATCCGGAAGATTTGCGATCGCGGGAGGGGACGGGTATCAGGAATATCCGTAGCCGGCTTACCGCGCTCGGGGCGGGGAGTCTTGTTTTGCTTCGAAACAAGCCCAGCGGGGTTATCGCGAAGCTTATGCTCAGGATTGAGGAGTGAGGGGGTGTCATGCTTTCGGTGCTGATTGTCGATGATGAAAAGCCTGCCCGGCAGGTGCTTGCCTCCTACCTGCGGGAAATACCCGATACGGTGGTTGTGGGTGAGGCAGACAATGGCCTTGCGGCGCTTGAGCTCTCAGCCCGGCTGAATCCCGATGTGGTTCTGCTCGATGTCGAAATGCCGGGTATGAATGGTATCGACACGGCGGCGCGTCTGCCTCCCGCTTGCGCGGTTGTCTTTGTCACAGCCTATGACCGCTATGCCATCAAGGCTTTCGAGCTCCACGCGGTTGACTATATCCTGAAGCCGGTGATGCTGGAGCGGCTTTCAGAGGCCTTGGATCGAATTCGAAAGCTCAAAAAGGCTTCGGTCTCACCAGCGGCGCCGGCATCTGCGCCTGAAAAGGATTTGGCTGCCTTAGTCGAATTTTTCCGCTCCCGCCAGAACTACACGACGCGGCTTACCATCAAGAATGATTTCGAATATCTGGTTATCAGCACCTTCGATATTTCCTGTATCCGGGTGGAGGATGGTCTGGTTTTTGTCTATTCCCGCGGTCTCAAATACCCCATCGAAACGTCGTTAAAGAAGCTGGAGGAGCGTCTGGATCCAGCGGTCTTTTTGCGCATTCACCGTGCCACCTTGGTCAATAAAAACCATATCAAGCGGATTTTTTCCCCGGAGCAGGGTCGCTTTGCTGTGGAAACCTCCGACCGTCTCATCCTCCCCGTCAGCCGCGACTATCTCCCTTCCTCCAAAGCCACCATGGGATTCTAGTATTTCCCCGCGCCCTGGAAGAAAAAAAAACTGAAGCCCCTCTTGCATCCTGCCGATACCTGATATAGAGTAGCCAATGTTCATAAAATGAACATTCAGAAACCGGGTTCCCCAGCGCCAGCGTGTTTCGGCCGCGACCCTGCCCCCGGCGCCATGCCTTCTCCGTCCTGTTCCGCCCATAGCCCCCAGGCGTGGAAGGGAGAGGTGTGGGGTGGGTACGCTATTTAAATTCAATCTAAAAAATCTCTTTGTATGTATTTTTCTGTCATCTTTGCTATTTATAGGAACATTGATTGTTTGAAACAATAAAAACACGCATAAAATCTCTATCAGGCGATAAGAAATCAGTTCTGGCGCTCGTGGGCGGTACCACACTGGCCCAAGCGCTCAGCTTTCTGTTTTCGCCGATTCAGACAAGGCTTTTCAGCCCGGAAGTGTTTGGTGAGCTTTCAGTATTCACTTCGATTACAGGCATCATCGGCATCATTATTTGTCTGAGATACGAGCTCGCAATTGTACTGCCCAAAAAGGATGATGAGGGTTTTGCGCTCCTTAAGCTCTCTTGGTTTTTTGCGGGGATTATTGCTTTTATATCGCTGGTTGTCTTTGGTTTCTGGGGAAATCAGATTTACACGCGCTTCAACGCGCCTGCGCTTGCCAGATATTGGTTTTATGTGCCCATTACACTGTTTTTTACAGGAATTATTCAGGCGGCAAACTACTGGCTCACCCGCAAGCGTCAGTTTACAGTGCTTTCCTACAACAAGGTTTTGCCGGTGCTGGCAGTCAACCTCGTATCGATAGGGCTGGGCTTTGCAGGCAATCGCGCCTTGGGCGCTCGGCTTTTCTCCACTCTAGTAGGAAATATTGTCAACATTGCAGTTTTAGTTTCAGTGCTTGTTCCTGACTTGAGGTTAAAGAGGGAACAGCAATATAAAAAGAAAGAATTAGTAGGGAACTATAAGAATTTTCTTGTGTATGATATCTGGGGGGCTCTGATTAATAATCTATCATGGATGATAGTACCAATCTTGATGAATTCATATTATGGGAGTTTTGCTGCGGGGCAGTATTCTATAGGACTAAGAGTGATTCAAATACCGGCCAGTATTATTGGTGCATCAATAAGTCAAGTTTTTTTGAAGACAGCAAGTGAAAAGAGATATAACAGTAATTTGCATGAATATACTATTGTTATTGCTAAGAAGCTTTTTGTATTTACTGTACCTTTTGCAATTACTCTTTTATTTTTGGGTAAGCAGTTATTTTTGTTTGTTTTTGGAAGTAAATGGGAGGTAGCTGGATTTTATACTCAGATCCTTGCACCATGGACAATTGTATGGTTTGTTTCAAGCCCAATATCCCTAATTTACACTATATTGCAGAAACAAAACATCCTGCTGTTGCTTACAGTTTTAAACTTGGTGACAAGGTTTCTATCTTTATACATTGGCTCACTTTATAATAATAGTGTTTTAGGGCTGATATTGTTTTCTATAACAGGTATTATAATATACACGCTAGTATTATTAGGTTCTTTTATGTTAGCAAAAAGAAATGATAGATTGAATTTTATAAATAATAAAAATTCAAGTAATGCTTAGATGTATTTTTATCTACTTAAAGTGAACTTACTTCAAAATCAAGGAAGAATATTATGAAAAGAAGTATAAAAATAAATTTATTTAAATTGAGGCTCTTTCAAAACTCTCTAAGTGAAGTATTTTTATAATGCAAAGCGGGGACTGACCTTGTATAATGGAATCAATAAAGGAAACCAAAGATAGAAGGAAGGAGTCCCCGCAATGAAAAGTATAACAGAAGTCCTTGGCTCATTGCAATTGCTACTACC
>Ga0116147_1004507_pt1 | contig 12373 bp, 3 predicted proteins | sample AD_JPNHG3_MetaG_FD_89749 | JGI IMG/M metagenome (GOLD analysis project Ga0116147, IMG submission 89749) | Active sludge microbial communities of municipal wastewater-treating anaerobic digesters from Japan - AD_JPNHG3_MetaG | ecosystem: Engineered > Bioreactor > Anaerobic > Digestate | place...
CTCTCCACCTCGAAGACGGTGCGGGCGTTGTCTGCGATCTTGGCCTTGCCCTCCTCGACTCTGGGATCGATGATTGTGACGCCCATGCCGCGCAGGGCATCCAGGTTCCGAAGCACTGCCGGGTGGCGGTACATGGCCTCGTGCATGGCCGGCACAACTGCCACGGGCTTGCCGCTGCCAAGAGCAGTGGTGGCGAAGGTTGTGACGGCAGTGTCGTCTATTCCGCAGGCAATCTTGCCTATGGTGTTGGCCGTGGCAGGGCAGACGAGCAGCAGGTCTGCGAGGCCGCCCACGCCGCAGAAGAGGACATGCTCCACACGGCCGGTGATCCCGGTTATGACCGGATGGGCTGTGGCGTACTCGAGGGCGTAGGGGTGCAGTATCTGGGCTGCGGCTGCGCTCATGACGCAGTGCACCTCGGACCCGCGCCTGATCAGGTCGCGAATGAGGTCGACCGTCCTCACTGCGGCTATGCTGCCGGTGACGGCCACTACTACAGTCTTTCCCGAAAGCGTATCGCTTACCGTGCCTGTGATATCTGAGGGCATGAATGGTCCTGCGCTCGTATTGCGCTCCTGTAAGATGGCTCTTTCCCCCTGCGGGGCCACGCAGGGGCCGGCGGGCTAGCAGGCCACAAACCTTATTTAACAATTCAATCGAGGGACTATGCCGTGCCGGGGTGGCCTAGCTGGTTAGGGCGCGAGACTCATAGGGTAAACACGATTATTGCGCGCTTCCTGAGGCATCTCGAAGTCGCGGGCTCGAATCCCGCCCCCGGCACCTATTTACGGGAAATAATTATTTGGCTCTTCGCTGTTTTGTGTGGGTATCCTCATGATATCTATTTTGGGTATCATGATACAACTTCACTCATTAGTCCGACTTGAGGGGCGATTGGCATTGATATTATGATGATTGGCGGTCTCCCGGCAATTTAGCTATAACTTGGATTGTGTCTCGGGATTCCAGCTTACCCACACGAAACAGCGAGGAGCCTATATATCCGCTATCCTGATCGCCTCATGATCTGCTTACAAATGCACGCTCCAATACATCTTTTAAGCTTGCGACCGGGGTGAGCTTTACTGATTCAAGAATATATTGCGGCAATAATTGCGCCTCTTTCAGATTGTCTTCGGGAAGCAATACCTCACTTATTCCCGCATCATATGCTGCCCGGATTTTCTCCTGAATGCCACCAACAGGAAGGACCTTGCCCATGATGGTGATCTCCCCCGTCATGGCAAGGTCATTTCTTACAGGAATTCCCTTTAATGCTGATACTATGCCCGTGACGATGGTCACTCCGGCAGATGGGCCTTCTTTTGGTATTGACATAAATGTAGCAAGCACGGCAACATCGAAGCTCTTTCTCCATTCTTCTGTTATTCCTAGCTCCTCATGTTTAGCCTTTATATACTGAGCTGCGGCTTCAATGCTCTCTCTCATCACCCTCTGAATGGATCCCAGAGGTACGATCTTCCCGCTGCCCTTTGTTGCCTGCATCTCAAAAAGCAATATGCAACCCCGCTCTCCTGCTACAGCCAGACCTATAACCTCTCCAATCGATGGCCTGGGTGGCAGAGATACTTTATGGACTCTGTTGGCATCAGGCAGAATTGGCACAACCTCTTTCCCGGAAGGCAAAATTCTAACGCCAATGCTAATCCTCTCATACTCACCAGGGGCCATGATATACAGCTGCTCCCTAACACGCTGTCGCAGCTCACAGGCGATTAGCAGCAGTTCTTCCAGCTCTTTGTCCGTTATTACTCCGTGGGGGTACAATAGCTTGAGCAAACCAGAGGCAAGCTTCATAACTGCCCTCTGGTCGCGCCCGGATACTCCTTTGGCCGTCCTGGCGGTATCCACAACCTCGAAACGCGATCTCATGGATGCAAGCACATCCACCTTTCGCAGCTCGTGCATGATCTCGCAGAAGTAGTCAGTGATGAAGCCATAATCTTTGGAATAGCTCTGTGGCGTAAGCTTTGGTATCTCCCAGCCCGGTAGATAGCCATGGATCCTGTCCAGGAAGGCTATGACCTGCAGAAAATCAGGAAGGGGCTCGAAAAGATGATAGTATTTCTCGTGCGGCAGGTCTCCCTGGACATCCAGGTTGCCGACCAGGATCAGGCTTCCGAAGGCCAGGATCTCCTTCTTGCCGCGGCTGAACTTGGAGTCCTGCATGTAGCCCTGCATGATGCTGACAAATGCCTTTGGATCTATGAAGTCCGTATTTGCTATCTCATCGAAGACCACGCAATCTCTGGTACCCACCAGGCCAATTTTGCCCGTGTTCAGGTTTATAAAGAGTTGAGATGGTGTTGCCTTGCCTCCAGAGAGGACATGGGCATAATAGGAGATGTTTCTGTACAGGTAGGTTTTGCCGGTTTCTCTGTGGCCAAGCTCAATCAGATTCACGTTGTTCTCTACCATTGGTATACATCTGCAGAGGTAAAGCAGCTTCTGCCTGCGAGTCATGGCTGATGGATCGAGGCCGCAGGAGTTGATCAGAATGTCCATCCACTCTTCAGTGCTGAATAGCGATCGCTTCTCAATATACTCATCGAGGTTGATGTAGCTTACCTGGAATGGGGTGAAGTTTAGAACCTTAAAGGGACGGATCTTCTTGTTATGGATCTCGTTTTCATCGTAAGTCAGCTCAATTGTTCCCCACATGCCACCTGAGAGTAGCATTGGATACTGCGACACCAGCCCCTCAGGAATATGAACATAGCTCTCATTTATGGCAGGTATGGATGCCCAGTACTTGTCTTCAGTTTCCACGAGCCTGACTTCCATATTGGCTATCAGGACATGCCTGCGGTTCTCTCTAATGAAATGGCGGATTTTTTCGGCCTCAGCGCCATGCACGAAGTTTTCTTTGAGACGTCGGACCACTTGAGCCATATCTTCATGAAAAGTCTCCTCAGAGCAATAGTTATCGATCAGATATTCAAGGACGTATCTTGGAAACTCGTCCACGCCAGTATTGAGGGTATGATCCTTGTTGACAACCTTTCCCTTGAAGATTTCCTTGAGCTTGGTGTTCATGTCGACTCCTCTGGAATTACCTCATGCTCCTTGGCATCAAACCCAGGATGTTGCCGAGATTCACATTTCCAACAAGCCTAACAAGACGCTCAGAATTTAACCTGATGGCAAATGTATGGACGATCGTCTCTGTCCTCTGCCTCTTGCCATCTCTGTAACTATAGGAAATGGTTAGCGTAATCCTGACCTCCCCCCGTCGGCGGGTCTCGGCAGATAGGTTGTTCAGATCTGGGGAGACTTTATAGACGATTTCAGACTCCCCCAGGTATGCAACTTTATGCGGAAGGGGGATGCTGTTTTCCGCAAAAGAACAAAAAGCTTCAAGGTCTACTTTGATATCCCGGCCTTCTTTGACTTTGCCGGATTTTTTCAGCCTCAACCTGAACTCTACAGGTTCCCCTTCCATGGCCCTTTCTGGTCTCTGGACCCACTCCACCAGGACTGAGCCGGTCTCCTCGCTTCTGACTTTCAGGACTACCATGGGAATGATCATCTCCTGCAGAGAGATCCCGCCATGAGTGAAGGCAAATGGCTCATGCCTTTGCTCCCGGTTGAAGTAATATCCTGGACGAGGGAATACCACAGATTTGTACTCATAAATGATCCTCTTCCCATCCTGGTAAGATGTAAAGGAGGCAGGTATTCTCAGGGAGGAGGGCTTGAAGTCCACTACGATCTGCTTTACCCTATCATATGATGACGATTGTGCCAGCGGTTTTTTAAGCATGCAGTGCAGATAAAGGCAGTCCTGTGGGCGGTTTAGATCGGATTCTGAGAAGAAGAGCGGCTGGCCGGAGACGTGCACAAAGCCGTGATCTGCGGTGATGAACACCTTGGTTTCAGGAGCGAGGCTGCGGACTATCTCACCTACCTCTTTCCTGATGATCTCCTCGATGATTTGATGGTAAATGAAAGACATGGGCATGGCAGGGACTTTTCTCTGATCCTGAAGGGTCTTCATGCGAATGTTATGCAGGGCTTTATCGCAGAGATCAAATATGTAGACGTCCAGATTTCCAGCCCGGTATCTGACCGTCTCGCCAGTTCCAGCCCCATCCGGATTTATCACATCAACCTCCCCTCTATAGCTGAACTCCCTTTCCAGAGCCTTTTGTAGCAGGAGGTTCTCGGCCTTGCGGGAATCGAACCCCTCCGGATATGCACCTGCGCTGATCGCCCACCTGGAGATCTTAGTCTCTGTGGGCAGCAGGGAAGATGCATGGTACTCCTTTACCATCTCCATCCACTCTATTATCCTGGGCCGGAGAAGTTCGTCCCAGATGTCGTATCTCATGCCATCAAATATGAGCAGAACAGCTTTCTCCTTCTCCGGGTCCCAGTGGGGTTTGAGGCAGCGCCGGATGAACTGGCTTGTGAGGATGACCTCATCATCGGCAGAGATCCAGAGGGGATATTTTGCCTTCACAAAATCCTGGTAGTGGGCGTTCAGCCGGTCGATAAGATCGTAGGCCTTTGCAGTTATCTGCTCGATTGCGGTTCTGATGTCGCTCAATGCAGATGTGAACTCCTCCGGGAGGCTGCTGCCATCGCGGGGAAGTAGGCCCCGGCCTTCGGCCATCCTGGTCAGGTCGGATAGGAAATACTCCAGCCGGTTGGCCCTCTTGCCGTTCCAGATATCCCAGTAGGCCTGAAAGGTTTGCTGCTCCGGACTGGATAGCTTGATCTTCCTCAGGCTTTCTGCCAGATCGACTATGATCTGACGTACCTCATAGGCCAGGCGGTAGGCCTTCAGCAAATCATTCCAGTTGCCTGGATCTCTCTGCTCTACAAAACGGTTTGGTGCCGCTGACCTGCCATTTATGAGATAATCATACAGCCTCCTGTGATCATTGATAGGAGTTTCACTGTCGAGCAGGTCCCTCAAAGCCATAAAGAGGGCAAGGGAGCGAAAGAGAGTGGAATAGTTCTCCTTCTCCAGAACCTCAGCGAATCCGTTGGGATCGTGCAGCCTGATCTGGTCCAGAAGAATAAGTCGAAGTGCGTCAGGTGTCAGGGATGCCTCAAGATCGGCAATGTCTGCGCTCGCCTGGGCCGGGTGGAGCCTGACCACTTCAGGGGCTTCTCTCTTCAGAAAGGCGCTATCAATTGTGGAGAGGGGCATAAGCTGAGGGTCAACGTGGGCCAGAAGGAGGTTCCAGCTCTCGATGTGCTGGGAGAGAATGGCAGAGAGATAGAAGGCCCTGACCACTTTATCGGAGCTGTACTTGCGGAAATAACAGAAGGGCGGCTGTGAAGACTCCAGCTTATCTCGTATGGGTGCAATGATATCCGGAGAGATCTCCTCCAGCCTCTGGATATCATCGCGTTTCAGCAGCACCAATGCCAAAAGGTCCCGGCTATCCAGGGTCCGGAAGGCTCTGTCCGGGATGTCCAGAACTGCAAAGGCAATGATGGTCTTCAGGTCATGATCTGTGAACCGGATGGGATCTGATGCTCTGAGATTGGAATGGGCTCTGATAACTCCGCTCAAGTTGTCGATTATCATCCGGGCGGCAATGGGACTGCTCACCTCACGGGGCCAGTTAGGGTCGCCGGTCTCCTCCTTTAAAAACTCCCAAATGTCAAGGTCAAACCTGGCTTCAGGTGGCGTCTTTGCCAGCAGGTCGGGGTAAAATAGCGGAGGGGCGCGATCTATCCTTTTCTCGCGCCGGGATGAGGGGGTCTGATCTACGAGGAGAACTCTCTCTATCTCCCGGTCGGAGGAGACTTTGGAGTATAGCTGGCGGAAGACGAGATTGGTAGAGGCGATGATGGCGCTATATCCCTTTTCTCGTGCGAAGTCGTCTATAGCTATCTCTGACTTGATGAGCCTCAGGGGATCGCGGACGATGATGTAGGGGCTGCTTGCTGCCGTTTCCAGCCTGGAGAGGATCCATGTGCTCAGCATCAGATATCACTCCAGCTGGAGCATGAGGCGGGAATCGATCTCGGGCTCGCTGAGCCGATCTTCCAGGAACTTTCGGAACTCCGAGACCACGCGCTCCAAATGCTCTCTTTCTACAGTCCTGATGGTGGGTTGAAAGTCCGAGATCTTTACAGCCTTAATTACCACGCGCTTCAGGTATCTGTTGATGACATCCACAACCGAAGGGTCCTCAGATAATGATTCTACCAGATGGGATCTCAGCTCCTCAGGAGAGTGGCAGGCAAGGATGGCATCTATGGCAGGCTCGCCTATACCCTGGCTGAGCCTCTCCCGGATGGCCGGGCTGTAAAGTATTTCGGCTCTCCTGTTGAGGGCGTCATCGATAGTCGTCCTGGCCTTGTCTGCCCGGCTCCTGGCGTCCTTTAGGATGCCATCAGCCCTGGCAAAGGAGAGGCCGCAGTCATGCTCCGGCCGGATGTGAAGGGCAAGGTTCAGCGAGCTGGCGGAGGGGTCATGGCAGGAAAAGAGGCTGTCTTTAAGCTCTGCGATCTTCCTGGAGATGGCGGCATGCTCCCCTTTTGGAATGGCAGAGATGGCCTCCATAGCCTCAAGCGCTCTCAGCTCATCGCCTGTCAGAAGCTTTGCCATCTCAGCTCTGCATTCCTCGACCCCAGACAGGAGGTTATCGTGCATGGTCGAGTAGAGGGCCGAATACTCATGCAGCAGGGCCTGCAGTGTATCATTCTGATCCGGGGATGAGCCCAGTATCTCCGACCGGAATTTGAGGTCTGAATCCACATAGGGCTTTGGATCCTTTATCCTGTCAGCGAGCGACCTGTGGATCTTCCGGACTCTCCCGAGCTCGGGAATGTCGGGCAGCTCGTAGGAAAGATAGGATTGAAGCGTGGCCAGCTCCCTTTCAAAGCCGAGGAATTCGCGGATTTTATCGTATATCCTTAGAAGATTGGCCAGGTCGTCGACCTCCTCCTGAGAGGATCTGTCTTTCTCGAAGGCTTTGTAGCCCAGAGAGCTGTCCAGGGCGAAGAGTATGGAGTCCACCTCCTCGCCTGCGGTCAGGTCTGTACAGAAGAACGAAAGCAGCCTGTCCAGATCCTTCTGGTACGGGTTCTCGGCTTTGAGCAGTCCGAAGATCTCGGATGATTTCTGGCGGACCTTCTGAGCCTCCTCATTCTTGCTCCGGAAGAGATCGATCAGCTCCCTGCGGCAGGAGGAGATCTGGGCTTCATCCAAGGTGTCTGGTATATCGCGGTTGAGGAGCTTGGAGGCATATGGGCGCAGGACGATCCAGGCATCGTCTACGACCACCCTCTGCACCTCATGCAGTGAATCGAGAACTTTGGCGCTGAAATCGATCTCAGCTATGTTTGAGCTGTCCAGGGGAACATTCAGCCCCGAACGGGGCCCCAGCGAGATCCTGATCTTGCCTTCCCTTACCAGGCAGAGGAGGTAGATCTGGATTATGCGGCGGGAGAGACCGTAGCTCTTGCCGTATGGGCCGTTGAGCCCCATGAAGTTCTTGTAGATCGAGTCCACACTGATTGAGCGGCCGTCTGAACCTTTCTCCTCGATGAAGCGGAGGATATCCTGGACGTAAGGGTTGTCTGATACATCCAGCAGATGCTCCTGGCCCCGGCGGGAGATCTTCAGGCCCGGCCCGAAGTTGCGGGAGGCGTCGGCGTTCTTGCCCTTCTCTCCCCTGGATATCTCCCCCTTCCGGACGATGCCGTTGATGACGCTCAGGGCGTAGTCGCGGGTGAAGACCAGGTTTCCCTCGAAGCGGATATCATTTGAGACGTAGGCGGATCTGAGGACTCGATCGACGATGGGCTGCAGTATGGCGCCCAGCCCTCCAGCAGTATGGAAGTCCATGCGGGAGTTGTTCAGGGCGTCCATTCTGCCACGGGCATAAGCGCTCTCCACAATCTTGTATATCTTGCCGATCTCGTTTCTGAGCTGATCTGCCACCCAGTTTATGGTTGCGACCGCCTCTTCGCTGTCCTTGTTCTCGTTATCGAAGACCAGCTTTCTGTAGGCGGCAAAGTCCACCAGTCTGTCCCTCTCCTCGGGGTTGAGCGCGTCGGGAACCCAGAGTATCACCCGGGGATCGTTTCTCCTCCGGAGAAGCTCCTGGATCTGGTCGTTATCCAGAGGCCTCATCCCCACCAGGACCAGGAAGTCCAGATCGGTCTCGGCGGAGTCTAAGCCTGGAAGGGGTATTGATTCCCGCAGGTGTTTTCCGAGGTCCAGCATCTCCACGCTGCCTGAGACCTCGCGGTTCTGCCAGGGAACTGTCAGGATAAGGCGGTCGTGCCTGGCCTTCTCCCTCTCCTCCCAGTGCCCTATGAAGGGGGATATATCGCAGAAGATGGACTGGACATCGAAGCTCATGTCTATGGTGACCTTGCGGTTGGTGACCGGCCAGCGGTCCAGGGCCAGCAGGTGCTCCCAGGCCTTCGACTGCATGAGCTCTGAGGCCTCTGTCTCCCAGCGGGCCTTTTCGTACTTGTTCTTTGGGCCTTCTACGATGACTGTGGGCTTGAAGCTGAACCTGGGCCGGTTCTCCTCGTCGTAGCTCTTCACAATTTGGGGAAGCTCTCTGCTCAGGGCCTCTGCCAGGCTATCATAATGCAGGTTGTTCTCCTCTGCCGGGGAGCCGGGCTCCCTTTCGATGAGGACAGCGTTTGCGATCTCCCAGGGGTAGATCCCCTGCTGGCGCAGGCGGGAGAGGTGGTAGAGGAAGAGGACCTGGAGGGTGCGGATGGCCCGCTCGCGATGGACCTTGAAGACGCCCCTGGGGGCTGAGTCGATCTGCTTTCTGCAGGACTCGTAGATCCGGTACTCGCTGTCGCGGCGGGCCTTGATGGCGGAGAGGCCTGCGTAGATGCCGCTTGGATCCTCCTCGTAGGTGAGAGCCTCGTCGAAGAAGTCCCAGAGGCGGATGAGCTCATTTCGCCTCTCATGCATGTGGTATCTCAGTGTCTGGTGCATGAAGTGGATGGCGGAGCGGGTTGTGGTCAGCTCATAGGTTATGGCCCGGAGGACCTCGATGGCGCTCTTGTGGAAGGGGAAGAATGCCCTGAACTCCTCTTCTGAGATGTAGGATGACCAGGTGAAGCCGCGGCGGTAGTGGGAGTAGTAGGATGATATGGCCTCTGGCCGGATGATCTCCCTCACCCTGGAGAGGACTATCTCGTAGTAGTCCTTCTCGTGCCGGAGCAGTGGGACCAGCTTCATGCGGTCCTCTGCGATGATGTTCATGATGATCGTTCCCATGATTGCCTGCTGGGCGGTGCAGACCGTCCAGATGGGCAGGTTCTCGGCACGGGTTAAGCGGTTGCTCAATACGACAAGAGTCTTTTCGTCCTCAGCCCTCTGCTTGTCATCCCTGTCCTTCATGAAGAGCGAGACCTCATCGAGCAGCAGGAGAACTCCGCTGTAGCCTTCGGCGAGGATGGCCCTGACCATGTGTGCGAGGATCGTCTCCAGGTCGGCATCAAGCCTGGGCAGCATTCCAAGGTACTCGTCATAGAATCGCCAGAGCTTGTGGCCGCAGGATCTCCTGTAGTCCGGATAGCGGTCGTCCTGCAGGCGGGCGAGGAATGCCTCCAGCTCCTCCTGCTCGTCCTCCTCGAAGAACCTGGGATCTTTCAGGAACTTGCGAAGCTCGCACCTGTAGAGATCCATGTCCTTTTGCAGCAAGCGGTCGGCAAGGAGCTCCTCTGGGTAGAGGGAGATGTTCTTTCCCAGCTCCTTTTGGAGCTGCCTTTTGGCAGCCTCCAGTATGTAGTCGACGAGCCTGCCGCCGGATGTGCCTCCGTGGCCGACCAGCGTCTGGACGATGACGAATATCCCCCTGTTCTTCTCATCAGGACGGCTCTTTGCCTCCAGGCCAGCCTCCCAGAAGGAGTAGATGCCCTTGCCCCGGCCTGCCTGCCTCTCCTTATCCCGGACAATCTCCCAGGCCTGCTCTGAGCCCAGGGCCATGGCAGCCAAAAAGCAGAGCAGATGGGACTTGCCCGACCCGAACTCGGCCTGGATCCAGTAGCCCTGGCCCACAGGGTTCTCCCTCCTCTCAGGGCTGTAGGGAGCTGCCATCTGGCGGAATATGTCGTTTAAGAAGTGCAGAACGGGGCCGATCTGAAACTCCCTGATGGTCTCCAGGTTGGGGCGGCGCTCCTTTATCGCCTGGTCGCAGTGGCCGTCTGCCCAGACGTGCTGCTCGAGGGAGTAGACGGATATGATGTCGTCGGGTATTTTGCAGATCTTGTCCAGGCTCTCCCTGAAGGCCAGGAGGCTGCTCTCCTTGCCATCTCTTTCAGCCTCACCGCCCTTTCCGGCCATCGCCCTACCTCCCGCCCCGGCGGCGCGGATGCTTCTTTTCCTCGCCGGATATCATACGGTTGCAGATCATGTAATCCTCCTCCACGTTCACCGCCGCCTCATCACCCAGCCGGTCCAGGCGCAGTCCGCCTCTCTCGTAGAGCATCTTGCCCTCGCGGTGCAGGCCGGAGCGCTTGCAGTGGCGGATCCACTCAGCCAGGGTGGCGTCGCCCGGCCTCTCTGACTCTGGAACAGGCAGCCCTCCCTCGATGTATGAGAGGTAGCGCCTGATCCTCCGTGAGAGGCCAGCCGCGCGCCCCTCCTGCTTCAGCCGCGTCTCCTCCTCATCTGCAGGAAGCCTCCAGGTCCCATCCGTGTTCTTGTAGAAGTAGTCTGGAAGCCACTCGGCTAAAGCCCGGCGGGGCTTGTCGGAGACGGCGTAGATGTAGTGCTCGAAGATGTCAGAGTAGTGGATGCCCTCGGCCTCTGGGCTCTTCCGGAGCAGATCTGATATGTGGCGGGATACCACTGCTGCAGCAGCGTCCTCCTTGCGGCTCTCCGCCTCCTCCTGGCCGGAGGCCTCCTCCCTCAGGTACCAGCGGGCCATGCGCTCGCCCTCCGGATGGACTGCCTCTGCGACCTGCTCCAGGATGGCGTCAAAGTGGTGGGGCTCCATCTGTCCCCTGCGGACCATCCGGGAGACGACCTCGTCGTATATCCTGTCCTTTGTGGAGCCCGGGCGGGCGGCCAGGAAGTCGGAGATGATGATCCTGACCTTCTCCTGGAAGGAGTGAAAGTCGTCCAGCTCGGTGATTATGGGGCCGCCGGTCTCGCCAGGCTTTGGCTTGCGGAAGTTGATGACAAGATCGCGCTTGTTGACCTTGTCGGCTGTACTTTGGTTGTATGTCTTTTGGCCAGTGTCAATATAAAGTGCAGAATCAGATTTTTCAGGAATAAAGCCGACCTCGGCCATAACATCCTGAATCAAAGTCCAGGTGCCTTCGTCGGTGTCGTGATAGCAGAGGGAGATGGCCCGGCCGGGCTTGAGGACACGGTAGCACTCTCTTAATGCCAGAAGCATGTCAGAAGTCCAACCCACGAGAGTTTTACCACGAATCTCATTAACAATGATCTCTTCATCATGCCATTGGGTATCTAAACCTAGCCAAGCTTCCCAAACGAAGTTAAGCTCACCATATTGGACATTACCAGCATAAGGTGGATCTGTGAATATGTAATCAACGGAGTTAGAAGCGATTAAAGAGATATCACAACTGCTTTGGGTTGAAACTAAAATGGGAATTTGACTTTGCATGAATGAGTTTCCTATCGTTTTTATAAGTCTCGCTTTTCCGGTGAACGACTCAAAGACGTGGATTTCCTTCCCGATTTGTGGTAAGTAGTAACTGTTAGAACTTCTCCGAGATTTAACTTCTTGTATTAGTTTACTTACATTTAACAAAGTGGCAGATAGAATAAACTGCAAGATATATTTAATCTCCGATTCTTGATCTAAATCCAAATTTGACTTAATCGCCGCCAACGCCCACAGGTTGCGCTTGGTGAAAAAATCCACCAATCGTTCTGCATCTTCAGGCCTAAAATCTTTTTTGAAGAGCATTCTATAGGGAATTGATGATTTAAGATCCACATCAGGATACCAGTGCGGTATCTCCTTGCCCTCGATCTCCCGGATCTTCCCGAGATCGTACAGCTCGAAGTACTCCCTCTTCTTCGGATCTGGGTCATCGTGCCTGCGCTCGCTCCTCGCAGGCTTGCAGCCGCTCTCGCAGATGTAGCTCACCAGCACAGGCACGGCCCCGAAATGCTCCGCTGAGGTCTTTATCTCCTCCTGGTGCCCCATCCTCTGGCAGTGGGGGCAGACTCTGATCTTTTTGGGCTTGCCCTTTGCTGTTCTGCCGTCGACCTCAGGGCAGTCGAACAGGGCCACGACCTCCAGGCAGCGGGGGCAGCGGAACCTCTGGGAGTATACGGTATAGGCTGTAGCCGCCTTACCGCCGCAGCGGTCGCAGCGGGTCTCGTAGAGCCAGTCGATCTCCGGCTTGACCCGCGCCTTCAGCTCCTCAA
>Ga0116147_1004508_pt1 | contig 12370 bp, 8 predicted proteins | sample AD_JPNHG3_MetaG_FD_89749 | JGI IMG/M metagenome (GOLD analysis project Ga0116147, IMG submission 89749) | Active sludge microbial communities of municipal wastewater-treating anaerobic digesters from Japan - AD_JPNHG3_MetaG | ecosystem: Engineered > Bioreactor > Anaerobic > Digestate | place...
CGCCCCCGAGATCGACGACACCCTGGCCGAGGCCGACTCCTACTTCCTCAAGTCCTCCGTGGCCTCCGACTACGTGGACAGCAACCACCTGGAGGAATGCCACAGCCTGAAGTACCTCGAGGGCGACGCCATCGAGGAGGCGCGGCGCCGCCTTTATCCCCGTTTCATGCGCGGCCGCTTCAACGACGAGGTGCTCCAGAAGCTCCACGCCATCCTGGACGAAACCGACGGCGCGCCGCTCATCCTCCGCTCGTCCAGTTATCTTGAGGACGGCGTGGGGTGCTCGTTCACCGGCAAGTACGAGTCGGTCTTCATCTCCAACCGCGGTTCGCGCGAGGAGCGGCTGGAGGAGTTCACCAACGGCATCCGCCGCGTGCTCTTCAGCATCTACAGCTCCCACGCGCTCCAGTACCGCCGCGACAAAAAGCTGATCGACTACAACGAACGCATGTCCGTGCTCATCCAGAAGGTCGTGGGCTCGGCCTATGGCAAGTACTTCTTCCCGGCCGCGGGCATTGTGGGGTTCTCCAAGAACCCCTACTGCTGGAGCAGCCGCATCCGGCCCGAGGACGGCATGTTGCGCATGGTGATGGGCCTGGGCACGCGCGCCGTGGACCGCACCGGCGACGACTACCCCCGCATGGTCTCGCTCACCGAGCCGGCCCTGCGCCCCGAAATCACCACGGCCGAGAAGATCCGCTACTCCCAGCGCACCGTGGACGTCCTCAACCTGGAGACGCGCGCCCTCGAGAGCGTGTACTTCGTAGACCTGATCAACTACATCCTGGCCCAGGGCCTCAGCCTGCCCCTGCGCGACATCGTGTCCATCGAGAAGGACGGCGTGCTCGCGCCGCCGCTGTTCGCTCCCACGTCGCTCGAACCGGGCCATTGCGCCATCACCTTTGACGGGCTGCTCGCCAACCGGCGCTTCGTGGAAATGGCGCGCCGCGTGCTCAAGAAGTGCGAAGCGGCCTATGGCATGCCCGTGGACATGGAGTTCTGCTACCACAACGGCAAACTTTACATCCTCCAGTGCCGCCACCTTTCCGAGCGGCCCGGCGCCGCCCGCGTCACCTTGCCGGCCGTGCCCGAGCAGGACATTCTTTTCACCGCGCGCCGCAACTTCACCAGCGCCATCGTGGCCGACATCGACACCGTGGTGTGGGTGGACGGCGAGGCCTATGACGCGCTGGCCTCGGCCGAGGAGAAGCTGGAGGTGGCGCGCGTGGTGGGCCGCGTCAACCGCGCGTTGCAGGGCCGGCGGTTCATCCTCATGGGGCCCGGCCGCTGGGGCACCACCAACGCCAGCCTGGGCGTGCGCGTGCAGTACAGCGAGATCAACAACGCCCTCATGCTCATCGAGGTGGCCCGCCGCAAAGGCGGCGTCACGCCTGAGCTGAGCCACGGCACGCACTTTTTCCAGGACCTTGTCGAAGCCAACATCGTGCCCCTGCCGCTCTACCCCGACGACGACGGCGTGGTGTTCCGCTCCGAGTTTTTCGCCCAGGCGGACAACGACCTGGCCGCCGTCGCGCCTGAGTGCGCCAAGTTCAAGTCCGTCGTTTCCGTCATCCACGTGCCCAAGGCATGCCGCGGCCGCAAGCTGCAAGTCTATCTCGACGACCGCGAGCCCCGCGGCGTGGGGTTCATCGGGTAGGGGGCCGGCGCGCGAGGGGGGGCATGGGAGGAATGAGGGGCATGGGACGAACGTGCCCCAGCCGCCCTGCGCCTCACGCCTCAAATAGCTTCTTCACCTCTGGCTTCACCACCTTGCCCATCGCGTTGCGCGGCAGGTCCGCCGTCACGGCCAGCCGCGAGGGAACCTTGTATGCGGCCAGGCGCTGCTTGGCCCACGCGCGCAGTTCCTCCAGCGTCAGCGCCGCGCCCGGCTTCAACACCACGGCCGCGCATACGCGCTCGCCCCAGTCCGCGTCCTCCGCGCCCACCACCGCGCACTCCGCGATGGCCGGGTGCTCGCGCAAGACCTCCTCCGTCTCCAGCGCCGACACTTTGTAGCCGCCGGTCTTGATGATGTCCGTGCTGGCGCGGCCCAGGATGCGGTACGCGCCGTTCTCGAACACCGCCACGTCGCCCGTGCGGAACCATCCGTCGCGGAACGCGGCGGCCGTGGCCTCGGGCCGGCGCCAGTATTCCAGGAACACGTTGGCGCCCCGGACCTCGATCTCGCCGGGCTGTCCTTCGGCAGGGGGGGAGCCTGTCTCATCGGCCAGCCGCACCTCCACCCCGGGCAGCGGCGTCCCCACGCTGCCGGGCCTGCGTTCCCCACGCAGCGGATTCGAGATCGCCATGCCGATCTCCGTCATGCCGTAGCGTTCCAGCAGCGTGTGGCCGCTGATGTTCCGCCACCGGTCCAACATGCTCACAGGCAGCGCGGCCGAACCGCTCACCATGAGCCGCATGTTCCGGCACGCCCGCGACCACTCCCGCCGGCGTTCGGCCGGCGCCGCGTCCCACGCCGCGGCCAGGCGGCTGTAGATCGTGGGCACGGCCATGAACAGCGTCAGGCCGCCCTGGCTGAAACGTTCCCACACCGCCTCCGCCTCAAACGGCATGAACTCGCACACCGCGCCCGCGCGCATGGCGCACACCAGGACGTTCACCACGCCGTGGATGTGGTGCAGCGGCAGCACGTGGAGGATGCGGTCCCGCGCCGACCACTCCCACGCCTCGGCCAGTGACCGCGCCTGGGCTTCGATGTTTCCATGCGTGGTCACCACGCCCTTGGGTTTGCTGGTGGTGCCACTGGTGTAAAGCATCAGCGCGCGGCGGGCAGGAGTCAACGCGGGCAGCGTGGCCGCGGCGGCGTCCGCCCAGGCGTCCGCGGGCAGAACGCGCCGCCCCTGCGCCACGGGGCGCAGCGCCGCCTCGAACTCGGCGTGGCAGATGATCACGTCCGCGCCGGAATCCTCCAGCGTGTAGCTCCATTCCGCGGGCGGGTGCATGACGCCCAGCGGCACGGCCACCCCGCCCGCGCGCCACACGCCCCACAACGCCGCCACATAGCTGAACCCCGGCGGCGCCAGGATGGCCACGCGCGCCTCGTTCAGGTCGTCCGCGCCTTTGAGCAGCGCCTGGGCCGCGCCGGCCGACGACCGGCGCAGGTCTTCGTAAGAGAACGCTCGGCCGCCCGCCACCACCGCGGCGCCCCGCCCCTGGAGGCCCAACACCGGCAGCACGCTTTCCCTGCTCATGACCTGTCTCCCAAACAACACCGGGGGCGGCCCCGGTCCGGGACCGCCCCCGGGCGTCACAACTGTCTCGTCACAGCGGCAGCGTCTTGCCCTCGGCCTTGGCCGAGGCCAGGCCGGCCATAATGAACTTCACCACCTCCACGCTCTCGGAGATGGGGATGGGCGGCTCGCCGGTCTGGAAGAACTTCGCCATCTGCTTCAGCAGTTCGCGGTACCCGTAGGTGAAGTCGATCTGTTTCATCACCGTGGCGTTCTCGCAGAAGGCCGTGAAGCCGAAGCCGCACTTGCCTTCCTGCACGCCCAGCACGCAGCCCGCGCGGCCGTCCGCCCACTTGCCGGTCACGGTCTGCAGGTTCTTGGTCTGCACGCTGCTCACGGACACGCACCCCGCGCGCAGGATGCCGAAGAGCAGCTCCACGCTGTGGCAGCCGTAGTTGATCAGCGCCGGCACCTCGTTGAGCGGCTTGGAGGGCGAGTAGACCACCGCGCTGAGCACCTTGCCCGTCTCCGCGGTCTTGGCCAGCAGCTCCTGGACCTCCAGCACATAGCGCAGCGACGACCCGGCCATGAGCTTGGCGCCGCGCTTTGCGGCCAGTTCGGCCATGGCCTCGGCGTCGCGCACGTTGTCCGCAAAGGGCTTGTCCACCCACACCTTCATGCCCGCCTCGATGAACGGCCGCGCGCGCTCCAGGTGCTTGCCGCCTTCCAGCGACTCCACCAGCACCACGTCCACCGCCTTCATCAGCTCTTGGGGCGTCTTGACCATCTTCACGCCCCAGCTCTCCAGGTTCTTGATGTAGCCGGCCGCGCGCTCCTCGTTGCCCGGCGCGGGCACGCCAGGCAGCCCCGCCACCACCTGCACGCCGTCCACCCACTGATCCTGCGGCAGCTTCACGTGGTTGAAGCGCATGGTGAACTGCTCGACGTGCGACGTGTCAAAATCCACAATGCCAGCCCTGATCATCTCTGTTCCTTTCCCATCCTCGCCACAGGCGCCCGCGCCGCAACGCGCCCGCGCCCAAAGAAGGCATCATCATACGCCGCCGCTCTCGGGGCCACAACCGCGGCGAGGCGGCCGCGGCGGAGCGGGGGGGCGCAGGGACGCAAAGGACGGAAGAGACCCAAGGAGGCGCCGCCGCCCCGCGCGCCGGCCCCCCCCGTTCCCAAGCCCAAGAACCCCAGGACCCCTCTACTCGCTCTCGCACACCACGAACGCCACCCCGTATTCGGCAGTATGGCTCAACGACACGTGGATGTGGCGCACGCCCTTGGACTCGGCCACGCGCGCCGTGCACCCATGCAAGCGGACCTCCGGTTCCCCCTTGGCGCCGCGCACCACCTCCACCTCGTGCAGCGACGTGCCTGGTCCGACGCCGGTCTTGATGGCCTTGAGCACCGCCTCCTTGGCCGCGAAGCGCGCGGCCAGGTGCTCGTTGCGCCGGCCCTTGTCCAGGGCATAGGCCAGCTCGTCCGCGGTAAAGACGCGCTGGAGGAATCGCTCGCCGTGGCGGTCCACCAGTTCGCCGATGCGCCGCACTTCGGTGATGTCGGCGCCCACGCCCACGATCATTTGCCTCGTCTCCTGAGAGCGGCGGCCGCGCCGGTCACTCTACGTTCATGTCCAACTCGCGCGCCACCAAGCGGAAGAACGTGTCCAGGTCCTCCTCCGCCCAGTAGCGGCCTGGCCCTGGTGGCAGACTCACGGCGCCCTGGTTCACCGCCACCACCGAGCCGCGGCACATCTCCGGCAGCGCCGCCGCAGGGTACACCGTCAAACTCGACCCCAGCGCCAGCATCAAGTCGCAGCTCTCGGCCCATTCGCCGGCCGTGGCCAGGTCGCGCACGATCTCGCCAAAGAACACCACCTCCGGCTTCACCAGCCCCCCGCACGCGCAGCGCGGCACATCCTCGCGGCCAATCCATTCCACCATCTCGTCGTACGTCCAGCTCTTGCGGCACACCATGCAGCGGCTGGTCGCGTAACTGCCGTGCAGCGATGCCACCTCGCGCGAGCCGGCCTTCTCGTGCAGCGAGTCGATATTCTGCGTAATCACCCCGCGCAGCAGCCCCCGCTTCTCCAGCGCCGCCAGAAAGCGGTGGGTGAACGTCGGCCGCACGCGGTCCAGAACCTTCACGAAGTCCCGCGTGAAATCGTAGAAGGGCTTTGGATTCTCCTGGAAGTGGTCAATGTTGAAGACCGTGTCCGGGTCATATCGGCGCGTGACATACAAGCCCTTGGGCCCGCGGAAATCGGGGATGCCCGCCGACGTGGATATGCCCGCGCCTGTGAGCGCCACGGCGCGGCTTGCCCCGCGAATCATCGCCGCGCATTCCTTGGCGGTAATGGGCGTCAGATCCATGAGTGTGGCAATCCTCTACCAGAAGCCAGCGCGTCAGGCCTTTCCGGCGCCGCCACAAGCGGCCAAAGCGCTCCGGCGCCCGCGCCCCGTCCAGCGCACGATTCATGTTATCCAAACGCCTGGCCCCGCGCAACGGCCGCTCCGCCGTCAAGTTCTTGGCGCGCTGTGCCTTGACACTATTCTCGCGAGACTGGCATAATGACCCTTTGGAGTTGTCTTCTCTCCGCGCGCGGTTCCGAATTTGGGGCGCGCCGGCGGATCGTCCGCAGGACAAGCCCCTTGGCGCAAGGTCAGCGCCCGGCGCCGTGCGCCTCACAGTCGCGTGGGCGGAAACACACAGGCATGAGCCAGCAGGATACGGACAACCAAAAGCCTCTTCAGCCAGCGGACACTCGGGCCGCTCCCCCGGCGGACACGCCTTCTAAGCCTGTTTTGCCCGTCAAGGAACCCCTGGCCTGGGATCGCCCCCCCAGGACCCCTGAAGAAGAGGTTTTTGAGGACGACTTCGCCCTCGGCGACGGCGCCCGGGAACCGTCGGACGCGCCCAACGACTTCGACTCGCTTGAGCCTGGCCCCACGGAGGTCGTTTCCTTCGCCACGTCTTCGCGCGGACGAAACGGCCGGGGTCGCGACGCCGAGCCGGAGGAGGTAGACGAGCAACCGTCGCGAAGCAAGGGTTTGACCGGGTTGCTGGCCGACCCCGACAGCCCGTTGTTCCGTTCCAAGAGCGTGGCGATCGCCATCGCGGCGGCGATTGTCGCGCTGGCGATCATTCTGGCCTTCGTCCTCTCCTCCTCCAAGAGCCTCGCGCCGGCCGGATCGAACACCGCTCCGGAGTCGCAGGCCGAATCGCCGACGGGAGGACAACCGAACGTTCAACTCGCGCCCAGCCGTTGAGCTGGGGCAGCGGGACACGCATGGTTACAGTGTAACCGCGCCGGCCACAAGTCCCGTGGATGGTCAAGGTTGGAAGGCTTGGGCGCCTCACGCGGACATGTATCGCAAAGCCAATTAAAATAAGAGGTTACATCTGACCGCCGGGAAGGCTGTGGTTGCGGCGTTCCTGCGGCGCCACATTTGCCGATAATTGGCAGACAGCTTAGGAGAAGAGGCATGTGGGGGTGGGCTAACTTGCGCAGGCTGAGTGCCTTCACGCTGGTCGAGCTGCTCGTCGTCATCGCGATCATCGGCATTCTGGCCGGTTTGTTGCTGCCAGCCTTGGGCCTGGCCCGCGCCCGCGCGCGCATGGCCAACTGCAAGGTCAACCTCAAGCAGTTCTCCACAGCCCTTGCCACGTATCGACTGGGCTTCGAGGACTTTGATCCGCCTTTCATGAGCTGCCTCTACCCCGACTTCATCAAGGCACAGGAGAGCTTCATCTGCCCGGCCGACTCCAGCCAAGGCAAGGACGGCGTCCAGCCCTATTTCATCAGCCGCACGGAAAAGAAGTTCTGGGAGATCTACGACGCCGACGGCAACACGTGCAAGGAACCCAACGGCGCCTTGGGGACCACCACCGAGCCGCCCAACAAGGGCATGTTCAACGTGCCCGAAATGCGCCTCATCAAAGTGGACGACCCGGACAACCCTGGCCAGCTCAAGACCGTCTCGCGCATCCCGGCCTGCTCCTACTCCTACGAGTTCAGTTGGGCCAAGTGCTCCTGGTGGTACGACAAGAACCCCCTGCCCACCTTCCCGGACCTCGCCAAGTACAAAGGCAACGAAGACGGCGTGGTTTCATGGCGCGAAGCCAAGCGCATGGAAGAGCTGGGGATCAACGACAACGAGCAAGTGCTGGCCGATCAGGCCTATGGCGGACACGTCCCGATCATTCGCTGCTTCTGGCACACCAACCCCAACGACTTCAAAGACGCCAAGAACCCCGACTACGGCAAGGGGTCCATCGTTATCAACCTGGCCGGCGGCAACAACAACGTCTACGAGTGCGACGCCTCGGGCGACGGTTGGAAAGCCGTGGCCGGCAAAGCGAAGTAGCGGGCCGCCAAAGCGCCGGCCAACCCGGCCGCGCCACGCAGGGTCCCACGCCTGCGAAGGCCGCTTGCGGGACCGCCCCATCCCCCAGGGGGCGCCGCGTCCTGTTTCCGCCGCTTCCGCGACCATCGCCGATGCCGATCAGGAGACCGCTGATCCCCGCGGCCGCATGAAACGGGGGCGCGGCTCGCGATCCGGCAGGTCGGCCAGGGCCGCGCCGGCCGTCCATCCTGTCCATGTGGCGCGCCCCGCGGGGGCGCCACGCCCGAGATGTGTTCGCTGAGGGGCTCGCCGCCGGCCAGGCTATCCTGCGCAGCAAGGGGAGCGCCCCCGGTTGTCCGACTCGGACCCGCCGGGCAGGGGAAGACTCGCGTCACCCGCGCCGAATTCTCAACCCCAGGCGCCAAGGAGGATGGTTTCCCATGAGCGAAAGAGTTCCCGTCCGCAGAATCGTGGAAGCCTACGAGGACTACGAAACCCTGGCCGGCAGCGCCGGGTTCAGCGTGCGCAAGAGCGAAGTGCGCCAGCGCGCCCTCAAAGGCGCGCGCTGTGGCGGCGCCATGAAGGCCCTCTTCAGCCCAGGCTACGCCACCCGCCACGCCAGCCACACCGCGCCCGCCGAGATCGCCGACGCTTTGACGCAGATGACCGGCGAACTCGCCGCGCTGGTGCGCGACAAGGCCAACGGCGCCCTGCCCAAGACCGCGCGCAAGAACGGCGCCGCCCTGGTCGAAGCCGTGCGCGCCCTCCCGGCCGAAAAGCGCGCCGCCGTGGCCAGCCATCTGGCCCAAAGCGAACACGGCCGCTTCCTCAAGCCCGCGGAGATCAGCGTCCAGGAGTTCCAGCGATTGCTCAAGGAACGCTCCAAAGGCCAGACCGTGGCCCGTTCCAAGCTCGTGCGCTTCATCCAGGAAGAAGCGCGCAAGGCCGGCGTCGACATGTCGCTCGACGCCATCGAGGAGCGCCTCCGCAGCAACACCAAGGTCCGCGCCGTGCCCGCCTGCTTCGCCGCGATCATCGAGAACCTCGACAACCGCTTCCTCACCGGCCTCACGCCCATCGAGAAGATGACCGGCGACGCGGACCCGCAGGAGTGGCTCGAGGCGCGCCGCCGCCAGCTCGGTTTCCGCAGCCACAACGCCATGCACAAGGCCGTGGCCCAGGCCTCGGGCCTCAACTATGAAGCCGTCCACAAGGCCCTTACCCGCCCCCGCAACGGCCAGCGCATCCAGGACCGCATCCGCGAAGTCTTTGAGAAGTGGACCGCCGAGGCTGGCGCCGGCCGGCTGCCCAGCCCCCCGGCCGCGTCCTCGCGCGTCGTGGCCGCGCCCGCGGCCGAAGTGCGCCAGACGTTGGAAGACTTGGCCCGGTTTTTCGACACCCGCGCCGCCTTGTGCCTGGCCGCCGCCGCCGCCCTGGGCGCGCCCTCCAGCGTCGTCCAGCAGTTCCTGGCCTCGCCCGACAGCCCGGCCTCCTTCACCGCCGCGGGCCTGCGCTCGCTCAAGGCCCTGCTCCGCCAGAAGCGCAAAGCGCCCCTGCGCATCAGCTACCTCGCCAGCGAAGCCACCCGCCGCCTGGCCCAAGATCTCACCGCGCAGGTCGGCGCCGTCCGCGCCGCGCTCAAGAACACCCCGGACAGCCCCAGCCTACGCCGCGCCTTCAAGAGCCTCCGCCTCCAGCTCATCATGGCGATGAAGCAGCGCTGGACCCGGGCCGACCTCGACTCCATCCACGATACCGTGGACGTGGAGCCCGATCACGACGACGCCTATCCTGATTTCAGCTATCTGGGCGACGACGCGGCCGAGTGACGCGATGTCCTTCACGCAAGACAACCGGCGCGGCCCGCGGGCCGCGCCGGTTCTGTGTTCGGGGGGCCGGAATGGATCCTGCAGGCGCCGCAGATCCTGTGAAACCGACGCGCTCAGTCCATCCGTTCCACCTTCACCGGCCGCCCTGTCCGCGCCGACTCCACCGCCGCCACGCACGCGGCCACGGTGCGCGCGCCCTCGCGCACGTCCGGCGTGGGCTCGCGGTTCTCCAAAATGCTGTTCACCAGCTCCTTGGCCTCGTCCGTCACGTTGTGGTTGTTGATCGGCACGGGAATCCGCGCAAAGTCCTGGTCATAGACCTGCATCCGCTTGCTGCACACCTGCATCTCCGGGCTCTTATTGTCCGTGATGATCGTGCCTTCCGTGCCGTAGAACACGCTGCGCATGGTGTACGGCCGCGCGCACCCGATAGACACGAATACCTTGCCCAGCACGTTGTTGGGGAACTTGAACATGCAGATCGTGCAGTCGTTCACCGGCCAGTCCGGCAGGCACTTGTGATTCGACCACGCGAACGCCTCGGTCGGATGCCCGGCTACCCAGCGCAGCAGGTCCACCGCATGGCAACCGCCGCCGATGAACGGCTCGCGCCGCGGGTCTACGCGCCAATCGCCCACGCCCCGCGCCTTGCCATAGTGATGCGCGTACTCGCTCTCCACAAAGTACAACTCGCCGATGTCTCCGCGCTCGATGAGCCGCTTGGCCTGCACAAAGCCCGGCGTGAAGCGGCACACCTGGCCGGTCATGAACCGCCGCCCCGTGCGCTTCACCGCCGCGGCGATGGACCGCGCTTCGTCCAGCGTCAAGGTCATGGGCTTCTCGCACAGCACGTCCTTGCCCGCCTCCAGGCACGCAATGGAGTGTTCCGCGTGGAAATAATCGGGCGACGCCACGGACACGATGCGGATGTCCTTGCGGCCCAGCAGATCGCGGTAATCCGTCACGGCGTCCGCCGCGGGATACTCCTTTCGCGCCTGCTCCAGCGCCTCCGCGTTCGTGTCGCACACCGCCACGAGCCGTGTATTCGGGTTGTCCGTGTAAGCCTTGGCGTGCGCGCGACCCATCCGCATCCCGATCACCGCCGCGCCGATCTTCTCGATGGTCATTCCCTGGCTCCTTGTGCCATGTCGTCCTCGACGTTCCCAAGCCCAAAACCCCAGAACTCCGCGTTCCTACCTCCACACCTCCACCGTCTCCGCGCTGAAGGCCTGCGCCTCGCCGCGATGCGCCATCAGCAGGTCCTTGCCCTTGCCCGATCGCGTGAAGAGAATCTCGCCGGGGCTGACGAACTGGTTCCAGAACTTCTGGAACAGATCGGCGCGCTCGCGCGACTGGCCCAGGACCTCGGGCACGGGGTGATAGGCCTCCAGCCGGCTTTCGCGCTTGCGCAGATAGCGGCCCAGCCACTCGGGGAAGAGCTTGGAAAGCCAGGTCTGCGCGCGCACGTCCACGAAGCGCGGCGCCATGTAGCGCTGCTGGTCCAGGGGCGCGAACATCTCGGCCAGCGCCGTGGCGAACACGGCCATGTCGCGGGCCGATGCGCCGCGCAGAAACGCGCGGCAGTACCCGCTGACCTGGCTCTTGATCACCACGCGCGCGCCCGCGCCCTCGATCTCGCCCGCCGCGTGCAGCGCCTCCAGCAACGCCATGGCGATCTTGGCGATGGTCTCGTCGCCGCTCATCAGCGGCGTCTCGCCCGGCCCGCAGCACAGCGGCGCGCCGCCGCCGTGAATCTGCGCCGTGGCCACTTCCTCGTTCTCGTAGGGCTGGCCAATGCCCCATTGGTCATACACGCTGTCGCGCCGGCCGGCGCGGCGGATCATCTCCGCGTTGAAAACCTGCGTTACCAGCGCCACGTCCTGGGGCCGCGCGTTCCTGAGCGCCGGGTGCACGTGGTGCGCGCCTTTCTCGATCTGCCCGTCGTCGGTCAGGCTGTGAAAGCGGCTGTGCTTCAGCGCGAAGCGTTCGTAGTCGCTCAGGCCGCGCTGGAACTCCGGCGCCATGCACACCACGTCCCAGTTGTTGGCCACCTTGCGCGGGCGGGCCGGGTCCAGGCGGATGCTGCGGCCGCGCAACTGGCGCACGGTCATGGCCGTGGCCGCGCTGGTCAGGTCCACCAAGCAGTTCACGGCCTGGCAATCCCACCCCTCGCCGAGCAGTCCCCGCGTGCCCACCAGACAGCGCGTCAACCCGCTGCTCAGGAACTCCGTCATCATCAGCACATAGCTGCTCGTGTTCCAGTCCGCGCCTTTGCCCAGGATTTCGAAGAACCCCTCCGCCGGCCGCGTCTCCAGTTCCACGGCCAGCTTCTTTTTTGCCAGCCATTGCCGCGCCGCGTCCAGATAGCGGGGCAGCAGGTCGTCGTCCACCAGCACGGTCTGGCCGGTCACAAGGATCGGGTCCAGCGGGTCCGTGTCCGGGTGGCGCGCGATCTCGCGGAAGGCCTGCGCCGCGCCGCCGGCTTCTTCGTCCATCAGCTCTTCCGGGTCGTCCGAGCGCGTGGCGGCCGATCGCTCAAAGTCGGTGATCACCACGGCGCGCAGGTCCTGGCCCAGGGCGCGCGCCTCGGCCGCCAGGATGGGCGCCAGGGCCTTGGCCTTGGCGCGGCTGCGGCTCAAGACGCGCGACACCGGGCTCTCGCAAGGCCGCAGACCCCGGCCGGTGATCTGATAGCCCGCCAGCCGCCCGCTGCGCCGGATGCGCTCGGCCAGCGCGTGGTCGGCCGCGTTGGGCGACAGGTCCAGGCAGCGGTTCACGAACCGCTCCAGGATGATCATCCGGCCTTCGCCCGGCGCCAGGGGCCGCGCGGGCAAGGCGCCGCGAATCTCCCCGGGATAGGGCAGCTTCTTGCTCGCCAGGTATTCCCGGCACGCCGCGCAGAACGTGCGCCGGCTGTCCAGATACACAGCCCACTCCTGCGTCTGGCCCGAAGGCGTGGGCCGCGTGGCCAGTTCGCGCGTCACCCATTCGGCCA